>BB_Man_B_Liq_inBBDRAFT_1000176_pt1 | contig 11935 bp, 12 predicted proteins | sample BBManParaguerPR_4_FD_10244 | JGI IMG/M metagenome (IMG submission 10244) | reverse complement strand
TGTCTGACAATGGGGCTGGATTTGGGGGCAAAGGTCTTTGAAAATCAGTCGCTGGCGCTAATGCATCGCGGCGCTGTCACGGATCGTTTGGGCGACATTCGCTGTCCAACCCTGATAGCGATGGGCGCGCATGATAAATTGTGTTCGCTGCACGATCACCAGACCATGGCCCAGGGAATCACGGGATCACAATTTCATATTATTCCAAACTGTGGACATATCCCCACTATGGAAACGCCAGAGGCTGTCAATCAACTGGCAGAAACATTTTACGCACAACAGGATGGAACATAAATGTCACGCATATCCGAATTTCGCCAACGGCTGACCGGCCAGGAAACCTTGGCAGGCACCTTTCTGAAAACGCCACACTATAACTTGGTCGAGGTTTTTGCACAAAGTGGATTTGATTTCCTGTGTTTGGATGCCGAACATGCCCCCTTTGATCGTGCGGCGATTGATCAGTGTCTGGCTGTCGCCTGTGCCCTGGATTTTCCGGTTTTGATCCGTGTGGGCGATCACAGCCCGCGTGAAATATTATGGGCGTTGGATTGCGGTGCGGTTGGCGTGGTCGTACCCCATGTTGACAGTGTGCAGGTGGCCCAGGATGTGGCGAAATACGCCCGGTTTGGTTTGGGCGGACGCGGATACGCCGGGTCATCGCGTTGGGGCGAATTTGCCACCAAATCCATGCCGGAATTGCTGGAAAAATCCCAACGTGAAACCGTTGTCATTGCCCAGATTGAGGAACCCTATGCGGTGCCCTTGGCCGCAGAGATTGCCGCGATAGACGGGATTGATGCGGTGTTTTCGGGGCCGGCGGATTTGTCGGTGGGCATGGGATATGATCATCAAAACAGCCCCGAATTGCATGCGGCCCTGAAATCCATCGGCGACGCGGCCAAAGCACATGGTAAAGGATACGCCAGTTTTGTCCCCAATGCCCAGGTGGGCCGTGACTGGGCGGAAAAATATGGCGTGACCATGTTTTACGTTGGATCGGAACACGGGTTCATGCGCAGCGCCGCAAATGCAATCGCCGACGCGTTAAAGACGGATTAGATTTGCGATTTTGGCGCGGCCAATGTGCCGCGCAAACACAGATCTGTCGTCAGTGGTGCAACAGGCGCCGGTGGGGTGTCGGATAAAATCGTATCGATCAAATACCGTGCGGCAGCATGTCCCATTTTGCGGTGCGGCACATGCACGGTCGTTAACGCGGGTTCTGTGATCAGTGAAATTTCGATGTCATCAAATCCGGTAATCGATATATCATCTGGCACAGTCAGCCCCAGTTTTTGCGCCTGACGCAGGGCCCCCACCGCCAAAACATCATTGCCGCACATGATCGCTGTGATGTCGGGGTGTTTGGTCAATAATGCACCGCAGGCCTCTGCACCGTTCATGATGGAATACCGGGTCTGCGCCAGATACAAACCATTGGGATCCAATCCTGCCTGTTCCATCGCATCCCGCGCGCCGCGAACACGGTCGCGCGCACGGTCATTGCTGGCGGTGTTTGCGGTGATATATCCGATATTGCGGTGGCCCAGCGAAATCACATGGGCTGCCAGGTCGCGACTGGCCGCGCGATTGTCAAATCCGACCGAGGCCTGCGGTTGCGTCGGATCATGCGCCCACGAGACAACCGTTGGGATGCCTTGGCGCGACAGAAATTCATAAATACCGGGATCGCGGTCATAGCCAATCAACAACAATGCGTCTGCCCCGCGGGCAATCAGGGTGCGAATTTGGCGTTCTTCGCGGTCGGGTTCGTAATTTGAACTGGCCACCAACAGGGTCAGGCCATTTTCGTTCAGCGCCTCTTCAAAGGCCTGCAAGCCACGGGCAAAAATGGCATTGTCCATGGTCGGGATAACAGCCCCGATGGTATTTGTCCGTTTGGCGGCCAAGGCGCGGGCGCCGAAATTGGGGGAATACCCCAATTCATGCACGGCTGACATCACTTTGTCGCGTGTTGACTTGCCCACTTTGTCTGGGGAATTCAGGCACCTAGACACGGTCGCAGTGGATACGCCCGCCTGTTCGGCGACGTCTGCAAGCGTTGGCAAAGGTGCGTCGGGTGATTTATACGGCACCACAAATATCCCCTGAATTACATGTACGTCCGAACGACTATATATCATTCTTTTGCAAAATGTAAGCGCTTGCATAAATAAATGAAAGCGCTTACATTCAACCCGAATCGACACGCTGACATGGAGGAATGTCATGTTAATCGGCGCATCTTTGACGGATGTTCAGATGCAAAAAATGCCAAGGGGCCCGTATCACTACGGATCTGGGGCGGCGCTGTCGAAATTGTTCATAGCGGGTGTGGAATATGTGGTCGCCAAGGCGTGTCCTGTGCCGTTTCATCCCGCAGCCACGCACCATTCTGATAATCACAAATAGGACTGTCCCATGACCCGAGAGTACCTGAAGAAAGCCACCCTAACATCCCAATCGAATGCCTCTGATGTGACCGAAATCGTCCAAGGTATTTTGAACGACATCGAGGCAGGCGGCGATCAAGCGGCGCTGGACTATGCTGCGAAATTCGACAAATACGAAGGCAGCATCATCCTGAGCCAAGAGGAAATCGATGCAGCCATCGCATTGGTTCCCGAGAAATTAAAACAGGACATCCAGTTTGCTCATGCAAACGTCAAAAAATTCGCCGAGGCGCAAAAAACAACATTGCAAGACGTCGAAATCGAAGTTGTCCCAGGCTTGGTAGCAGGTCAGAAATCGATCCCTGTGAATGCGGCCGGTTGCTATATTCCGGGTGGCCGTTACAGCCATATTGCAAGCGCGATTATGACGGTGACCACGGCCAAGGTTGCGGGTTGTAATCACATTGTGGCCTGTTCGCCCCCCCGTCCTGGTGTCGGGATTGCGCCAGCGATTGTTTATGCGGCACATGTCTGTGGTGCCGATACCATTCTGGCGATGGGCGGTGTTCAGGCGGTCGCGTCAATGACGTTCGGTCTGTTTGGTCTGCCCAAGGCGAACATCTTGGTCGGTCCCGGTAACCAATTTGTCGCCGAGGCGAAACGCATTTTGTTTGGCCGCGTTGGCATTGATATGATTGCGGGTCCAACCGACAGCTTGATTTTGGCAGATGCCTCTGCGGATGCGGAAATTGTGGCTGCCGATTTGGTTGGCCAAGCGGAACATGGTTACAATTCACCCGTTTGGTTGGTGACCGATGATCGCGCCTTGGCAGAACAGGTCATGGCGCGCGTGCCCGAATTGATCGACACATTGCCCGAGGTCAACCGCGACAACGCCGCCGCCGCATGGCGCGACTATGCCGAGGTGATCCTATGCGCCGACCGCGAAGAAATGGCCGCGACATCCGACGAATACGCCCCCGAACATTTGACCGTTCAGGCGCAGGATCTGGATTGGTGGTTGTCACGGCTTAGCTGCTATGGATCGCTGTTCCTGGGCGAAGAGACAACCGTTGCCTTTGGGGACAAAGCATCCGGTACAAACCACGTTTTGCCCACATCTGGCGCGGCCAGCTATACGGGCGGTTTATCGGTTCACAAATACATGAAAATCGTGACATGGCAGCGCGCCACACGCGACGGGGCCAAACCCGTGGCCATCGCAACCGCGCGTATTTCCCGCCTAGAGGGCATGGAGGGTCACGCCCGCACCGCCGATATTCGTCTGGCAAAATATTTCCCGGACGAAACATTCGATCTAAGCGCTGAGGAATAATCCAATGCACCCCAGCAATTTGTTTGATCTGACCGGCAAGGTTGCCGTTGTCACAGGCGCCAGTTCCGGTTTGGGACGGCGCAGTGCAACGGTGTTGGCGGCCGCGGGGGCGCGGGTTGTCGCCGTTGCGCGGCGTGCCGATGCCTTGGCTGATTTGGCAAATGAATTGGGGGATGCCTGTGTGCCTGTGGTCGCGGATTTGGCGGATCGGGCCGATTGGGCCGATTGTGCAAAACGGGTGGCGGTTCCCTTTGGCGATCCTGATATTTTGGTGCATGCCGCAGGGATCAACACCCGCCAAGAGGCGGACGACATCACGCTTGAGGCATGGGATACGACATTGGATCTGAACCTGGCGGCACCGTTTTTCTTGGCCCAGGCTTTGGTGCCTGCGATGCGCGAACGTGGTTGGGGGCGCATTGTGAATTTCGCGTCATTGCAAAGCTATCGTGCCTTTCCGGCGGGTCTGTCCTATGGCGCATCGAAAGGTGGCATCGCGCAGATGACGCGGGCCATGGCGCAGGCCTGGTCGCAGTACGGGATCACAGCCAATGCGATTGGGCCTGGGTTTTTCCGCACCGAATTGACCGCGGCGGTTTTCGCCGACCCGGAACGGGCCGCGCGCAATGCGGCGCAAACTTGTATTGGACGAAACGGCGAAGTGTCTGATATGGATGGCCCCATGCTGTTTTTGTGTTCAGATGCGTCGGCCTATGTCACAGGCCAGATATTGATGGTTGATGGGGGATTTACAGCGAAATGAAGGCCTTGGTTTATACGGGTGTTGAAACCCTTACCTATCAGGACATGCCAGATCTCGTTTCAGCGGATGGCGAACATTTGATCCGCGTTGACAGTGTTGGAATATGTGGATCTGACATGCACGCGTTTTTAGGACATGATGAACGCCGGCCCGCTCCGTTGATTTTAGGTCACGAAGCCGCCGGCGTTATCATTGGTGGCCCCCGCGATGGCGACCGCGTGACAATTAACCCGCTGGTGACCTGTGGGACATGTGATGCCTGTGTGTCAGGGCGCGATAACCTGTGCGCTACCCGTCAGATCATTTCCATGATGCCACGCCAAGGGGCCTTTGCCCAATATGTTAGCATGCCAGAACAGAATTTGGTGACCGTCCCGACCGGCGTAGATCTGGACCAGGCCGCGCTGGCCGAACCCATCGCCTGCGGGTGGCATACGGTTCGCATGGGTCTGGAACGGATCAATCGTGCGCCGCAGGATCTGCGGGCCCTTGTTTTGGGCGGGGGCGCCATTGGTTTGGGCGCTGCGTTATCGCTGCGAGCGCAGGGCGTGGATGATGTCACCATCGTCGAACCCAATGCCGTGCGCGCCGCCTATCTGCGCGATCACTGTAGCCAGACGGTGATGACGGGGGATGATCGGCCTGACGACAACACCTATGATTTTGTGGTTGATGGCGTGGGATATGCTGCAACGCGCGAAACGGCATCTGCCTGCGTGCGGGCCGGTGGGGTGATTGGCCACATTGGTTTGGGCCAATCCACCGGCGGATTGGATGTGCGTCGCATCACATTGCAAGAGATTACATTTTTTGGCACGTATACCTATACGGCCCAAGACTTCCGCCAGACGGCGCAGGCCATTTTCGATGGGCGTTTGGGCCCGTTGAACTGGACCCAAGCGCGCGCCTTGGCTGATGGGCAACAGGCGTTCGACGATATTCGCGCCGGCACCGTTGCCAGCCCTAAATTGATACTGAAACCCAACTGATGGAGACACCTATGTCAGAAATCCCGCATCTACTGGTGCATGAACATGCAGATAACGTTGGCGTTGTCGTCGTCGAAGGCCTGACCGCCGGAACAGACATGCTGGTCTGTGTAACGCACGACAATTCAACATTTCGTTTGACATCGCATGCGGATGTGCCAATCGGCCACAAAGTTGCATTAAAAGACCTGAAAGCAGGCGACACCGCGATGAAATATGGCGAAGATATTGGCAAAATCATTGCTGACATCCCACAGGGTCATCACGTCCACACCCATAACTGTAAAACCAAGCGCTGGTAAGGATTTGTAATTATGTCTAAATATTCAAACATCACAGTCCATGCCTACCGCCGCGAAAACGGTCGTGTTGGCGTCCGTAACCATGTTGTTATCCTGCCCGTTGACGACATTTCAAACGCAGCCTGCGAAGCGGTTGCAAACAACGTAAAAGGCACACTGGCGATCCCGCACGCCTATGGCCGTTTGCAGTTCGGTGCAGACCTTGATTTGCATTTCCGCACCATGATCGGCACTGGCGCAAACCCGAACGTCGCGGCCGTTGTTGTCATCGGTATCGAACCCGGCTGGACCAAGCGTATCGCCGATGGCATCCGCGCAACAGGCAAGCCTGTGGCAGAATTTTCGATCGAACAAAACGGTGATTTCGAAACCATCCGCCGCGCCAGCTGGGCCGCGAAAGAGTTCGTACATCTGACATCGGAATACCAGCGTGAAGAGTGTTCAATCTCGGAACTGTGGGTATCCACAAAATGCGGTGAATCAGACACAACCACCGGTCTGGGGTCTTGCCCGACTGTTGGTAACATGTACGATAAATTGCTGCCCGAAGGGATCACAGGTTTCTTTGGTGAAACGTCGGAAATCACCGGTGCAGAACACATCTGTAAAGAACGCGCAATCAACGAAGAGGTGGGCGAGCGTTGGTACAAAATGTGGAAAGCGTATCAAGATGACGTTATCTTTGCGCACCAAACAGATGACCTATCCGATTCACAACCAACCAAAGGCAACATCGAAGGCGGCCTAACCACCATCGAAGAGAAAGCCTTGGGCAACCTGGAAAAAATCGGCCGTACATCGCGTTATATCGATATCCTGGAACCAGCCGAGGCGCCCCAATCGGGCAACGGTCTGTATTTCATGGACAGCTCATCCGCAGCGGCGGAATGTGTGACCCTGATGGCAGCGGGTGGTGCAGTGATCCATACCTTCCCAACAGGGCAGGGCAACGTTGTGGGGAACCCAATTGTTCCTGTGATCAAAATCACTGCAAACCCACGCACTGTGCGCACAATGTCGGAACACGTCGATGTCGACGTCTCTGGTATCTTGCGTCGCGAAATGACCATTGACGAGGCCGGCGACGAATTGATCGAAATGATCCGCCGCACTGCAAACGGTCGTAACACCGCGGCCGAGGCACTGGGCCACCGTGAATTTTCAATGACCAAGCTGTATCGCTCAGCTTAATCCATAGGGCGGCGGCGCAGCGATGTGCCGCCGCGTTTTTTGCAAATGTCCGACACAATTACCATTGAATTACAGGCCGCCTATGCGCTGATCCGCGATGCGTTGATCGCCCAAGGTGTGGCCGCTGATGTCGCCCAATCCGTTGCCGTTGCTTTGGTCGATGCCGAGGCAGATGGACAGGTGGGTCACGGATTTTCCCGCCTTGCCGATTATGCGGCACAGGCCCGTAGCGGAAAAATTAATGCCGCCGCTAAAATTACCTGTCACGCGGTTCATCCCGCATCATTGCTGATCGATGCAGATTGCGGCTTTGCCTATCCTGCGTTGGATCTGGCTGTGCAACAGGGGATCAAGGTCGCCCAAGAATTTGGCATCTCCTCGATGGCGGTGACGAATTCACATCACTGTGGGTCCCTATCGTTGCAGGTTGAAAAACTGGCAGCGGCAGGTTTGATCGGGATCATGGTGGCAAATTCGCCCCCCGCAATTGCGCCGGCGGGTGGCAGCACACCGATATTTGGCACAAATCCCATCGCCTTTGCCGTTCCGCGTGAAAATGCGGATCCCTTGGTGATTGATATGTCCTTGTCGGTCGTTGCCCGCGGCAAGGTTATGAATGCCGCCCGCACAGGAACCCCGATCCCGCAGGGCTGGGCATTGGATCCCGATGGTAACCCCACAACGGACCCCGAACAGGGGCTGCAGGGGTCCATGGTGCCGATTGGCGGGGCCAAGGGCACGGCACTGGCCCTGATGGTCGAGGTGCTGTCCGCCCTGCTGACGGGGGCAAATTTCAGCTTTCAGGCGTCCTCGTTTTTTGCCGCGACGGGCGATGCGCCCCGCGTGGGTCAGTATTTGTTGGCCATTAAACCCCTGCATGCGCAATCCGATTTTGCGCAGCGTTTTGAAACCTTGATTGCGGAAATCCTGAAACAGGACGGCACACGGTTGTCGGGTGCATCGCGTTTTGCAAAACGTGGCGTTGCGCGGGAAAACGGGTTGACCATTGCGCGAAATTACCATGATATCGCGCTGAAATTGGCGGCAGGCCAAACAACCTAAGAACAAAGGCAAGACATGAGCATTTTGGCCACCCTTCACGCGCGGGGGCGCGTTTTATTTCCCGGTGTATTGGTTTCTATTTTGGTGGCCTTGTCTGCGCAGTTTGTGGCGGAACATTATGGTGCGCCTGCGATGTTAATGGCGCTGCTGTTCGGGATTGCCCTAAATTTTTTATCGACCGAGGGGCCCTGTGGCGCAGGTATTCAATGGGGTGCCAAAACGGTGTTGCGTTTTGGTGTGGCCCTGCTGGGGTTGCGCATCAGTGTATCGATGATTTCTGATTTGGGCATCGGTCTGGTCAGTTTGGTCATTCTAGGGGTCGTGGCAACCATCGGATTTGGGTTGTTGATGGGCCCACGGTTGGGCCATGGCCCACGATTTTCATTTTTGACCGCTGGATCCGTGGCCATTTGCGGGGCATCGGCGGCGATGGCGATTGCCGCGATTTTGCCCAAGGATGACCGCAGTGAACAGCGTTTGGTCTTTACCGTTGTGGGGGTGACATTACTGTCCACCATCGCCATGGTGCTGTATCCGATCATGGCAACTGCTATGGGGCTGGATGAACAATCCATCGGTGTGTTTTTGGGGGCAACCATTCATGACGTGGCCCAAGTGGTGGGCGCCGGTTTTTCCGTGTCTGAGCAGACGGGTGAAACCGCAACATTGATCAAGCTGTTCCGCGTGGCCATGTTGGCACCTGTGGTTGTTGTGGCATCTATGGTTGTGCGGGCCTATGTTCCCGCATCGGACGATGGGGGCAGTCGTCCGCCAATTTTGCCGGTCTTTGTCGTGGGCTTTATCGTTTTGGCCGCGCTGAATTCATTTGTANCGTTGCCTGTCGCGGTGACTGACTGGGCGGGCGCGATATCNCGATGGGCGCTGCTGACATCAATCGCGGCGGTTGGGATGAAAACATCCCTGCGCGACGTGGCCCAAGTGGGCGGTGCAGCGATCGCATTGATTGTGGCCGAAACCATTTTCTTGGCCCTGTTTGTCACCGCAGGATTGGCGTTTTTGCCAACCTGATTGGGCGAAAAATTCATTGGTCCTATGTGTTGGCTGGCCTATCTATCCTGATAAGGAGGCTAGGATGAGCAACATGTTTCGTATCATTTTCACGCTGACGGTCGCGCTGATCTGCGCCCTGCGTCCTGTGTCCAGTTTGGCTGATGACCTGCCCATCACGCAGCTAGATCCCGCGCAGTTTAATGTTGTTTTCATGCGTCATGCCGTGGCCCCAGGGTTTGGGGACCCTGATCATTTCGATGTAACAGATTGTGCAACACAGCGGAATTTGGATGATCGGGGGCGGGCACAGGCGCGTGACATCGGTCAGGCCTTTGCTCAGGCCGGGGTGAAATTCGATCAGATTTATTCCAGCCAATGGTGCCGCTGTCAGGAAACCGCGCGGTTATTGGACATGGGGGTGAATGTGCCCTTTGCCGGGTTGAATTCGTTTTTCCAAAACCATGCGCCACGCGATGCAACATTGGCGTTATTGCGGCATAAATTGCAACAGCTGCCCACGGATCGCATCACGTTGTTGGTGACGCATCAGGTCGTAATTAATGCAATGACGGGGCGTTCTGTGCCATCGGGGGGTGCGGTGGCCTATGACACCCGAACGGGGCAGGTCAAACCGCTAACAATACGTTGATCCGTATTCTGTGGCGGTGTTTGTTTGGGTCTCACACGCGGAGGGTGGTTTCGATCGGTTCATGCGCTTGGATATGTCTTGGTCATGGGAAAACATGCGCGGCGTCAGATAGGCGTACTGCCCCTTGATCAAGAAAAATTTTGACGAGCTCATTTGGGATCTTGCCAAACGAACGACTTTTATGATTAATCGCGCCATGGTCACGCGATGGCGTCGCTGTGATCTTCTCACCTACATTGACCTCCTGTACGCCGGGAACGTTTTTATGGTCGATGCGGTGATATCCTGTCTGTCCGCACGACCTGATAGGAGTGAACTATGAACCGTCCTCAGTTTTATCGTTTTCACCAAGGTGAAAAAATACTGCCATTTTCCGATGCGGAATACGAACAGCGTTTGGCAGGCTTGCGCAAATCCATGGCGGCCCGCGGTGTAGAGGCCTGTGTTTTTACATCCATGCACAATATTTCGTATTATTCGGGGTTCTTATACTGTGCCTTTGGGCGGCCCTATGCCTTGGTTGTGACCCCTAACACGTCTGTGACGATCAGTGCAGGCATTGACGCTGCGCAGCCCTGGCGGCGCGGGTATGGCGACAACATCACCTATACCGATTGGCAGCGGAACAATTACTGGGTTGCGATCAAATCCATCACGGGTGCGGGTCGCGTGATTGGCGTTGAAAACGATCACATGACATTGGCATCGCATGGGTTAATGAATGAATATCTGGCCCCCAAACAGGTCGTTGATATTGCGCCTGACACCATGCGTCAGCGGATGCATAAATCAGCGGCAGAAATCGAATTGATCCGCGCGGGGGCCAACACCGCCGATGTGGGCGGTTACGCCATTCGCGACGCCATCAAAGAGGGTGCGCGCGAAATCGATGTGGCCATGGCGGGCCGTGATGCGATGGAATTGGAAATCGCGCGCCGGTTTCCAGATGCAGAATACCGTGACACATGGGTATGGTTCCAATCCGGGATCAACACAGATGGCGCACACAATCCCGTTACATCGCGCCAATTGCAGCGCGGTGATATCCTAAGCCTGAACACGTTCCCGATGATTTCAGGGTATTACACCGCATTAGAACGCACGCTTTTCGTGGGTGACGTTGATGATGCATCCCTGCGGGTGTGGCAGGCGAATGTGGATGCCCATGAATACGGGATGAGCCTGCTAAAACCCGGTGTCAGCTGTGCCGAGGTAACGCATAAAATCAACGAATTTTTCCAGGAACGTGATCTGCTGCAATACCGCACCTTTGGCTATGGACATTCGTTTGGTGTGCTAAGCCATTATTACGGCCGCGAAGCGGGATTGGAATTGCGCGAAGATATCGACACAGTATTGGAACCTGGCATGGTTATTTCGATGGAACCCATGCTGACCATCCCAGAGGGTCAGCCGGGCGCCGGTGGATACCGTGAACATGATATTTTGATCATCACCGAGTATGGCAATGAAAATATCACGGGCTATCCCTATGGCCCCGAACACAATGTGATTGGATAATTTTAGGCGATTTTCGGATTTAAGACTGTGAAATGGCCTTGGCGATGCCCAAGGCCATTTTCTGATTAACTATATTGTTGCATGGCAATATTGAATTTGCTTTTGGTTGGGTCGCGGCCTAGGCTGATCTGGCGTGGATGTGGTGTTAGGGTGCAGTCCTGATCCAATGGATTGGATCGATGGGGCCTGTGTCACGCAGATTTCATGACCTTGGGTTGGGGCATGAGATAAATTTACGACTTCGTTCACATCATCGCAGATTAAAACGCGTGGCATCGGGTGCGATGAACCAACGCGGCATTCCAACAAGGAGAAGCGAGAATGAGATTATACAATTATATCTATTGCGCGTTGGCGGGGGTGGTTTTATCCGCTGGCATGGCCTCGGCGCAGGCGTTGGTATACTGTTCCGAAGGTTCGCCCGAAGGCTTTGACCCCGCGCTATATACCTCTGGGACAACCTTTGATGCGTCCAGCCATCCGATTTATAACCGGTTGGTCGAGTTCAAGGTTGGCACAACCGAGGTAATCCCAGCATTGGCCGAAAGCTATTCCGTCTCAGACGATGGTTTGACGGTTACATTTAACCTGCGCAAAGGGGTGCAGTTCCATTCCAGTGACAAATTCACTCCATCGCGCGACTTTAATGCCGACGATGTGATTTTCAGCTTTGACCGTCAGGGGAACCCAGACAACCCCTATCATCAGGTATCTG
>BB_Man_B_Liq_inBBDRAFT_1000173_pt1 | contig 11978 bp, 10 predicted proteins | sample BBManParaguerPR_4_FD_10244 | JGI IMG/M metagenome (IMG submission 10244) | reverse complement strand
CTGCACCCACAACCGGGGCAGNNGCGACAGGGGCCGCCGCCATTTGCGACAGGGAGGGCGGCAAACCGCAAATCTGCCTGCGATCCCGCGAGATACGCGGAATCCAATCTGTCGAAGCCCCCTGCCCCGTGCGAATGAACGCACAGCCTGTGCTGTCGACATATTGTTCAGAGGTNAATGACTGGGGGGGGAAATTCCGCGGGTGGCCTTAGGTTTTGCGCGATCCCCTGCCCAGCAACGGCAACCATTGAGGATAGAACCGTTGCAGCAAATCCCATGCTGCCCCAAAATTTTACTGCTTTTTTGACCATTCAAGCCCCCGAATTGGGGCAAGAATGCATCAATATTTAGACATAGTAAAGGCACATAACAGAACAAATAGATATCCGCCCCTCATTTGGTGGCAAATATCCGATCCCCCGCATCCCCTAGACCCGGAAGGATATACCCCTTTTCGTTCAAACCGCGATCCAAGGCCGCGGTAAAAATTGGCACATCAGGATGGCGNGCGGCGAATGTCCTGACACCCTCAGGGGCGGCCAGCAATGTCATCAGACTGATATCAACGGCCCCTTCCGATTTGATTTTATCCACCGCCGCAGCCGCCGAATTGCCCGTGGCCAGCATGGGATCTAGGGCGATGACATGACGTTGGGACAGGTGCGAGGGCAGGTTGAGATAGTAATCCACGGGCTCAAGCGTTTCCTCATTGCGATACAGCCCGACAAATCCAACCCGCGCAGCGGGGATCACGGCGCGCATCCCCTCAAGCATTCCGTTGCCCGCCCGCAAAATCGAAATCAAAGCCAGTTTTTTCCCNGCAAGTGTCGGCGCATCCATCACCTCAAGCGGGGTNTCAACGGCGGTGGTNGTAACCGCCAAATCGCGGGTCACCTCATAGGCCATCAGCATCGAAATTTCGGTNAANAGNCGCGCNAAATCTTGGGANGCGCAGTTTTTNTCGCGCATCAAGCTCAGCTTATGTTGCACAAGCGGATGGGTCACGATGGTCAGNGTATCNAATTCTGGCATAGTCTTCCCCCTAGCNTTCAAGCCGTTTTGCAACGCGCGCGCGGGTTTCCTCATCACAAAAGGCCGCCGCAAGCGCGGTTTGGTTTATTTCCGTGAATTCCGTCTCAGCCCACCCAAAATGCTGTTCCAAGGCCTCATATTCACGGCTCATATTGGTATGGAAAAAGGGTGGATCATCGGTTGACACGGTTACTTTGACCCCAGCCTCGCGCAGACTCGCAAGCGGGTGACTTTTCCAATTTGGGAAAACCCCAAGAAAAACATTCGACACAGGGCAGCATTCCAAAACAACACCCGTATCGGCAAGGCGTGCGACCAAGTCAGGGTCACTGATCGCCTCGACACCATGCCCGATACGGGGCGGATTATAGGCATCTAGCGTCTCGCGCACCGATTGCGCGCCTCCCCATTCGCCTGCATGAATGGTGAAGGGCAGTCCTGCCTCGGCCGCGCAATCAAAGCTCCATGAAAAATCGCACACATGGCCAATCTTCTCGTCCCCCGCCATTCCAAAGCCGCAAATCATACGTCCCGCCGTTTCCGCAGCACAGCGCGCGGCCCGTTTCGCCTGATCTGGCCCGAAATGACGAACCGCCGTAATCACGCCCCGCATCGTGATCCCAAAATCCCGCTCGGCGGCATCTGCGGCTTCGGTCATTGCAGAAAGATACTCGCGCCAAGCACCAATATCCCCACCGCCGCAAAAATCAGGGGACAAGAAGGTTTCGCAATAAACCACCCCATGGCCTGCTGATGCCTCAAGCACAGAGCGCGTCAGACGCGCATAATCTTCGGGCGTGGTGAGAACCGATGTTGCCGCCTCATAGACGCGCAGAAAATGCACAAAATCATGAATGTCATAACCGCCTTGCGCGGTGAAAATGCCCGATAAATCCACCTTTTTTTCGAAGGCGATCTGACGAATAAAATCAGGCTGTGCCGCCCCCTCAAGATGAAGGTGCAATTCAACCTTTTTGACGCGGGCCATATCTGACATCGCCGTTCCCCTAAAAATAATAGCCAAGCGCGGTGACCACTATGGCAAATAAGGTGGCCGCGCGCCATGAGATCACCCGCTGCGACAAGACCCGGGCGGCCAAACGCACCCCAAATAGGGCAGCGACAAAGGTCATGGCAGCATAGATGATTTGACTGTCAATCTGGCTCATAAGGCAGGGGTTCCAATCTGAAGGGGGCCAAGCCCCAAATGCGCAGCAAGACTTGCGCCAATATCGGCAAAGGCCCGAAGGCCTAGCCCTTGGGGTGCATGGTCAGGGGCCGCGACCAAAAATGGGACACGTTCACGGGTGTGATCCGTGCCAACCCATGTGGGATCATTGCCATGATCCGCGGTTAAAATCAGCATGTCACCCGGGCGCAGCGCAGCGATAATCGGCGCAATCGCTGCGTCAAACCATTCCAGCGCACCCGCATAACCCGCCACATCGCGGCGATGGCCAAAACGGGCATCAAACTCAACGAAATTGGCGATTGTGAGGCTACCATCGGGGGCGCAATCTACCGCGTGGGCCAGATGTTCCATCAGGCGGGCATCACCTCCCTTATGGCTTTCTGTGATGCCACGATGGGCGAAAATATCGCTGATTTTGCCAATGGCAATGACCGCGCGCCCTGCCTCAGATGCGTGATCCAACAAGGTTGGGTGGGGCGGCATCATCGCGTAATCGCGGCGGTTTTCAGTGCGCTCAAACGCGCCTAGGCGACCCGTAAAGGGGCGCGCGATCACCCGCCCTACCCGCATCGCGTGCAGTTGCGGTGCGATCCTTTCGCAGAGGTCATAGAGACGCTCTAGCCCAAAGACCTCTTCATGCGCGGCAATCTGAAAGACACTATCGGCGGAGGTGTAGCAAATCGGATGCCCCGTTTGCAGATGTTGCGCCCCAAGGCGTTCGATGATCTGAGTGCCAGAGGCGTGGCAATTGCCCAAAATCCCCCCAACACCTGCGATAGATTGAACCGCCGCGACCAAAGCCTCAGGGAAACTGGGAACGGTAGCGGGAAAATAGTGCCAATCCCAAGGCAAGGCGCAGCCCGTCAATTCCCAATGGCCTGATGGCGTATCTTTGCCTTTGGCGGATTCTTCGGCCACCCCCCAAATGGCATTCGGTGCAGCCGGTGTCAGGGGTGCAGGGCAGATGCCGCTTGCCAGATGCAAAGCGGCCCCAAGACCCAGACGATCTAAATTCGGCACTCTCAGCGGCTGTGCCTGCGCGATATGGCCCACGGTATTCGCGCCTGTATCGGGATGGCCCGCATTGAAATATCGGTCTGCGTCTGGTGCGCCCCCGATACCAACAGAATCCATCACCACCAAAAATCCGCGCGCCATTCAGCCGATCCTTTCATGGATCAAGGCAGGGCGCGGCGGCCTTTCTTCGGAAAGGGTGAAGGCGTCTAACACGATTGCCCCCATATGTTTGGCAATCTCAGGGTCGCGCGCATGAAGGCGTAAAAGCGGGGTCGTGGGGTCGGCCAAATCACCAATCCGCTGGATGTCAGAAAGACCCACACGTTTGTCGATCTGATCCTCTGCCTGTAGGCGCCCCCCGCCAAGATGCACCACAACCTCGCCCAAGGTGCGGGCGTCAATTGCACGGATATAGCCCGTCTTTTGCGGGAAAATATCCACCGCATAGGGCGCTGCAGGCAAGCGATCTCGCCAACGTGCCACAAAATCTGTGGCGCCCCCTTGCGCCGCGACCATACGGCCAAAAACCTCGGCGGCGTGACCTTGGGTCAGCGCGTTTGTCAGTGCCATCTCACCTGCCGCCGCATCAACCGCAAGCCCCGCTTGCACCAAAACCTCACCCCCAAGGCTGATGGTTAGGCGGATCAGATCACTGTCGAGCTTTGGACTGCACAGCGCCTCCATCACCTCCATCATTTCCAAAGAATTGCCCGCTGCACGCGCAAGCGGTTGGTTCATATCGGTGACAAGCGCCGTGGTTTTACAGCCCGCGCTTTGCGCTGTATCCACCAAGGATTGAGCCAGTTGCACGGCCTCTTGCGGGGTTTGCATAAAGGCACCCGTGCCGCATTTCACGTCTAAAACCAAGGCCTCTAGCCCTGCTGCCAATTTCTTGGACAAAATAGAGGCCGTGATCAAATCAATGCTTGGCACAGTGGCGGTGATATCACGCAACCCATAAAGCCTACGATCCGCAGGGGCGATATCGGCATTGGCGCTGACAATCGCACAGCCCACTTGCCCCACAATGCGTTGCAAATCCTCAATGGCGACATCAATCTGCAAGCCCGAAATTGCCGAAAGTTTGTCCAAAGTGCCGCCCGTATGCCCCAAGCCACGCCCTGAAATCATCGGCACATAGGCCCCGCACGCCGCTAAGGCAGGGGCAAGGATCAGCGACACACAATCGCCCACCCCGCCTGTGGAATGTTTGTCGATTACAGGGCCATCCAGTGACCACCCCAAAACCGTGCCGCTTTCCAGCATCCCATGGGTCAGATGGGTGCGGTTCTCAAGGCTGAGACCGCGCAAACATACGGCCATCGCAAAGGCCCCCGCCTGCGCATCGCTGACAGTGCCATCCGCCAACCCTTCGGCAAAGGCAAACATCTCAAATTCGGTCAGAGTTTGCCCCTCTCGCAATTTTGCCAAGATGCTGCGCGGATCGGCCATGATCTGCCCTATTCCATCGCCGATTTCACAAAGGCGCCAGGCAGGATGTCCGCCATGCTCAGGATCGCCTGACCTGTGCCGCGCGTTGTGGCCATGGTGATCAGCACCTCATCTTTGCTGAATTCCCGCAATTTTTGGCGACACCCCCCACAAGGGGCGACAGGAACGGGGCTATCTGCGATCACAGCAACCTCTAGGATCTCATGACAGCCTGCGGCAATCATCGCTGAAATTGCGCCCGCCTCGGCACAGGTGCCTTGGGGATAGGCCGCGTTTTCGACATTCACCCCGTGGTAAATCTGCCCATCTGCCCCACGCAGCGCAGCACCGACTGCAAAGCCCGAATATGGGGCATAGGCGCGCGGACGGATTTCTGCGGCGGCGGCCATCAATGCGGGGTCTGGTGTCTTGGTCTGGGGCATGATCCGCACTCCTTGAATTGCGTTGCCTCAATCTGTCCTGACGAACCGATGCACGCAAGGCGAAAGAAAAAGCGGGCCCAAAGGCCCGCCCTTCATCCCGTCTCGTCAAACCCGCCTTAGGCTTTGGGGTAGCCCAAAGTTTTCAAGGCCACTGCAATCTCGTCTAAAATCGCAGGATCATCAATTGTTGCAGGCATTTTATAGCTTTCGCCATCGGCGATTTTCACCATTGTTCCACGCAAAATCTTGCCCGAACGGGTTTTGGGCAGGCGATCCACCACAACGGCCAGTTTGAACGCCGCAACGGGGCCGATTTTGTCACGCACAAGTTTCACGCATTCAGACACGACATCTGCCGCATCTTTGGTCGCCCCTTTGTTGAGACACAAAAACCCCAGAGGCATTTGCCCTTTGAGATCATCTGCCACACCGATTACCGCGCATTCAGCCACATCTGGGTGGGAGGCTAGAACCTCCTCCATCCCACCTGTCGACAAGCGGTGACCCGCCACGTTGATCACATCATCCGTGCGCGCCATGATATAAAGATACCCGTCTTCATCCTTATATCCCGCATCACCCGTCTCGTAATAGCCTTTGAAATGCTCAAGATAGGATTTGCGGAAGCGGGCTTCGGCATTCCACAACGTAGGCAAGGTTGCAGGCGGCAAGGGCAATTTAATCGCAATCGCGCCCAATTCGCCCGCAGGCAATTCATGCCCGCCCTCATCCAAAATTTGCACATCATACCCAGGCATTGGCACCGAGGGGCTGCCGATTTTGACAGGCAATTTTTCAATACCCAATGGGTTGCCACAAATGGCCCAACCCGTTTCGGTTTGCCACCAATGGTCAATCACTGGCACGCCAAGTTTTGCCTGCGCCCATTGGATTGTGTCAGGGTCGGCACGCTCACCCGCCAAGAACAGCGATTCAAGGCTAGAGATGTCATATTTTCCAATAAAGCTGCCTTCTGGGTCTTCGCGCTTGATCGCGCGAAAGGCCGTTGGGGCGGTAAACAGGCATTTGACCTTATGCTCATCAATCACGCGCCAGAACGTGCCTGCATCAGGCGTGCCAATAGGTTTGCCTTCAAAGACGATTGTGGTGCAGCCAAAGGTCAGAGGCGCGTAACAAATATAGGAATGCCCCACGACCCAACCCACATCAGAGGCGGCCCAAAACACCTCGCCGGGGTTCATGTCGTAGAGATTGCGCATTGACCAATTCAACGCAACCAGATGGCCGCCTGTATGGCGCACAACGCCCTTTGGCTGACCCGTTGTGCCAGAGGTATAGAGAATATAGGCGGGGTGGTTGCCCTCTACGGGCACACAAGGCGCAGGCGCAACCCCGTGTTGGAAGCCATACCAATCGACATCGCGCCCATCGGTCAAGCTTGCCACTTCTTGCTCGCGCTGAAAGATCACGCAGAAATCTGGCTTATGGGCGGCGGCCTCGATGGCCGCATCCAAAAGCGGTTTATAATGCACCACGCGGCCCGGCTCGAGGCCACAGGAGGCGGCGATGATACATTTGGGCTGCGCATCATCAATGCGCACCGCCAATTCAGCCGCAGCAAAGCCGCCAAAGACCACCGAATGCACCGCGCCAATGCGCGCGCAGGCAAGCATCGCCTCAACCGCCTGTGGCACCATCGGCATATAGATAATGACCCGATCCCCTTTGGTCACACCTTTGGCCTGAAGGCCACCCGCCAGAAGCGCGACACGTTCTTGCAATTCTGCGTAGGAAATTTTCTGAACCGTGTTGGTGATGGGGCTGTCATAGATGATAGCGGTGCGATCCCCATGGCCTGCTGCAACATGGCGATCGACCGCGTTCCAACAACCATTCAGTTGACCATCTGCAAACCATTCATAAAGAGGCGCGTTTTCATCAGACAGCGCGTGGGATGGTTCAACATCCCAATCAATGGCAGAAGCAGCCTCCATCCAAAACCCTTCTGGGTTGGAACGGGCATACTCATAAATCTTTTGATAGCTCATGCGGGCCTCCCTTTGCTTGCGCAATTTTCTATCCCTTCAACCATAGCTTGCGCAAGAAGGTGACTTTGACGCAGGCGCGAAAACTGCGACCATGCGCCACTTTGTTTTAACGGGGGGAAGGTTAAATGAGGGGATATTGAACAGGAGCCTCCCCCATGACCATGTCCTTAAACGAAGACACAAGCCACTATATCACACGCCATGTCACCTATCGCCTGCCCGTCATCGGGCGCATCGCGCGCGAGGTGGTCGAGGGCGAAGTAGACAACAGTTTTGCCCTTATTATCATGGTTGTTTCGGCTGTTGCCTCGGCCATTCTGATTTGGGGATTCCCCGCACTGATCATCTCGGCGCTTGGGGCAACCGCATTGATGTTTCTCACACTGTTGCGCATCACCTTTGGCTAAGGCGCGGCAGTGCGCCTGTCAGCCATAGGTGGCGACAGGCGTGCCTGCGAGGGCAGAAATATTCAACAGCCCCCGCGCGGTGATTGAGGGGGTGACGATATGCGCGCGATTGCCCATCCCCATAAGAATCGGCCCGACTTCCAGCCCGCCCGCCTTCATCTTTAGGATGTTCCGTGCCGCCCCAGCGGCATCAGTATTGGCAAAGACAAGCGCGTTGGCCTGCCCCTCAAGGCGCGAATTGGGGAAAATTCGGGCGCGCAGTTCAGGATCAAGCGCGCTGTCGATATGCATCTCGCCCTCATAGGCGAAATCAAGCGCCATTGCGTCCAGAATATCAAGCGCCGCGCGCATCCGCCGCCCACTGTCACTGTCAAGATTGCCGAATTGACTGCCAGAACACAGCGCAATTTTTGGCGCGATGCCAAAGCGGCGCACATGACGGGCTGTGGCAATCACCGTCTCGGCGATTTGCTCTGGCGTGGGCTGCGCATGAATATGCGTATCGGCAATAAAGAGCGGGCCATCTTCCAAAATCATCAAGGACAGCGCCCCAACGGGATGTAACCCGTCACGGGCCAAAAGCTGGCTGATATATTTCAAGTGCCACAAATACTGGCCAAAGGTGCCGCAGATTAAGCTGTCTGCCTCTTCGCGATACACCATGACCGCGCCGATGGCGGTGGTGTTTGTGCGCATAATCGCACGGGCCAAATCGGGGGTCACCCCGTGACGTTCCATAACGCTGTGATAGCTGCCCCAATAATCCCGATAGCGCGGGTCATTTTCGGGGTTTACGATTTCGAAATCCACCCGCGGGCGGATGGTCAGGCCTGCCCGCTCGGCCCGCATTTCAATCACATCGGGACGACCGATAAGAATGGGGGTGTCTGTGGTTTCCTCAAGCATGGCTTGGGCCGCACGCAAAACGCGCTCATCCTCGCCTTCTGCGAAAGCGATACGGCGGGTCGTGGTGGCCGCTGCAGCAAAGACAGGGCGCATGATAAGCGCAGAGCGGAACACCGCCTGATTAAGTTTGGCGCGATAGGCGGCGATGTCATCAATGGGCCGCTTCGCCACACCCGAACTCATAGCCGCCTCGGCCACGGCACTGGCCACCACACCCATCAGGCGCGGGTCAAACGGCTTGGGGATCAGATAGTCAGGGCCAAAGGTCAGCTGCTCGCCCTTATAGGCCGCCGCAGCTTCGGCACTGGTGGTTGCGCGCGCCAATGCGGCGATGCCTTCAATACAGGCAATTTGCATCGCGTCATTGATTTCGCTTGCGCCGACATCCAAAGCGCCGCGGAAGATGAACGGAAAGCATAAGACGTTGTTCACCTGATTGGGAAAATCTGACCGCCCCGTGGCAATGATCGCGTCCGGCTTTACCGCGCGCACATCATCGGGGGTGATTTCTGGGTTCGGGTTCGCCAGGGCAAAGACCACGGGACGATCCGCCATGCGCGCAACCATCTCGCGCGTCAAAACACCCGGGCCAGAGAGGCCAAGGAACAAATCCGCCCCCTCGATCACATCGCTCAAGGAAGCAGGACTATCCCCTTGGGCATATTCGGCTTTTTGCGGGGTCATTCCCGCCTCACGGCCCCGATAGACCAGACCATCCAAATCGCAGAGCCAAACATTCTCACGCTTGAGGCCCAGTTTCAGCAGCATATTGAGGCAGGCAATCCCCGCCGCACCGCCGCCCGTAGACACGACCTTGATATCGGCAAAGGATTTCCCCGCAAGACGCAGCGCATTGGTTGCGGCCGCGCCCACGACAATCGCCGTTCCATGTTGGTCGTCATGGAAAACGGGAATATTCATTCGCTCGCGGCACAGTTTTTCCACGATAAAACAATCTGGCGCTTTGATATCCTCAAGATTGATTGCGCCAAAGGTTGGCTCAAGCGCGCAAACAATATCCGCCAGTTTCTCGGGGTCGCTCTCGTTCAATTCAATGTCAAAGCAGTCAATGCCGGCGAATTTCTTGAAAAGAACCGCCTTCCCCTCCATCACAGGCTTAGAGGCGAGTGCGCCAATATTGCCAAGACCTAGCACAGCCGTGCCATTGGTCACCACGGCGACAAGGTTGCCGCGTCCTGTATAGCTTTCGGCATGGGCGGGGTCTGCTTTGATTTCAAGGCAGGCTTCAGCAACGCCGGGGCTATAGGCCAAGGACAGGTCGCGCCCATTCGCCAAAGGCTTGGTCGCGCGCACCTCCAATTTCCCTGGTTTCGGGCCTGCATGATAGGCAAGCGCGCGCTGGCGCAAACTGTCATTGCTGTCTTCAGTCATGATCTATTCCCAATCGGCTATGGTCGCCAAACAGCCGCAAACGGCCGCCCTCCGCAATTAGTTTAACGTTAAACTATCGCCTAGGAAAGGGCAAATCCCGTTTGGATTACACGAATTGCTCGCGCAAAAGCCGCTCTTCCAAACCATGGCCTGGATCGAACAGGATACGATGGGTCACGTCTTGCGCGCTGGATATCTCTACATGGGTGACGTTGTTCACCGAAACGCTATCGGCATCTGCCATTACAGGGCGGTGGTCGGGATCGACCACTTCGAAAATCACATTGGATGATTTATTGAGCAGCGCCCCCCGCCACCTGCGCGGACGAAACGCCGCCACGGCGGTCATCGCCAAAACATCTGCACCAATGGGCAAAATCGGGCCATGCGCGGAATAGTTATAGGCGGTCGAGCCTGCAGGCGTGCATAACAGCGCGCCATCGCAGACCAGTTCTTGCATGCGCAGCTTTCCATCAACATGGATGCGCAGCTTGGCGGCTTGGGGGCCTGCGCGCAGCAAACTGACCTCATTGATCGCCAAAGCCTCGATTGTTTCGCCTGTCGCGCGCCGCGCCTTCATCCGCAACGGGTTGATCTGCGCCTCCTCCGCCGCAGTGAGGCGGGCCATCAAACCATCGGCAGAATATTCATTCATCAAAAAGCCGACCGTGCCACGGTTCATTCCATAGACCGGACGATTGAGCGGTTGGGTTTCGTGCAAGGTCGACAGCATAAAGCCATCCCCGCCAAGCGCCACGATGATATCGGCCTCCTGAGGCGTTGATTGGCCATAAGCCGCGCTCAATTCCGCAAGGGCGGCCTGCGCCATCCGCGCCCGCGAGGCCAAAAAGGCTATTTTCAAATCTTTGCTCATCTGCGCGACCTTTGCGAGACAGGGGTGATGCCATCCTGTTCCCTGCCATGCCGAAACACAAGACCCCGCAAAACAGTGCAAATTTGCCCGCCTTGCAGGGCGGCAGGGCGCGACTCTCTGTCGAATTGCCGCTTTCGCCCTTTTCCAAGGGGCTGTTCTGCCCTAAACCCCATGCGATAGACAGCGCCCGCGCGTGACCCAACAAAACGCGCCCCCGATGTAAGGAGCCCTCACTATGACTGCGCCCCACCGTGACGATGGATTTTTCACCGAAGCCCTCAGCACCCGTGACCCTGAAATCTTTGGCGCGATTACCAAAGAGTTCGGTCGTCAAAGCGAAGAGATCGAATTGATCGCCTCCGAGAACATCGTCTCGGCTGCTGTGATGGCTGCGCAAGGCTCGGTGATGACCAATAAATATGCCGAAGGCTATCCAGGTCGGCGGTATTATGGCGGCTGCGATTATGTCGATATCGCAGAAAACCTTGCGATTGAGCGGGCCTGCAAATTGTTTGACTGTGCGCATGCCAATGTGCAGCCCAATTCAGGCAGCCAAGCGAACCAAGGGGTTTTCACAGCTCTTTTGACGCCCGGCGATACCATCTTGGGCATGAGCCTTGATGCAGGCGGCCACCTGACCCATGGCGCCAAGCCCAACCAATCGGGCAAGTGGTTTAACGCCATCCAATACGGNGTGCGCAAGCAGGACATGGAAATCGACTATGACGCGATTGCCGAACTTGCGGCTGAACATAAGCCCAAAATGCTGATCGCGGGCGGCTCGGCCATTCCGCGTGTCATTGATTTTGCAAAAATGCGTGAGATTGCTGACAGTGTTGGGGCCTATCTTTTGGTCGACATGGCGCATTTCGCGGGGCTTGTGGCATCGGGGCATTACCCCTCGCCTTTCCCACATGCGCATGTTGCAACCACCACCACGCATAAAACCCTGCGCGGGCCACGCGGCGGGATGATCCTGACCAATGACGAAGATATCGCCAAGAAGGTCAATTCTGCCATCTTCCCCGGCATCCAAGGCGGGCCCTTGATGCATGTGATCGCCGCCAAGGCCGTGGCCTTTGGTGAGGCGCTGCGCCCTGAATTCAAGGCCTATCAGACCCAAGTGATTGCCAATGCCAAGGCGCTGGCGGATCAGCTGATGAAGGGGGGCTTGGATATCGTCACCGGCGGCACAGATACGCATTTGATGTTGGTTGACCTGCGCCCCAAAGGCGTAAAAGGCAACGCCACTGAAAAGGCGCTTGGCCGTGCCAA
>BB_Man_B_Liq_inBBDRAFT_1000171_pt1 | contig 12009 bp, 11 predicted proteins | sample BBManParaguerPR_4_FD_10244 | JGI IMG/M metagenome (IMG submission 10244) | reverse complement strand
CGCGGATCTGCGCAGCAATCCGACATATGATATGGTGGACATTGCCCTGCAGGCCGTGACATCGGATTTGTCCCGCTTTGCCGCCTTGGCCACCCTGCCCGATCTGCGCGGCGCGGGCGATCTGACCGCCACGGGCCGCATCGCGCCCAAAACCGGTGGATTTGATATAACGGCAACACTGCAGGGGCGTGGCATTGGCGGGCTAAATGCCGCCCTGGACCCCCTGATGACCAGTGACACCACCATTGACCTGATAGCAAAACGCGACAACACGGGCACCTATGTCGACAGGCTGACCATCACAAACCAAGACCTAAGCACGACAGCATCTGCGGCACTGACACCTGACCAAGGCCGGGTGTCTGCCGAACTGCGGCTGGCAAATGCTGCGAAATTGGACGCCAGTTTGTCCGGCCCCCTGTCTGCCAGATTTGCCGCACGCCAACCAGCGCCCGCAAAACCGTGGTCCGCCAATGGCACCCTTAGGGCCGAACAGAATACCGATCTGACGTTTTCGGCCGTGGTGGATGCCGACACAGTCCGCGATATTGCGGTGCAGGGGCAGGCCAATGCCGCATTGGTCAATGGGGTCATGGCCCCCCACACGGTCAAAGGCATTGTAACCTTTGACCTGCTTGCCAAAAACCTGTCTGACCGCAAAACAATTCAGGGCCGTGCCGCAATGGCAAATGGCACCCTGGCCATTCAGGGTGCCCCATTGCCCATCCAAAACATCGCCCTGCGCGCGGATTTGGCACAGGGGCGCGCGCGCCTGACATCAACGGCCACGCTGGGCCGGAAACAGGCGGTCATGACCACAGATGGGGTTCTGGATATAACCCCGAACGGGCGCACACAAATTGCAATCAAAACCGCGCCACTGTCGTTGCCTTTGGCCAGTGGTGTGACCGCGCGGCTGCAATCGGATGTCGCCTTGTCGGGTGTGCTGGGGCAGCAACTGACATTGGGGGGAACGGTTGATATTCTGGACCTGATCGTTGATTTGGGTCAGGTGTCGGGCCAATCCAACAGCGCCTTGGATATCCGTCACGTCAATATGACGCCGCGCACCCGCACCACATTAGAAACCTTGGGAATTTCATCGAAACCCAGCGCGGGGGCAGGATCCGGACAATCTGGCATCGCGTTAAACATGAACATTCGCGCGCCAAACAAATTATTTGCCCGCGGGCGTGGGATTGATGCAGAGTTCGGTGGCGCAATGCAATTGGGGGGCACGACCGCGGCCCCCATTCCAACAGGGCAATTTGACCTGATCCGCGGGCGCATGGATTTATTAACCAAACGCGTCCGCCTGACCCAAGGTCGCCTGCAACTGTTGGGCACATTGGACCCCGAAATATACCTAAAGGCGGATGTGGATGCCCAAGGGGGCGATGTATTAACGGTCGAAGTTGCTGGCCGATCCTCCGCCCCTGAATTGATCCTATCGTCGCAATCCGGCCGCCCCAGCGAAGAGGTACTGGCCGAGGTTTTATTCGGCAAAGCGCTTGAGGGATTATCCACCTTTCAAACCGTTCAGCTGGTCAACGCCATTCGCACATTGGGCAGCCCGAATCCCGGTTTCATGGAACGCATGCGCCGTATGTCGGGATTAGATGATTTTGACATAACGCAGGATGAACAGGGCGATGTGTCGGTTTCTGCGGGTAAATACATCCGCGACAACACCTATGTTGAATTCGAATTCGGATCAGGCGGCAAAGCGGAAACGCGCCTGAACCTAGATCTGAACCGCCGCACGAAAACATTCATCAGCCACGATACAAATGGCGACAGCCAAATCGGGATTACATTCGGCCAAGATTACGAATAATCGCGCGGCCAATAGATGGGTGAACAGGGCGGCGAAATGCCGGTGTCCAAAATGCTGAAATCGAACGATTGCAACATTTTGGTATAGAGTATGCCGATAACCCGCATGTCAGATCCTATCACAGTTGTCATCCCGTGATAGACCCCGAATGTAACATGCGTTTAACGGATCAAGGCAGCGATCAGTTGCCCATCATGCGATCCTGAACCGATTGCATCCCGCGCGCGGCCAGGTCGGATACCTCGGCCGCATGGGTTTGCAGGGCAGCCACAACCTCGGGATCGGTGGATGTTTGCACAACGCTGACACCTAGATCCGTGGGAATGATTTCGGTTTCAATCGCGGACCCTTTTTCAAACAGGATGGACAGGGTCGGACTTTGGATCGGGACGCGGGGATCATCGCCATTTTCGACCCGCGCAATCATCATCACAACATGGTTGACCAGCGCATCGCGCAACGCGTCATTTTGCGTTTCGGTGATGGTGCGAATGCCGTTGGGGATATTTTCAACGCGCCGCGTCATATCGGGGTGACGCATGAACAGGGCGCGCATGTCGTCCACCTCGGACGGGGTGGTATTTTCGCCGTTCAGCATGGGGAACATGGCCATATGCTGTTCGTGATTGCCACCATGATCGGACCCATGGTGCGCGGGGTTGTGTCCCATTCCATGCCCCATCCCGTGGCCACCCATCATATTTTGCGCGACCGGCGCGATGGCATAGCCCAGCCCCATAAAAACAACCGCACCCAGTGCTATGACAACTTTTTTCATGCAAAAAACCTTTCCCGTATTGCATTGGGGGTATACAAGAGAATGAACGCCGTGTCATGCCCCCCGACCGACACAATTTCGAAAGCAGCATTTCATGTCCCAATCCGCACAGACCAACAAACACGCCATATTATTCATGATTGGCGCGATTGCCCTGTTTGCGTCGATGGATGCCGCCGCCAAAGAGTTAACGACATATGTTCACCCAATCCAAACAATTTGGGCGCGATATTTCAGCGCAACAGTGCTGGTGATCCTGATTGTATTGCCCAAAATCAAAACCGTGTCGCGCACGAAACATCCCGGATTACAGGTTGTGCGTTCGATGCTGGTGCTGGGGGCCACATCGTTTTTCTTTGTCTCGATTTCCCAAATCGGTCTGGCCGAGGCAACGGCTGTTATGGACATAAACCCCGTTTTGCTGACCTTGGGCGGTTTTTTGTTTTTGGGCGAAACAATTGGTCCGCGCCGTATTTTTGGGATCGTGATGTCATTGATCGGCGCCCTGATCATCATTCGCCCCGGTTTGGGGGTGTTTTCGATTTATTCCGTATTGCCACTGGCTGCGGCGGTCTGTTTGACGGGCTATAACCTGATTACCCGATTTGTGGGGCGCAATGAAAATCCGTGGACATCGCTGTTTTACACCGCCCTGTTCGGGGCTGTTTTGCTAAGTGGTATTGTGCCGTTTTTCTGGACCCCGCTGACGGGATATACCGCTGGTTTGATCCTTTTGATCGGGGTGTTGGGCACGGCCAGCCAATGGATGTTGATCCGCGCCCTTACCCTGGGCGAAGCGGGGCTGTTGGCCCCGTTCGTCTATGTTGGATTGTTGTTTGCCACAGTCTGGGGATATGTGATTTTTGGCGATGTCCCGGATGCGCCAACGATTGTCGGGGCCTTGATTATAGTGGGATCCGGGCTTTATGTGTGGTACCGCGAAATTCAAACAACCCCCAAAGGACACTGACACCGTGACGGATCATATTGCCACCGATCAACTGCGCCACGCGTTGGCGCAATTTGCCACGGGTGTCACGGTTGTGACCTGTGCCCACAATGGCGCGCCCTTGGGCATGACCGCCAACAGTTTCAACAGCGTGTCGCTGGATCCCCCGCTGGTGTTGTGGTCGGTCATGAAAACGGCGGGGCGCTATGCCCCCTTTGCCGCGGCCGACCGGTTCAGCATCCATGTGTTGCATCATGATCAATCCGATCTGTGTCTGGGGTTTGCAAAAAACGGCCAGTATTTTGATCAGATTGATTGGCATTATAACGACACAGATGTGCCCGTGCTAAATCGCTGCCTTGCGCGGTTTGATTGTGAACAATTCGCCCTGCATGATGCAGGCGATCACAGTATCATTGTGGGACGCGTCACCCAGCTGAGCCAAGACACGGGACGCCCCCTGATATTTTCGCAGGGGACGTTTTTATAACACCTGGTCAGGCCGATTTATCGTCGGCAGGCCGATCGGTGTCATCCACTACTTCGGCGTCATCAATCGTGACCGGCAGATCATCACTGGCCTCTGATTTCGGTGCAGCCGCCAGTAATGGGGCCAATGCCAATGCCGTCGCCGACACAACGCCCGAGGCAGGCGGTTCGCGCCATGTCAGTGTGTCCAACGCATCGCAGGACGTACAGACAGGCACCCAATCCGAATGCACCGTATTGCATTTGTCACAGACCCACGCAGGCCCATGTTTCGCCGTCAGGGTTTTGGCCAACCACGCGCGCACAACGGCGTCATCACTGCCCTGACCGCGTTCGATGGCCGCCATGATCGTCAACACACGCGCATCGGGGTCGTTGTCGATGGCATCGCCCAGCGCACGCCGCGCGGCAGGGAAATCTTCGGCCACCAAATTCAGTTCGGCCATGGTCAGACGGGTTTCCAGATGATCTGGATTGGCCTTGGCCAATTGGCCAAACCGTTTCAAACGTTCCGCTGGCGTTTCATCAGGGGCAATTTCGGAAAACGCGGCCGCCAAATCGGGGTGGGGTTGGGCGGTCCATGCCTTTTTGATGATCCGCGCCGCAGCTTTGGCGTTGCCCTGATCGATATAGTTACGGGCCGCCAAACAGGCCGCTGGCACCAAATCGGGGGACAGTTTATTCGCTTCGATCGCGGCTTCGCGTTGTTCGACGGTGTTGGCATCATCCATGACGGCCTGTGCCTGCGACAGGGCCAAAACCGCATCGCGGCGTTTGTGCAGATCGCGGGGGATTTTGCCCTGCTTCATCTTGGCCTGCAATGTGGCGCGTGCACCCGTCCAATCGGATGTTTTTGCCTGCAACTGCAACAACAGATCCTGGGTCTCTTCGTGCTTGGGCTTTAACGCATAGGCTTTCTGCGCCAGTTTCAGCGCCACATCGGTTTTTCCATCGGCCAGTTTTTGTTTCAACAACCCGCGCACGCCCACGAATTGGGTTTCGGGGGTTTTGACCAGCTCTTTGTAGATTTGGGCGGCCTTGGTTGTGTCGCCCGCCTGTTCCGCCGCCTGGGCTGCGATCAGATTGGTCAGGCTGGGATTTTGTAAATACCCCTCGGCACGGCGCGCCTTGGACAAGGCCACAGGCGCATCGCCAGATGCCAAGGCCAGCAAACTGTCAGACAGCGCCTGATACCCTTTGCGTTCGCGGCTGCGGGTGAAAAACCGTGTGATCGCCGTTTCGTCACCGTTGATAAATTTCAACACCGCAACCAGAAACGACAGGATTTTTAACACAATCCAGATGATAACCGTCAGCACGATCAGGGCCATCACCGCCTGCAATGGGCTGAACGTGTATTCAACCCCTGCAATTGTGATCATGACATTGCCAATGATCGTATTTTGCGCGTCCATCAGATAGGTGGCCCCCATCGACAGGCCAGCCACGATGACAAGAAACAGCAGAATTTTGAACAGTGAATTTAGCATCTTGTCATCCTTAGTTCTGTAATTGGTCAATCAACGCGTTGACGGTATTTTGTGCATCCAGTCTGGCCTGTGCTGCGGCAATCCAGTCAGACATTTTCGCCTGTGCCTCGGGGCCCAGTTTGGAAATTTCTGCCATAGCCGCCCCCAGATCCCCATCGCGCAACGCCTGTTCCGCACGCGACAATATCGCATCGGGGTCATCCCCGGATTTCGGGACAACAGACCGCGCGTTGAATTGGTTTTTCAAGAAATTGGTCACCTTGGAAATACCCTGACCCTGATCCATTTCGGCACGCGCGGCGGCCAATGCGGCGCGGGCCACATCTGCATAGTCCTGCGATAACACCTGCAACGTGACCACACCATCGGCGGCCAGTGATGCCAAGGCATCTGGCGCGGCGGCACCCATGGCCTGTTCGTAATCCTGCACGGCTTGGACAAATTCGGACCCAGTGTCCAAGGCGGTTGCAATGCGATCCAACGCCCCGCCCGCCAAGGTATTTTTCGCAATCTCTGCCGCTTGGTCTGCCTTGGCCTTGGCATCTTGCATAAAGGTGTTCAATTCGCCGCGCTGTGATTCCAGCAGGGCAGAAATGCTTTCAACTTCGGATCGGTATTTGGCGATCAGATCATCTGGAATGGCCGCCTCGATCGTCGCCTGTTCCAAGGCAGACACACGGTCGGCCAGATCGGTGATTGATTGGTCCAACCCTGACAGTTGCGCCATCGCGTCACGCAGTGGTGCCAAATCTGATTGCATCACATCGCCTGCGGGTCGCGCGGCGATGGCATCAATCTGTGACTGTAAATCCGCAACCGCCCCATCCGTTTTGGCGGTTAATTCGGCAACCGCAGGATCCTGCGGCCAAAGGGGGCTGCTTTGCTGGGTCAGGACCGCTGCACCAAATCCCAAAACAGCACAGACAGCGCCGCCCAAAATCATCGGACCTAGGGGCGATTTTTGCACAGGTGCGTGGGGCACGGGGGGCACATATGGTTCATACACTTGTTCAGATTTCAGGTCCTCGTTTGCCTGATCATCGACCACCACATCATCCGTCGCCGGATCGTCGCTGGTGTCATCAGCGGCCGTTTCATCCGTGGTTTGATCATCGGCATCCTGCGCATCGGCATCGCCTAGATCATCCTGCGCTGGTTCATCATCGCCTTGGGCCATATCCGCGTCGATGGATTCCGTGGTTTCATCGGACTGTGGGGGTTCAACCGTGTCCTTGGGCGCATCCGTCAGCTTACGCGCATCCGAGTCGGGCGATGGCAGATTGTTTTCAGATTTTGGTGTCTTATTTGCCATTTTCATCCTCGTATCAGCCCTGTGGCGCGGTTTTTCCACAAAGGTTCGTCAATTAAATACAACTTTCCCGATATACCAGACATACCGCATGCAGCATGGCAGGTCCATTGGGACGTTCTGCGATCGTAATCTTTTTGCAGGGAATGTCGTCAAAAATCGCTGCGACTTTGTGGCTCATGGCGATAATATGCCAGTTTTGCGGGTTTTCGCCCGTGTCGATCAGTAATTTCGCACTGCGGGGTGAAAAAACCGGAATCAGCACAGGGCGCGGTCCAGACAAAACAGACCGCACATCATCGCCCGCGGCCAAGGCCGCCTGGTCATAGGCCACACAGCTGTCACAGGTGATTCCAAGCCGTGCCAGATCCTGTGTAATGTGTCCCGCAACATGCGTTCCATGCAGATGCAACAGGGGCCCCCGTGGCGCGTGTTTGCCGATCAGTGCCACCAAATCGGTACTGTCGCCATCGGCACAAAACACCGCATCCCCCTGTGTTGCAGCTGCCGTTTTTTGCCCCACAACATAGGCAGGCCGCGGGGGCAGCCCCCAATGCCGCGCCGCGCGCGCCCCATTGGGCGAGGTAAAGATATAGGCCTGATACCCTGCGGGCCGCGGATCAGGGGGCGGACAGATCATAATATCCTGCAACGGATGGATCGCAATCTCTGCATCGATATGTGCAGCCAAAGCATCCGCAAATTCCTGCGCCTGCGCCCGTGGTCGCGTCAAAAGGATGATGGGATCCGTCATTGCAGGATTGTCTGTCATGGTCTGGGATGATACCTGCGTAATGTCACGCTTACAATGGATCACATGATGCAAGACCGCGATTTACACATCCTAGGACTTGAGAGCAGCTGCGACGACACCGCCGCCGCCGTCGTTCGATTGGATGCACAGGGGCGCGGACATGTTGTGTCATCCGTGGTGATGGGACAAACCGCGCTGCATGCCGATTTTGGCGGCGTGGTCCCAGAAATCGCCGCACGCGCCCATGCTGAACGTATTGATATTGCTGTGGAACAGGCCATTTCGCGGGCCGATATGACATTGCACGATATGGATGTCATTGCCACCACCGCAGGCCCTGGTTTGATCGGGGGCGTGCTGTCGGGCGTGATGTGCGCCAAGGGGCTGGCCAAGGGGCTGGATAAACCGCTGGTCGGGGTCAATCATCTGGCCGGACATGCGCTGACCCCGCGTCTGACCGATGGGATTGCCTATCCCTATCTGATGTTACTGGTGTCAGGCGGACATTGTCAGTTTCTGATCGTATCCGGCCCAACCGAATTCAAACGTTTGGGCGGCACCATCGACGATGCCCCCGGCGAGGCATTCGACAAAACCGCCCGCCTGCTAGGCCTGCCCCAACCCGGGGGACCCGCCGTGGAACAGGCCGCGCAATCGGGGGATGCGACACGATTTGCCTTTCCACGACCGCTGCTGGATCGGCCGGGGTGCGATATGTCATTTTCGGGTCTAAAAACCGCCCTGCTGCGCACACGGGATGGTTTGGTCGCGGCACAGGGCGGATTATATGACCACGATATCGCCGATTTCTGCGCCAGTTTTCAGGCCGCTGTCGGGGATGTATTGGCGGAAAAATCGGCGCGGGCCTTGGTCGAATATATGGCCCTGTCACCAACCCAGCCAACCATCGCCGTCGCGGGGGGTGTGGCCGCGAACACGCATATTCGCAAACGCTTAACCACCGTCGCCGCGGATCACGGTACCACGTTTTTGGCACCCCCCTTGGCATTATGCACCGATAATGCAGCAATGATTGCCTATGCGGGCGGGGAATTGTTTTTGACGGGCCAGCGGGACGATGACACATTGTCTGCGCAGCCACGCTGGCCATTGGATACATCACAACCCGCCATATTGGGCAGCGGGAAAAAGGGGGCCAAAGCATGACAATCGCAATCATGGGCGCAGGTGCCTTTGGCACGGCGCTGGCTGTGGTTTTGGCGCAAAATGGAACGGGCGTGACCCTGTGGGCGCGTGACGCCACGACCGCCAATACACTGCAATCTGAACGCATTAACGCCAAACGTCTGCCGGGCGTCACCCTGCCCGATACGGTTCGGATCACCCATGACATGGGCGCAGTTGCGGCCAGCGATACAATCCTGATGGCGGTGCCGATGCAGACCCTGCGCGGGGTTTTGCACGACAATTGCGACGCCTTGGCCAACAAAACCTTGGTCGCCTGCTGCAAAGGGTTCGAGGTCGCAACAGGAACCGGCCCCAGTGCAATTTTGCGCGAATATACCCGACAGGCCGCCATATTAACGGGGCCCAGCTTTGCCCATGACATCGCAGGCGGGTTGCCCACGGCCCTGACATTGGCCGCAACATCGGATGAACTGGGCCAAGCATTACAATCGGAATTGGGCACCAAAACACTGCGTTTGTACCGCACAACCGATATGATCGGCGCGGAACTGGGGGGCGCGTTGAAAAACGTCATCGCCATTGGCTGCGGGGCCACAATCGGCGCGGGTCTGGGCGACAGTGCGCGCGCGGCGTTAATGACGCGCGGCTTTGCCGAAATGGCGCGCATGGCGCAGGCCTTGGGCGCGCAAACCGACACCTTGGCGGGTCTGTCGGGATTTGGGGATTTGTCGCTGACCTGCATGTCTGCGGGATCGCGCAATTATCGCTATGGCCATGCCTTGGGGCAGGGGGACACATTTGACCCCACAATCACCGTAGAAGGTGCCGCCACCGCCCAAGCTGCATTGACCAAGGCCCAAGAACTGGGGATAGATATGCCCATCACCGCGGCGGTCCATGCCCTGTCCACAGGCCGGCTGGATATCGCAACCGCCATGGAACACCTGTTAACCCGACCACAAAAGGAAGAATAATGCTCATCGCCCTGATTGCCAAAGACAAACCAAACCACCTGGACACCCGCAAGGCGAACCGCGACGATCACCTGGCCTATATCAAATCAACGGGCGTCGTGGCCCAAGCAGGCCCATTGCTGGACAGTGATGGCCAGATGTGCGGGTCCTTGGTCGTGCTGGATGTGGCCGACATGGCGGCCGCGCAAAACTGGGCCGACAATGATCCCTATGCCAAGGCGGGGCTGTTTGCATCCGTCGAATTGATCCAGTGGAACAAAGTGATCTGATGCAATATTGGCTGTTCAAATCCGAACCCGATACATGGGGCTGGCACGACCAAATGGCCCGTGGCGACGCGGGCGAGGAATGGAATGGCGTGCGTAATTATCAGGCGCGCAACAACATGCGCCTGATGAATATCGGGGATCTTGGGTTTTTTTATCATTCCCAATCCGAACGGGCCATCGTGGGGATCGTGCAGGTCATTGCAACATCGCATCCTGACAGTACAACAGACGACCCGCGTTGGGATTGCGTTGATATCAAGGCGGTCAAACCCGTGGTCACCCCCGTGACATTGGATCAGGTAAAATCCCATCCGATCCTGTGCGACATGCCCTTGGCCAAAAACCCGCGACTGTCGGTTCAGCCCGTTAGCGCGGAACAATGGCACATCATCTGTGGCATGGCGGGGCTTTAGCCCCCCTTGACTCTGGCCCCGAAACAGATCATTAGGCGGGCTTGGCTGTTTAGCGGCGTGAGCACGCCCTAGGATTTGGGCGCTTCAGCATTTCTTCGTTTCCACATCACGCATGGTACGCAACCTGTCGCAAGGTGCCTTGGATGGTCTAGGGCGTCTTAATGCGGCAGTCTTGGCGTCTTGGACGTGATGAACGCCTGCGGGATCCGCAGGCAAAGGAACATATATGTTTGATTTTGAAATGCTGGATCTGCCAGCACACCTGAAAACCCGTCTGAAAGAATTGAATTTCAGCGAACCCACCCCCATCCAGAACAAAGCAATTCCATTGGCCCTGTCTGGGCATGACATTTTGGGTCTGGCCCAAACGGGAACCGGCAAAACATTGGCCTTTGGCCTGCCGCTGCTGAACCATGTGTTAAACGCCGCCGGCAAACCGGAACCCAAAACAGTGAAATCGCTGATTTTGGCCCCCACCCGTGAATTGGTCAACCAAATTGCCGAAAGCCTGAAACAGTTCACAGTCGGCACCAAAGTGCGCGTTGTGACCGTTGTGGGCGGCCAGTCCATCAACAAACAAATCCAACTGTTGGGTCGTGGCACCGATATTTTGGTCGCGACCCCCGGTCGGTTGATCGACCTGCTGGACCGGCGCGCCGTGACATTGAAACAGGCGCATTATCTGGTTCTGGACGAGGCGGACCAAATGTTGGATCTGGGGTTCATCCATGCCCTGCGCCGTATTGCACCCGAATTGGGCACACCGCGTCAAACCATGTTGTTTTCCGCCACCATGCCGAAAAAGATGGAAGAGCTGTCCAGCGCATACCTGACCAACCCGCAGCGGATTCAGGTGTCCCCCCCCGGCAAAGCGGCCGACAAAATCGCCCAATCGGTGCATTTTTTGGCCAAGGCGGCCAAACCCGGTCAGCTGCGCGATATTTTGCGTCAGGATATGGACGCGAAAACACTGGTATTCGGCCGGACGAAACACGGCACCGAAAAGCTGATGAAATCTTTGGTCGCCGATGGGTTCAAAGCCGTATCCATCCACGGCAACAAAAGCCAAGGCCAGCGCGATCGTGCCATTGCCGAATTCAAGAAAGGCGATGCAAATATCCTGTGCGCCACGGATGTTGCCGCGCGGGGCATTGATATTCCTGATGTGATGTATGTCGTGAACTACGACCTGCCCGAGGTTGCGGACAATTATGTCCACCGCATCGGACGCACAGCCCGCGCAGGGCGTTCCGGTCAGGCCATCACGCTGTGCAGCCCCGAGGAAATTCCATTGCTGCGCGACATCGAAAAAGTCATGAAAACCCAAGTGCCCGTCGCCAGTGGCGAAGGCATGTTAGCCGGCTTTGAGGCGCCCGCAGCGCCGCAAAAACCAAACGGCAAAAAACGCCCCAATCGCGGCAATCGCCCAGCGCGCGGGCCCGCGACACCGGGCGGCAAACCAGATTTCCGCAAACGCCGCAGATCAGGCGGCCAGAAAAAATCGGCGTAAGCCACGATCAAGTATCAGGTAAAGGGGGGCGCAAGTTCCCCTTTTTCTTGTTATAATTGTATATATTCCACGGAATGCGTTTTATAGG
>BB_Man_B_Liq_inBBDRAFT_1000170_pt1 | contig 12014 bp, 16 predicted proteins | sample BBManParaguerPR_4_FD_10244 | JGI IMG/M metagenome (IMG submission 10244) | reverse complement strand
TTCCGTGGATCCAAGTAATAGTGACAGAATGAGATTGACATTTTCGTTCAATATTGAATATAATCAAGACATAAGTGAATTTTAAAAATGAAAAGAGCATTAATTACAGGAATTACTGGTCAAGATGGTTCTTATCTTGCAGAACTACTTCTTGAGAAGGGGTATGAAGTTCATGGTATTGTCCGGAGAGCATCTCTGATCAATACTTATAGAATTGATCATATCTATAAGAAAATTAGTCTTCATTATGGAGATCTAACTGATTCCGCAAATATTGTACATATTATTCAAAAGACACAACCTGACGAAATTTACAATCTTGCAGCACAAAGTCATGTGAAAGTATCTTTTGAACTACCTGAGTATACTGGTAATGTAGATGGACTTGGAACACTTCGTATTCTTGAGGCTATTCGTATTTTAGGGATGGAGAAGAAGTGTCGCATCTATCAGGCATCAACATCTGAGATGTATGGACTTGTTCAGGAGATTCCACAAACAGAGACCACTCCCTTTTATCCACGATCTCCTTATGGTTGTGCAAAAGTATACTCTTATTGGTTGACTAAGAACTATCGTGAATCTTATGGGATGTATGCTTGTACGGGCATTTTATTCAATCATGAATCACCTCGTCGTGGTGAAACTTTTGTGACAAGAAAAATTGTTCGTGGATTATCTCGTATTTCTGTTGGAGAACAAAAAGTTCTTTACTTGGGTAATTTGGATGCAAAACGTGATTGGGGACATGCAAAGGATTATGTTCGTGCTATGTGGTTGATGCTACAACAGGATAAACCAGAAGATTTTGTAATTGCCACAGGTAAGCAATATTCAGTTCGTAAATTTGTAGAAAAAGTTGCTCCTTATTTTGGAATGGATATTGAATGGTATGGTGAAGGTGATGATGAGATTGGTATGGATAAAACTACTAAAAAAACTATTATTGCTGTAGATCCTAAATATTATCGTCCTGCTGAAGTTGAGACTTTACTTGGTGATTCTACTAAAGCAAAAGAAAAACTTGGATGGGAACCTGAAATTACTTTTGATGAATTGATTGAGGATATGTGTATCTATGGACAGTGATTCTAAAATTTATGTTGCAGGTCATAATGGACTTGTTGGATCTGCAATTGTACGAAAACTACGAGCAGAGGGATATAACAATCTTCTTTTGATTCCTAGCAGTGAATGCGATCTTCGTGATAAGGAAGCAGTAGAAAATTTATTTTCTATTCATCAACCTGATTACGTTATTCTTGCAGCTGCAAAGGTTGGTGGAATCCTTGGTAATAAAAATCACAAGGGTGAGATGATTTATGACAATCTAATGATTCAGAATAATGTCATTGATACTGCATATCGTTCTGGATCTAAGAAACTTCTTTTCCTTGGTTCTTCTTGTATCTATCCAAAACATTGCAATCTTCCAATCAAAGAAGAGTATCTAATGACTGGTTTGTTAGAACCAACTAATGATTCTTATGCAGTAGCAAAGATTGCTGGTATTAAGATGTGTCAGGCATATAACGAACAGTATGGATTTAATGCAATCAGTGCAATGCCTTGTAATCTATATGGGATTAATGATAATTTTCATCCAGAGAACTCGCATGTTCTTCCTGGACTGATTCGTAGGTTTCATGAAGCAAAAGAACAGAACTTGCCAACAGTGACATGTTGGGGTGATGGATCACCACTTCGTGAATTTTTATTTGTAGATGATTTGGCAGATGCTTGTATATGCCTAATGAATAATTATCATAATCCTCGGGAAATTGTGAACATTGGTACTGGTGATGAAATTAGTATTCGTGAACTTGCAGAAACTATTGCTGACGTAGTTGGATATGAAGGTCTCATTATGTGGGATACAGAAAAACCAAACGGTACTATGCGTAAAGTGATGGATGTGTCTCGTATTAAATCAGCAGGATGGGAACCAAAGGTAAATATCCGAAAAGGTATTGAACTTACTTATGAGTGGTACAAAAATCAAAGTGAGGTAAGATCATGAGAATTTATATTTGGGGACATAAACTCCACGAACACACTCATAGTTACATTCATAGTTCTTATTACAAGGCATTTAAATATCTTGGTCATGAAGTTTATTGGATTGATTCAAGAGATGATTTAAACCAGTATGATTTCAGTGATTCTATTTTCTTTACTGAAAATTTTGTAAAAGATGGAATGCCTCTTCGTAAGGATTGTAAGTATATCACTCATCATATTGATACTAAGTATTTAACTGATGCTGGTGTTCCTTATGAAAATGTTCTAAAACTTGGCAACTATTTGCCAAAATATGAAACTTATGAAAAAGTTGATGAACTTGCATATTGGGATGACTCGACGAGAACACTTTACCAAACATGGGGAACTGATCTATTACCACATGAAATTGATGAAAGTAATTCTGCATCATTTAGTTGGTCAAATAAGTCATTGAATTATGTTGGAATGTTATATGAGCAAGGACCATGGTGGGCGCAGTCATTTGCAAATATCCTTCAGGAAAAAAATGACGTTGAGTTCAAAGTCTTTACGCAAAACGCAAGTGATTATGAAAATATGCATTTAATTCGTAGTTCATTTCTTTGTCCTGATTTTAGAAGTGATTGGCACTTGCAATGTGGATATATTCCCTGTAGAATATTTAAGAATATAAGTTATGGTAGAATTACTGGAACTAATTCTCCATCAGTAAAACGTGCTTTTGGAGATTATGTCGTATTTGGTGGCACACCAGAAACTTTATATCAAAATCTATTACATTCTGATATGAATGGAACAATTAATATTAGAGAAGCTATGCTATTTGTAAAAGAAAAGCATACTTTTATTAACAGAATTAATAATATTTTAAAATTCTTATGATTGGTTTTAATCATCTAGGTCAGCATGGAAGACTTGGTAATCAAATGTTCCAGTATGCTGCACTCCGTGGTATCGCATCAGTACATGGATATGACTTTGCAATTCCTCATTCTAATTTTGAGGATGAATGGAAAGATCATCAACTCTTTGAAACTTTTAAGATGCCACACAGTAAAAGTCGTGGATATCAAGTTCAACCACAATATTATCAAGAGAAGCAATTTCACTATGATCAAGCATATGTAGATAATTGTCCTGACCAAGTATGTTTATTTGGTTACTTTCAAACTGAAAAATACTTTGAGAATATTGCTGATAGTATTCGTGAAGATTTTACTTTTAAAGATTATATTGTAGAAACTTGTAAAGGTTTTATTGAACAAGTAAACAATCCTATTGCACTTCATGTTCGTAGGACTGATTATGTTTCTAAAGCAAAAGATCATCCACCTTGTACTCTTGAGTATTATGAAGAAGCATTATCTAAATTTGATAGTGACCGTGATGTAGTTGTATTCTCTGATGATCCAGAATGGTGTCAACAGCAAGAACTATTTGAGTCTGATCGATTTATGATTGCAGAAGGTAATGATAATCGTTATGATATGTGTTTGATATCAATGTGTGATGACTTTATTATTGCTAATAGTTCCTTCAGTTGGTGGGGTGCATGGTTAGCAAATCGTGGAACTGTAATTGCACCTTCTCATTGGTTTGGTGATGATGGATACACTTCAAAAAATGATACCCGCGATATTATTCCTGAGAGGTGGGTTAAATTATGATTGATCTATCAATTGCTATTCCTACATATGAAATGGGTGGTGTAGGTCCAGATTATCTTAGAGAACTCTTTGTTAGTATTGAAAAGCAAACTTTTAAGAACTTTGAGGTTTGTATTTCAGATCATTCTAAAGATGATTCAATCTTGAAAGTATGTGAAGAGTATTCCCAAGACTTTACAATTCAATACTTCAAGAATGAAAAAGATCGTGGTAATGGACCAGCTAATACAAACTCTGCAGTTGAGATGTGTTCATCATCATATACAAAATTAATTTTTGCAGACGATTTATTCATCAATGATAATGCTTTTGAATTAATTGTTAGGACCTTTGATGCCACTGATTGTGATTGGTTGTTCAATGCTTTCAAACATACTTCTGATGGAAGAAGATTTGTAAGACCAATGATTCCTCGTTGGACTGATATGATGTTGGAAGGAAGAAATCTTCTTGGTTCTCCTTCTTGTGTTGCTTTTAAAACGGATAAATTTGTGGGATTTGATACTAAACTAAAACTCTTAATGGATACTGATTTTTATCATAGGATGCGATGTGAAAATGGTGCTCCTGGATTAATTGAAGAATATTTAATCGCAAATCGTGAACATCCAAACCGCATTAGTTCTTCTAGTATTAATTACAACCATAGAATAGATCACCCAGAAGGTGGATGGGTGGTAAATAAGGAAGAACTTGATTATGTTCTAGAAAAAAATTCTAATAATAATTATAATGAAACTTCAAACATATTTGGCTCCAAGTAAAGTTTGTAATGGTATTGGTGTTTTTGCATTGGATTATATTCCAAAAAACTCCGCAATATTTTCATCACCAAGAGTAATAACAAAGTATTCATGGCATGATGTTAACAAGAGTGCTCATGAAAAGATTAAATCACTAACGCATAATGATTCTGAGGGATTTTGGATTGATTGTGAACCAGATAGAATTTATGGTGCTTACTATATAAATCATGGAGAAGATCCAAATGTAATTTACAGTAAAACTGGTACATGGTATGCCATGAGAGATATAGTAAAGGACGAAGAAATTCTTAGTAACTATTCACTGGAGGAAAGAGATTGGCTTACTTAAATCATAGTTTGCCGGATTGGTCTTGTTATATTCGTAATGAATTTTTATTCAATCATAAGAAAGGTCATGGTCAAGTGACAAAGTGTGATGTTCACTCTGTTGCGAGTATAGAAAAGAGAGTTCCACTGTTTGAGGCATTTCTAGAGAATGGAGTTAATTGGACACGTAGACCACTTCATGCATTTTGCTGGAAACCAGATGCTGAGATTGAACCTTTAGAAGATATAATGTATTGGGATTGTTTTTCTCCATATATTGATGTTCAGAGAAGGCATAGATTAGCAAATTTAGATGCAGAACTTATTAGACCTGATGGCAAAAAAGTTCTTGGGACATATATGTTTACTCTTGACTGGTCTTGGGAAAATAAAGGTGTTCCAGATTTGAATTTTTCAGAAACACCAGAACATAAATGTGCTCATTTATTTAAAGTTGAAACTGGTAATTATTATGCATATCCAAATAACAGAATTATATGGTATGATAATGCTTGGACATTTAATAGAATTCAAAATAATCCAGGATATGAAATTGATTTGACAGTTTATTCTGTAGAGAATAAGAGAAAATTAGAAACTTCGGACCATTATATATACGATGTGAAAGAATTAGACTAATGAAAAAAATTGATTTATCTAATGCAACTTTTATTATACCCATCAGAATAGAATCTGATGATCGATTAAGAAATATAATTACAAGTTTGTGCTATATACTGGCAAATTTTAAAACAAATATTATAGTTCATGAAGTTGATTCTGAGTCTGTGTTTGCAGAAAGTGCTCTGCCGCAGATCTCAGAATTTCTTTGTGGAAATGTAGAAGGACTTGAGCATATTTTTGAACAATCTGATTCATCAGCATTTCATAGGCAGAGAGTTCTCAATGATATGATTATGATGTCAACTACTAAGGTAGTTGTGAATTATGATTGTGATATTCTTTTAGCAAAATATGTTTATAGACATGCATATGATATCATCAATAATGATCATGCTGATGTAATTTATCCTTATGGTGATGGTAACTGGCAATATCAAGTTTTTGCTGATGATAATCTTGTGAGTGAATTTTTAACTAAAGACTTTGATTTTAAAATCCTTAGAAAAAAATCAAAAGTTTATATGTCTAAATATGGTTTTTGTCAATTCTTCAATAGAGATGTTTATATTGAAGGTGGATTAGAGAATGAAAATTTTGTAGCATATGCTCCAGAAGATGTAGAAAGATACCATAGGTTTACAACTCTTGGTTATCGAGTTGGTAGAATTCCAGAATGGATATATCATTTAGAGCATGTTAGGACTCCAAATTCATGGGTTAATAATCCACATATGCAAGAAAACAATGCAGAGTGGGAAAAGATTCAGAAAATGCAATCTAATGAATTGAGAGAGTATATTACAAACCAAGAATATTATAGGAAAAGAATATGAAAAAAATAGCAGTAATTACGTCATCAATCGGATCTAATCAACTGATTAGTCCACAAAAATGGATGCATAAAGTTGATTATCATGCCTTTGTAGAGCCACAATATCTGCATATTGGTGATTTGTGGAATCGTCATGAGTATATCAGTTTTTCTTCTGATGTAAAATATAAAAATCGTAGAGATGCTAAATTGTATAAAATACTTCCCCACTTAGTATTGCCAGAATATGAATATTATATTTGGTTAGATTCCACTCATATTTTGGAATCTGATCCAGATGAATTGATTGATACTTATCTCACTAAACATGATATTGCTGTCTTTAAACATCCGGAAAGGGATTGTGTATATGAAGAAGGAAAATTAGTTCAAAAGATTAGATATGATCATTCTAATTTAATTCAAGAGCAGCTTGACTTTTATCGTGATATGGATTATCCTGAACATAACGGTTTGTATGAATTACCTGTTATAATACAAAAAAATACAAAAAAGACTAAGCAACTTGGTCTGATGTGGTGGGAACAGATTTGTATGTTCTCCTCTAGAGATCAAATTAGTTTTCCTTTTGTTTGTAATCAATTAAATATCAAACCAAGTATTATGCCAGGAAGAGCTAATACAATAAGAGGTAATAACTTAATGCCGCAAGTAGTAAATTCGCACCATAGGAGGTGAAAATAATGATGAATATTTTAGAGCAAATTAAAAGAAAAGAAGAACTTTCAGATACTGGAATGTCTTTACACTATGCATTTTTGTATTCATGCGTGAGGGGATTGGAGTCTAAAAATGTATTTGAGTTTGGTTCTGGATATTCTACACATGTAATTCTTAATGCATTAGAAGAAACAGGAGGAATTTTAACAAGTTGTGATGTTACAAATTATACTGATAATCCAAATTTAACTTCTTACACCAAATCTAGTAATAGGTGGAATTTTTATCATGGAAATAGTACAGAAATCTTTGATGATATTGAGTTTCAGCAGTATGACCTAATTCTTCATGATGGTTCTCATGTCGGAGAGGAAGTTTTAGTTGATTTAAATAATATCTATCCTTATCTTAAACATGATGGTATTCTTATCACTCACGATACAAGACATCATTCTCTTGGAGAAGGTATGACCAAAGCAGTGGAAGAATTTGTGAAAGATAAAAATGTTGAATATTGTACTCTCCCTTATGGGTATGGATTAACCTTTATTAGGAATAAAGATAATATTGAAAATAAAGTCAATTTGACTTGGAGAAAAAAATGAAATTATTATATGATCTAGGTGCTCATTGGGGAGAATCGATTGAATTTTTTCGTAAAAAAGTTAATAATCCGAAAGAATGGGATGTAATTTCTGTCGAAGCATCACCTTTAAATTATGAAAAGTTGATGGAAAATGCATCATATGAAGCTAATTACTTCAATGAGATTACTATCTTTAATGCTTTCGTATATTATAAAGAAGAAGAAATAGAATTTTATGAATATACTGATGATATTCATAGTGCAGGATCTACATTTTCAAAGAAAAAAGTAGAATTTAATAGTAAGAAAAAACCAGAATATAAAAACCTTTCTCATAATATAATTAGGCCAGAAATTTTTAATATCGTCGAATCTTATCAAGAAAATTTTGATAAATATGATGAAATAATGATTAAAATGGATATAGAGGGAGCAGAATATGAGGTTCTTCCTCACTTGATTGAAGTTCTAGATTCAACTAAAACAAAAAATTTCTATGCAGAGTTTCATAGTCAAAAAATTGGTTTAGGTAAAACTGCTGATACTGAGTTAATTGATAAGATGAATGAATTGGATATTAAACTTCATCTTGAGGAAATTAATTACACACTTTATGCAAAAACGAAACAGTAATTATGACAATAGATGCTAATAAAAAAATAAAATTTGTCCATATGCCAAAGTGTGCTGGATCTTCAATTTCTAAGTATTTCAAAAAACATAGTAATGCAACTATTTTACATCATTATAAAAAAATAAATGATGATCACTTGAACAACGATACAATGTGGGTTTCTAATATTAGAAACCCGTTTGAAATATATCCATCTTTTTGGATATATCGATCATATGGTCATGATAAAAAAAATTTTTGTTTTGAACATTTACCAGAAAATTGTAAATCTAGTCCTAATGCTACTTTAAAATCTAAAAAAGAAGCATTTAAAAATTGGTTAAATTTTATGATTTTAGATTATAAAAGTCCAGGAAATAATTTTAAAGGTGGAAAAATAGATTTTGGACTTGTGACACAATGGGCAATTATATATTGGTTTGGTCGTAATAAAGCATTATTTGAATCTGAATATTTGAATACTCCTGATAAAAATTATGTCATTACAAATTACATCAGAAAAGAACATATTGAATATGATTTGAAAGAAATATTGGGAACTAATAGTGACATAATTGTTCCAAGTGAAAATAAAGGAAAAGAAATTATAGATTATAGAGAATTTTTTGATAAAGAAATGATAGAAATGATTTATAGTAAAGACATTTATATATTTAAAAAATTCAAATACGATATAGAGAGTTATTTTAAATGATAAGTATTGGATTACACGATCCTAAAAAAGAATTAAATTTAGGAAGTTATAGAATTTATATCAATGATTTAAATTATTACTTTACTCAAAACAATATAAACTCTAAAATTGGAGATGAAACTTCTGATGTTCTCATTTATTCAAAGTCTAGTTTTCCTAAAAAAATATATGGAAAGTTGATAGGGACTGTAAATCCAAACTCTGATGATATAAAAAAATTAAAAAGTTGTGATTTTGCAATAGTTGGATCTGTAGAAGAAAAAGAAAGTATAATATCTCATATACGTAATGTATTTGTGTTTCCACAGATAGAAAAAATGTATATGAACGTAACTCCAAAAGTTCATTTAGAAAAAGATGAAATCGTTATTGGATATCATGGAAATCCAAATCACCTAAATCACCTAGATCTTGGGTTAACAAATGCTCTTTCTAGATTATATAAAACTCATAAAATAAAACTATTAGTAATCAAAAGTTCTATAAGTCCTATATCTGATTGGATTGGGGAAAAACCAAATATTCCAATAGAATATGTTGATTGGGAGTTATCAACAATTAGTAATAATATTAAACGATTTGATATTGGAATTGTTCCAAATATCTGTCAATATAAAAATGGAAATTTTAAAGATCAGAACATAAAAACTGGTATTTATGGAACTGATATTAATATTAGATTTAAAAATAAATCTAATATTGGTAGATCTCTTGTTTTGATCCAGCATGGAATACCAGTTGTTGCTGATATTACTCCATGCAATATGAGTTTATTTGCAAATCCAGATAATGGATATGCGGTTTTAACTGAAGAAGGTTGGTATAATGCATTATTGGATTTGTGTGATTATAATAAAAGAAATCAAATATCTCAAAATGCTTTTAATGAATATAAATTGCAGTATGATCCATTAAAGTGGTCATATAAATTATACAAAAATATTGAAAAATTGTACTATGAAAGATTTAACTAAAGGAGTTTTATACATTGCATTTAATGATGTATTTGTAAAAGAATGTTTATTATCAATAGAGTCATTTAAAAGGTATCATCCAGATATACCCATCGCTTTATTTACGGATCAAAAAGTTGAAAATTCAAATATTGATATTTTAGAAATAATAAATCCAAAACATATAAGAAGTAAAGTCGATTATATTGGACAATCTCCATTTGAAAAAACTCTATATTTGGATTCTGATACGGTAATTGTTCATGATGTTTCAGATATGTTTGAAATTCTTGATAGGTTTGATGTTGGAATTACACATGATTATGCAAGGAAGAGACAAAATTATTGTCACATAAAAGAATATTCTGACATACCATATTCTTTTTCCGAAGTTAATGGTGGAATCATGGCATTTAATAATTCTGATAGAACTAAAGAATTCTTAAAATTGTGGAATCAAAAGTTTTACTCTTATAAAGAGCAGACAAATGGATGGGATCAACCGACACTAAGAATATCATTATGGCAGAGTAATGTTAAAATTCATCATTTCCCTCCAGAATATAATATTCGACCAAAGCATGTTAGAGAAAAAGTTAGAAATAATAAGCATACTTTGGGAAAATCGCATTTAAGTCCTAGAATTTATCATGCACATTATTCTCATGATGTTCATTCTGGAAAATATGAAATTGATAGTTTAGAGCAATTAGAGAAAATTGTGAAAGAAAAATCTTTGGAGTATTGATGATGAAAAAAATTACAATTAATCTTTCATTTTATAATCAAAATGAAATCCTAAAAAAACAAGTGGAATGTTGGAATTCTTGGTCTAAAGAAATTAGAGACCAGTTTTCTTTTTGTATTGTTGATGATTGTAGTAAAACATCTGCATTGGAAGTTCTTTCTGATTCGTCAATATATTCAGTAACTAATTTAATGGATATTGATTTATCTATATACAGAGTTAAAGAAGATCTTTATTGCAATATTGCAGGTGTTAGAAATCTTTCAGCTAGAGAATGTAAAACTGATTGGATGGTCATCCTTGATATGGATACTTTTATATCAGAAGAATTGGCAATTAGTATGCTAAAATTAGTAACAGAGAGAAAGGGGAAGTGTTTTAAATTTAATCGAAGAACATTGGATAATCCAGATCATCCAAAGAATGGACAACCTCATCCAGCTGTTTGTCTTATTCGTGTAGATGATTATTGGAATGTTGGTGGATGTGAAGAAGATCTTGTTGGTCATTATGGATGGACAGATCCAAGTTTTTGGTATAGGTCGATTGGAAAACTTCATGTATGTACATATACTGATTTATATTTGGATTATGTTCCAGAAGGTGAATCTGATATTAATAGAGATAATTCACACAACCATAAATTATTTGAGAGTAAAAAAATAACAGGTAACTGGTCAACAGATTTTGTAAGATTTGATTGGGAAAAAATTTATGGATAAAAATAAATCAACATTTAAACTTCAAGGCATTGGTCCTATCTATTATATTAATCTTGATGGTCAACCAGAGAGACGTGAGTTTATGGAGGACCAATTCAAGTACTGGGAGATTGAAAACTATGAAAGGATCTCTGCTTATGATGGCAGAGACGATGATCTGAGTGATATTCTCAAGGGTCGTTATCCTGAAAGAATGACTCCTGGTGAGATTGGGTGCGTTACATCGCACCTGAAAGCAATCAGGCATTGGTTGGACACTTCTGATTCACCTTATGCAGTCTTTATGGAAGATGATTGTAGTCTTGACCTTGTAAGGTTCTGGCCATTTACTTGGAGAGACTTTTATTCTCGTCTTCCTTATGACTGGGACTGTGTACAGATTTCTATTATTTGTACAGGTGATATTCATGTCAGACTTCACAAACGTTTTGTGAACGATTTTTCAACAGCGTGCTATATTATGAATCGTCGGTATGCTGAAAAACTTATGCATTTTCACGTAAAAGGTCCCGACAAATATAAACTGGATAATGGTGTAAAACCACGTCCAGTTGCAGATGATCTCTTGTATAATGCAGGGAACACTTATGCAGTTCCTTTACTTTTATATAAGACTGAGTTAGGTTCTTCTATTCACCCTGAGCATGTAGATGTGTTCCATAAGCAAAACTATCAATCTCAATGGAACTATTGGGAAACCTCTGGTTCTACAATGAGTTTGGCAGACTTGTTAAATTATGATCCATACCTGGGTCGGGTTACGGAATCTTCACAGCAGGGTTGACAGAACTTCATATTTGCTATATAATTATGTTGT
>BB_Man_B_Liq_inBBDRAFT_1000168_pt1 | contig 12025 bp, 5 predicted proteins | sample BBManParaguerPR_4_FD_10244 | JGI IMG/M metagenome (IMG submission 10244) | reverse complement strand
TTGAATTTACAGTTAATGAATCTGCAGATTCTGTACCAAGAGTTACATCATCGTCAACATTAAGATCTTTAATCCATGCAGTTTTGGCAACACTAAAACCACCTGCAATCTTCACTGCACCAGTGGTTGCGTTAGTTGCGTCCGTTACATCATTAAATTGAATAGCAACTCCATCGTCAAAAGTCCAATCTGCACCGTCAACTCTAACGGTATCTAAAGTTGTTTCATCATATCTAATTCCAGCATCTCCATCAGATCCAAATTGCAGTTTAAGATCATCATCAAGACGAAATTCTGGCGTGTTTACTCCAACACGATCTAATCTAAGAACATTATCTACCTCATCAAATCTAAATTCAATATCTCCAGTAGTACCAAACTCTAATTCTTGACTATCTTCAAGTACTACTTTACCTAAACCGTTAGCTCTGAAGATGAGATCAGTATCGACACTATCGGTTTCAACAACGTTACCATCAATGTTAACGTGATCTACTCTAAATCGATCTACCTTTGAATTTCCATCAACAATAACACCAGAATCTGGAGTCAATGTTCCGTGAACATGATCCATCATATCGGTGAAATATTTACCACCAATAATCTGTACGGCAGAATTATTGTCTCCTACAAAAACTCGGTCGCCACGGTTTACCTGTGTACCAGCACCAACTGTTACTGCAAGTTCACCAAATTCTAAAGAAGAAGGTACGGCAGTGCCAGTACTTCTTTTAATAAGGATGGTTGATGCCATCAGAATGATCCTCCGTTAACTGTTACGTTGTTTAATACGTTTCCTGTTTGAAATCGCTTACTTGCTAAATCATAAATCAATAGATAACCATCACCTAAACCATTGGTATCAGTATCAACATCTCCTAAAGTTTGAATTGTTGCTGCTCCACCAAGAGCCACTCTGGACACTTGTGGAGAAACTTGATCACCAAATCTTATTCTTGCCATTAGATAGTTACTCCCTCTACTACTGTTAATATTCCTTCTAATACTCTAGATTTAATGCCAAAAGAACTTGTTAATACAACATCATAAACATATTTACCTGGAGTCATTGAAGCAGTAACAGAATTAGTTAAAGTCAAAGTAACAGATCCTGCATTTTCTGGAGCATTGATGTTAACTTGCATAGAAACAGATGTGCTGCTTTCATAGTGTTTTTTAATTAAAGATTCTCCAGTATAATCTGTTAGATCAAAAGGAGACCCATTATCATTGGTAACAAAAAAAGTGTTTTGAAAATCACTTCCTTGATATACGACTAAATTGGTTACCGCAGCTAACATTAGTTATATCCTATATCATCAAGTATTTATACTACTTGTTAATTTAACTAATAGATCTTTAATCTCAGAAATTTCTTCCTTGACTTGTTTTAATTCTTCTGCTGTAGTTTCAATTTTCTGTCTTTGTTCAGTTTCAATACGTCTTTGCTCAACGTATTTTTCAAACTCAGATTTATTGGTATTAATAATTGCACCTGTTTTGGGGTCACGAGCTAAATTCTTGTGACCCTCTACAGGAATCATGCCAGTGCTATGCATCTCAGATCTTTAATAATTGGTACAATTGCTTGATTTCTAGATCTCATTCTGATCTTTATTTGATATTTAGTAAATGAACCAGATGGCAAATCATATTGATACTCATAATCAGCAAAAGTTAATTCATTTTTAACTAGTGTCCCGCTGTATGGAACCTCAATCCATCCAATTTTTTCTGGATTTTTCTCTTCGCCTGTGAGAAGTTTAACATATAAATCAATATCAGTATCTGAGTTATTAAACGCTGCAAAATTAACTTTAATTGAGGTACATTCATTTTCAAGAGAAACTAATTTCGTAATATAATTTGCTGGATTGTAATCTTCCTTTGAAGTTACTGCAGGATCATAATCAACATCAGAATCATTGAAGAAATATTCTTTATCTACATTTCCATTAAAATCACCAACTCTATTACCAGTAGTAACTAAACTAATTCTGTCTTTATCAATAAATGGACTTAAATTTTCAGATTCACTCTTAAGTGAGATTTGCATTTCAAATGACTTGACTCCGACCATTTGGCGTTCTTCATTTACTGGAGATGCCAAAACTTTAGGAGTTAAGTATCCGTTATTCTCATTAAGAACAACTGGAATAAAATTAGAATCTTTGATATATGATCTTTGGTCAGGAGTTGTCGTTGAGTTTTGAGCAGAATATGCAGATGTTCCAATAGAAGTTCCACTAGTTCCTCTTACTTGTGCAGTAATATTAGTTCCTGGAAGTTCTCTGTAAGTAACTAAAGGTAAAAAGTCATTATATGCAATATTTTTACTTGCACGAACATTAGATCCACCAAAAGTTAAATTCTCTAAACTATTTCTTTGAACACCAGATAGATTAACTTGATATGAATCTAATGTAATCCACTCCAATTGAGTATGAACTGTATTAATCATGGTCAATGGAACTCCATCATATACATAGTTCTCAATTTGCCACTCATCTGCGACTTTAAATCCATCAGTGGGAACTGTTCCAGAAATTAAAGCAATAGTTGTGATTGTAAAATCATTACCACTAACACTGACCGCAGTTGGATTATATGAATAGATGCAATCTTTAATTTTAATATATCCAGGATTGTCATTTGTTGGTGCAGCACCATTAATATTATCAGTTGAATTGAAAAATCCTGGATTGCCTGTACACTGAATAGAAGTTCCAGCAGCACCAGACCAATCTGCATCCAATTGAGTATACTCTTCTGTACTTACTCCGACTATTTCAACGTAAGAAGAATTGTCATGCAATCCATGATTTTTATGATGGACCTTGAATCTACCATTATTTACGTTCAATTCAATAGGATCTCTTCTGAGTTTAGTATATTGCAATAATCCACTATTATCTACAACAAATTTAAATGTAGGTGTCTCTTCTGTTTTGAAAGAAGCACGATAAATTTTAAATTTCATATCTTGATATTCTGCTGTCGTCCAAGTGGACGCATTTTGAGATTTAAACAGAACACCTGCATATGGTTGCTTGGAAATTCTTTCACCATTAAGATCATCCTTACCCATTTCTGATAACCATACTGTATATTCAACAGAAGATGTTAAAACTGCAAAACAATATTCTCTTCTTTCAGAGAGATACGTTGGAGTTTCAAATTCAAAGATAGTTTCAACACTAGCATCATCTGAAACATTGACATTGGATGGGTCTAGATTTACTGTGTTAAGAACTAATGGAGATGGATATCCATTTACCATCTCTCTAATTTGCATAGTTACTGGAAGAGAAGTATCTTTAGTATTAAAATATACACCAACTTTAGTAACAAAACATCCACCTGGTTCTTCAATTAAAAATGATTGTGCAAGTGGATCAAACCATCCTCCAGCTCTAGTTGAAGAGGATGACGATCTAAGTGTCCTACTATCAAATACAGTGTCTCTGGTAATTTCTGCGTTATTGACAAGCAATGTGTCTTGCTGCTTAGTGAATGTAGTACCACTAGCAGTGTATGCTCCTTCAGCAGAACTATCAACAATTCCAGGTATCAAGGAATTTGTTGGACTATCGGTAAATCTAATAATTGATTCTCCAACTTTCCATCTTGGGTTTGCATCATCATTTGGATCTGGAATATAAATGCTACAACGCATATTACCTTTTTCATCTGCAATTAAATGTTTCTTAGTAATAACTGCAGTTGCGCCACTAGTAAGACCGATAATTCTATCACCCTCCAATAAATATCCACCCCTTTCTGATGCATTAAGTTGCTGCATAGATGAAATATTAATATTCAAAAATGATGATGTTGTCGTATATGACGTTGCAGTAATAGATTGATTTGTATACGGATTTACAGAATATGGTTTATTTAAATTCTCAATTCCATTATTTGGAGCACTAAGTTGTGCTCTAAATTTTCTATTAACGTTTCCAGTAACTGTAATATCTTCTCCCGCTTGGAAAGCGACAGAACCATTTGTCATCTGAATTTCTACAATTTTTGGTGTTACATAAGAATTAATATCTCTACCATCTAAAAATGCATATACTCTAATTCCTGGTTTTAATCTAAATGAAGTGGTTGAAATATTTCTAGATCTCTTCCATCTCGCATATTTAATATCAACTACTCTATCTCCAAGAACCTCTCTATCTACTCTGGGTTGAACTCTAGTTCTAATACCACTTCTTGTTTGGAATGTAGTTCTGGATGACCTACTAGTGGTAACTCTTCTAATAGGAGGTCCACCGCCAGGACTTCTTTCAATTCTACTGCTAGAAGATGAACTGCTTCTTGACCATTGAGTTTGCCATGCTCCCCATTCAGTGGGCGCAAATCCAGTATTTCTATCGACACCTAAAGCAAATGCAGTCGCTGCATAATCACCTTCAACTTCAGTAAGAGTTTCAGGTAAACGCTCTTCATCTACCCAGTCATCTGATGCTGGGAATACTTGCATCAAACCAACCCAAGATACAACCGCAAATGGGTTTACATTTTCTACAACTGCAGCATAAGGTTGCTCAATAAACACTTTATCAGTGTAATCAAGCATTAAGAAATCTCCTTTGATGTAATTTGTCGGAGTTTCTTCAAAAATTAATCTACTATTTGTAGTATAATGCTGTGGTCTAAGTTCTCCTTGTGCAAAATCAATAGAGCATTTATAATTTGGATGTGCAGAATCTCCAACAGCGTGGGAAGTAAAATTATCAACTAAGAAACCATTTTTAAGTCGATTATTTCCATTTCCATCAGGAATAAACAAATTAGCAGTTTCACTTTCAAGTAAACTCAATTGAGTATAATATTCAATATTTTCAATACGTTCTTCAAGATTTCCAATATCTCTCATAGTATATCTCTTATTTGTAGATCTTTTAATAATAACATCATCAAGAGATCTTAAATATGGAGGCATTGTGATTGTCAATACCTTCATCGCATTCGCCAGAGAGTCAGAAGGTGCTACTGGATACAAAGAAGGAACTCCCTTTTGGGCAACAAAATTTCCATTTTTGTCTAAATATAATTCATCAATTCTGGCAAGGTAATACTCTACATCACCATCAGTAGTTCCTGATGGTAACAAATATTGTGCAGAAGTAATGTAATTAGTATTTCCATAAGATAGTAAATTTGTATCATCTAGAATCTCTCCAGGATTTATAGCAAATGGAGAGGTAATTTCACCACCAGTACTTGAGTTACTGTATACATCTGATTGATTCATCCTCCAATCAATATGATCACTACAATAAAGAGTTTGCTCTCCAATATTGATTGATGGAATATCATCAAATTCTGCATCGTAATATGAATTTACTGTATAAAATTGACCATTAGAAACTTCATCTTTAAAATAATCAAAAACAATATAAAGAACTCCAGAAGTAACACTTTCGGAAGAAATTTTTGTTAAGGTTGAATATTCAAATGACTGTGGTCTTTCTCCAGAATCTAATCTATATCTAGATTTAATATCTGGGTATCCTTGATTGTCAATTGTCCCGATGTTACGAACCGAAGCACTTTCGTATCCAAAAATTTCCTCATTAGCAATAAAATTACTTTCACTTATATAAGTAAAATATAATGCGTTATTGGATCCATCTTGCTTTACTATTCTACCCTTTGCCCCACTTTGTCTACCAATTACAACTTCCCCAAGTTTAAACACATCATTACCATCAGTTAAAGTTACTTTAGGTAAAACTTGTTCAAAAGTTACAGTTTCCGATGGAACATTATAAATTGCATGAATTTTTTGAACTCTGGTTGTACCTAAAGAAATTTCAAGATCATTAACATTAAATTTTAAATTAGAATCTCCACTATTAGTAAGATTTTTTAATTTTAATGCTCTCATTTTTTTCAAAGAGCATAAATTAATTCTTGGGTTATCAATTTTTTCTGGTCCGATGATAGTAAAAGAAGTTCCCTGTGCAATTGCAGTTCCGCTAATTGTTCCTGTAAGTTCATTACTTCCAGGAGTGACCTGAGGATTTTGTAATGTTCTTACTACTCCATCAGCATCCCCATTTACTCTAATAGTATAATCAGAAGATGTTTCTGAATAATAAGTTCTTCCAGTTACACTAATATTATTTCCAGTACCAACTGCTTCATTAGTACTAATGGTAATAACATCTTGAACTTTTGGATCCGTTAATGATTTTACTACAGTACTTCCATAAATTGGAAATAGATATGGTTGTGGAGTTCCAAATAAATTTTGAATTGTTACATTAACTCCTCCACTAACTGTATCATTGGCATAGTCAATGGTGCCGCCAAAATTAATTTTATTTACATCATTTTGAATAGTAGCAGTTTCGCTAAGGAGTTCAACATTTGCTAATCTAATTACATTATAAGTTGTTGCATCTATAGTTCTTGCTTGTTCTTCATATACTCTGAAAAATCCATATCCAGTTACAACATTACTACTATTAAGAATAGCAACAACCCCATTAATAGAGTTGTCTAACTGATTTTTGGTAAGTTCTGTTGTTGTAAGTAATTCTACACCTTTAGCATCAGTTCTAATGGTAAGATTATTCTTTTCACCAGTAGATCTTGGTTTTTCAATATCAACATATTCAGTAATAATATTTTCAATTTCATAACCACGAACGTATGCTTTTCCTGGTGCTACGTTAATCTCAAATAAATCTTTAGATGGAGTATTGCCATCGTCAGTTTCATCAATAATACTAAAGATGCCATTATTGATTCCATTATTCAAACATTCATCTTTTGTAAAGATATATGGTTTTACTTCATAATCACCAGATTCATCAAAAGTTCTTCTTGCGAGAGTATCTTCTAAAGTTCTTGCAATCTGAGCTTTAGATGAATTTACAATTTCTTGAACTTGCCCCTCTCCCAATCTGAGCAACTCAATGAAATCAGAAATTGAATTGTCTTCTAATCCTTTTTTAGTTAATACTGCTTTAAGAGTTAATCTATGAGCACCAGGTGCAGAGTAATTTGGATATCCTTGAGATGGATCATTTAGTGAATTATCTACTTCGGGTGTAGTAATTTCCTCAAGAACTCTAATACCAACTTTATAGGATGGATTAGTTCCAAATTGATCCAGAATAATTTCTTGCTCTTGTACTGTTACGAAGAAACCTTTGATGAAGAAAATTCCATTGGTAATTTTAGCAGCAGAACCAATATGAGTTGCCTCGTTGCTAACACATTTTGCAAAATCAGTATTCTCTTGAATTACTGTATTTCCAATACTAAATGAACCATCCGAAATTAAAATTTCATCATCCTGAAATACCCCAGCAGTATTATTTGACCCAGCAGTAATATATTTTACATATAGTGTAACAGAACCCTTTTCAGATTGATCTGATGTTAAAGCATTAACTACTCTTGCTTTAACACCAGAAGTGTTTCCAGTAATAATCTGACCAACAATATTATCTACTAGATCGTTTGCGTTAATACCAAAATATTCATCTTCAATTAAAACTGCATTATAGTATAAATCATATCCAATTTGACCTGGAATTACCATAGCACCATCTTTATAGATGCTAGTTCCAAATTTCTCAACCTGATCCTGAAGGATTGATTGAAGAGTTGTTAATTCTCTTGCTTGCAGTGGATAACCAGGTCTAAATAAGACCTTATGAAAATTATCATTCGGATCAAAATCCTCAAAGTATGGGGTAATATTCAGGTTAGTTGACTGGGGCATTTTAGAACTCTACGATAATCTTAAAATCTTCGGTCTGGTCTTCTGCTCTGGAAATTGTATTCCTATTATCTATGTAGATGATTTCTCCAGAACCTCTTTTTAGTTCTGAATCTTTTACTGAAGAAGAAGCTGCTGATGCAATAGTTGCGGTTTCTTGACCATTATTAATGCTTATATTATTATCTGGTTCAAATTCACGCTTTACTCCAGTAGAATCTAATCCAAATCCCTCTACATTTTCTTGAATGTAATAAATTCTATAATCAGAATTTACTGCGTCTGCTTCATAATGAACAATTCTTCCCGTTGCTCCAGTAACTGAATCTTGAATTTTTAAATCATTATAAACATCTGGATTTGAATTTGACAATGCTGCAGTAAGTTTTAATTGTTTTGTTCCAATCGCAATATCACCTACACCTTGACCAATTACTGGATTGTATAAAAGACCAACAATACTGAAATCATTACCAAAAACAAAATCATCTTTATCCAATCTAGCATGTAATGCAATTCTATAAGCACCAAGTTCTCTTCCAATAAATTTACCAAGACCTTCTTTTGGGCTAATTATAGGATTGAAAGATGCTCCAGTACCACCAGTAGCATTTACTCTAGCATATGTATAGTTAGAACCTGGATTAATAATTTTAATAGAAGTGATTCCACCGTCAGCATTAACGGTCTCTACTTGAATTTGAGCATTTTCTCCATCACCAATAATGTCAAATTGTTCTCCAGTTTGATATCCATTTCCTGGACTATTAATCAACACATTATAAATTGCTCCACCATAATTATCACCAGGAGTGATTACATTATTTGGATCAATGGATGACAGCGCAGGAATTGGAACATACTCATCAGTTTTGAATTTTTCAAAATCATTAGCATTAATAGTATACATATACTTCCATGTATACCCATCGGAAAGGGTGAATGGAGCATTATTGACTGAAGAGGGTTCTACAGTAGAAGGAGCATTATTATTATTTGACAAACATTTATATACTTTATATTCAGACGTAATTACATAATAATTTGTTTCATATAATTTCTGTTCAAAATTTAATGATTGAACATATGTCGTAACTGCTCCAACTTCACTTAAAATATCACCATAGTCGTCTCTGTAGATATCGTATGTTGTTCCTGAAACCCAAGTGTTATTTCTAATTACACCTCTAATTTCTGAAGAAGAAACTCTTTTTAGACCAATAATTTGATCATAAATGTTATAAAAAGATTCTTGATTATCAATTGGATCTTCTGGAATATTATTTGTCCAACCTGTAGGTTTGGCAAAAAATAACCATATAGAAGTTGCCTCATAATTGGGATCAGATGCCTTCAATAATGCAGTAAGAGTTGAGTTTTCACCAAGAGCAATAGCTTCGATGAATTTTTCAGCAAAAACTACTCTAAATCTATCAGTTAATATTGCCGCCATTGTTTGAAGAGTTTCTTTTTATTTATAGGACTAGAAGTTATAAATTATTTTAATTGTCTCACCTGGAATATCCAAAGTTTGATATTCATTAATTAAGTTATCAGAAATTACATTGTATATTTTAGTCGGAGTAATTAAGGACTCTATAGTATCTCCAGTTGATACTGGATTTCCAGTATCGTATATGTTCAGATAAAGATATTGTTTTGTAATATCCCAATTGATAATTTGAGCACGGTAATTAGAACCATATCTTAAAGTATATGGGCTTAAATCATCAAGTTCACCATCATCATTTAGGATTGATTTTTCTATTTCATCTATAAAAGTTTCAACAGAAGCTGTTGATTCCAACTGAATAATTTGATTGAATGATAAATCTCCCCCAACTCTGACACCTAAAATTTCATCATTTCCCGAAACAGATGTTGCTCTTGGCACAAAAGTTGTATAACGAGCATTAATAAATCTTTCTGGGAAATTTGTTGTTTCTGGAATAACAAATGTCAACAAGTTGCTAGCATCATCTGGAGTAACTGGTAAATCATCTGAAAGATTATCAATTTGTATGGTTGAAATTGACGTTTCTAACAAAGTTTTTCCTACTAATGGATATGGGGAAGAAGCACCAAATGTTAAAATAGAACTAATGATAGTTCTTCTTGTTCTAAGGGATTCTCTAACTCCAGTTCCCTTAATTAAATCTGCTTTCCACCAACCAGTAGCATCTGCTGTTATTGCAACTCCTTGAGGAACTCTAGTATCTTTTTGACCTTTAGAAATTCCAACAGTCATTTTAGTTGCACTAGTTACATCAATAATTCTCCTTGGTTCAAATTCATTATACTGTACAATAGTATCATCTGACTCAACTTGAGCATCAATATCAATACTATCATAATCTTGCTGTGAACCAACATAAATATACCCTTCAAACTCAGATCCTGGTTTTGGTGGAGATGAAAATTCAATAATACTACCAAGAAGTTTAAATGATGCTAATGAATCAGGATATGCTTCTTTTCTCCTTCCTACCTCACTAGTTGAAGGAATTTGATAAACACCATCAATAAAAAGAAGTAAGTTTGCAGAAACATTTGCTTCCGCTCTATTATTTGAAATCAAACTGAAAATTTCTCCAGTAGAACTTCTCAAATCAAATGCTACGTCTGCTCCATTAAATATTCCTGAAATATTTTGAATACCAATAGTTTCACCGACATAGAAACAATTAAATGGCGTTCCATCTGATGGTGGTTCTGTAAATTGAATTTCAGTATATTCATCACCTGTACCAAACGTTCCGTCAGGATCAAACTCTTGTAAAAGATAAGATAAACCTCTCTTTTGCAAAATACCATTTACAATAACAAAGATGTCTTTGTCTGCTTGCAAATAGATGGGATTGCCATTTTCCTTTAATATAAAATCAGTTTTGTCTCCATCAAATCCTCTTGTAAATTTAGATACTGTAAGTTCTTGAGGTATAATTTTTTCAACAATAGCATCATCACCATGAACAACTTGCATTGAAGTTCCGAGATGAGATCTATTTGGAGCATCAATAACTATAGTTGGTGCTGTTGTATATCCAGAACCACCAGAAACAGTAATGTTAGTAATTTCTCCTCTATAGACATTAGATAAACTTGCAGTTGCTTGTGCATCCTGCCCATTACCTTTGATTGTAATTGAGGGTACAGAACTATATCCAGTTCCACCAGAAAGAGCAATTTGAGTAATTTCTCCATTAACAATAGTTGGAGTTGCAATTCCTCCTGTTCCACCGCCTCCTTTTAATGTAACTGTTGCATTAGTATATCCACTTCCAACATCAATCATCGTGGCGTTTCCTTTTAATTGCCCATTAATAAATTCAATATCAACTTGACCACCTTCTGCACCTGCTCCACCACCAATAATAATAGCGTTTGGAGTTTGATAATATCCTTCACCTACATTTGTAATAGTTGCTGTTCCAGTTAACTCACCACCACTAATATTTCCAGCATTAAGAGTTGCGGTTGCTCTACTACCAACAATTTCTGCAGTGATAGTATTGGATGAAATAGAATCTACTTTGACAACCTCATTATTATTGATCAGCAAATAATCACCCTGAGTGAAATTAGAAGCATCATTTACATTAAACTCTACTTCTCCAGATAAGAATCCGTAAGGTTCATTTAATCCAGTAATAATTCCAGTTTTTGCTGCAGAAACTGTTCCACTTAACAAAGTATCACCATCAGTAAATAATTCTTCCCTGTCGCTAACATTAGTTACAAGATTTTCTACAATTAATTCATAATGAGTAAATCTAACAGAAATACCGTTCGGAATCACAATATTTAATGTTGATGCCGATATATTTTTTAATGTTATTGTATTTGTTGTAGAATCAATATCAGAAATTTCAAGTTCATCATTTTCAGTTCTTGTTAATCCAAACGAAGCATTGAATAAAACTCTATCTCCCACTGCGAGACCTACAATATCTGTAGTTACTATAGTAAAAGTTGATGCAGAAGGTACTGATGAGTTATATTGGGATTGAGTAATTTTTCTAATTATACTGGAAGGTTTATCTACAATAACTGCAGAACTTCTTTCTCCGTTTCCTCTATCAATAATTGCAAAATCTCCAATAAGAAAATTATCGGTATTTTCTTTTACATTAACAATATTTCTACTAACATCATCAAATTGATAATTAGGAATTGTACCCAACGCACCATCTGCATCATTTCTTTGATACAAAAGACCAACAAATTGCCTTCCTACAGTATTATCGGGATTAATATACCTTTGTGGAGGTTCAAAGA
>BB_Man_B_Liq_inBBDRAFT_1000166_pt1 | contig 12047 bp, 16 predicted proteins | sample BBManParaguerPR_4_FD_10244 | JGI IMG/M metagenome (IMG submission 10244) | reverse complement strand
AGTTCAGTATGTTTCAGATAATTGGTTTACAGAGTGTGCCAGTAAAACGAAAAAGGCAACACTCGTAATTGTAAAGATAATTGGTGCCATTGTCAAGATCAGAATCCAAAAAGTCCGAAGAAGAAGACACTACCAGAAGTGGCATAAGAAATCAAGGCAGCAGCAAAACCCATCATTGCCCAACGACCATTGAGTTTCTCGGCACGCTCTGCATGGGTTTCCAAACCATACTTCTCTGCATCTTCCTTTGAAACATACATACGGGGTTCTAGTGCCCACATATTTTGCTGTCCACGCTCATTAGTTGTTACAGTCATTGTAGTTTTGTGAAGAAACGTTACAATATTATATAGCAAAAAGAAAGAGGGGTCAAGCCCCTCTATATTTGAATACCATAACATAATCAGTATTATTGCCTAGTTAATGGAAGTCTGCCTTCATATGGATCATAATCAAATAATGCACTCCAATCTTCTATTTTGTTAGATTCATTTTTCCAAAAATTTCTTAGTGCATCTCTACATGGTATATGAAATGTATCAATATGCTCTTTAGGATGAATTACCGATGGATGCTCGTCACTAGAATATAAGAACAAAGGCATTGCAAATGAATTTCCTGATTCATAAATTAAATGCTCAGAATTACATCTAGGTTTTGCATTGTAATCTAATTTATACTTATCACCACGACATGAAAGATTAATCAGTTTTTTTGCATGATGTCTTGTTAACATGAAACAAGCAGTTGAATAATCATTAGCATATCTTTTATGCATTTTAATAGTTAATCCAGAAGGATTAATTACTGCTAATTGAATTAAATCATAATCAAACGGTATCGTAGAATAAAATTCTTTCCAAGTAAAAGGCCAATACTTAACCGGATCTAAATCACAATCATCTTCCATAAAAATTGCACATGGAGTATTCGAAGTTTCATACCAATACTTTATTGCTTTCAAATGAGAAGTACAACATCCAACATCAGTCGGACCCATATTTTCAGGATACTTTCCCTTTAGAATTCCGCTCAGATCATCATCTCCGGTCCCATCATATCCAGAAATTCTAGTATAATTTTTTATTTCCCAATATTCAAACTGTTTTTCCATATATTCACGTCTCTCGATACTTTTATCAAGATTAGTATAATATATTGGAGGAATACCATTCAATTTATAGGATGATTTATTTTTTTCCATGATTCAATTTCGAAGTACTTTTTTTCCAACATTTCTACAATATTCAATGTCTCTTTCCATATCCCATGAAATTAAATTTTTACCTCTCATGATACTAATAGTACCAAAATCTGCAAATGAAATAGTCGATTTACTATGTCTCATTACAAAAGAATAAAATTTAAAATTTTCAGGTTCCATGTAGTCAACATCATCACAAGTAAATTCAATATCATCTAGTAAACTATTAGCCCAATTCAAATATTTAATTCCCATAACTTGAAATGTATCCGAAAAATAATTTGCTCCCTTTAAACGGTAACAATCCGGAACATAATACAAGTCTTTATGAAGACTTTCAATATCAGGAAATTTAGAAATAATAGTATCATATCTTGCTAGAATTAAAAAATCATATGAAATAGAATTACTATTTGAATAATTTTTTACTAGTTTTGTTACCTTTTGTATTGATTTTAGTTGAGATAATATATTACGAAAATTTGAATCAGTATATTCGTAATAGTCATCATTTTCAATAAATTTTACACGAATACACTCCTCAACATTTTCTGAGCAAATTATTTTTTCTGGATCATCAATTTCAAATACTACTGGATCATATTGCTCATATAAAATTTTTGGTGCATTGTCCTCCATAGGACAAGTCAATACATCTGACCATGAAGAAACTTCATATTCAGATCCATCATGTTTCCACCACATATGTGCAAACACATCACAATCATACTTATCCAATATCAATTCTCTATATGACATAAAGATATTTGGGTTATCCAAAAATCTTGGTTGGCCATAAAGACAAAATGCTACTTTTGGTTTACCGCACTTATTCATTACCTATCAATTACCCATTCAACTACATCAACTTCAGGTTTCCATCCAATGACTTCACCTATCTTATCTATATTTGAAAGAGTAGTATCCATTTCACCAGATCTTTTTGGAATATATGTTTGGTTATTAGAAATACAATCTGCTATTTCTTGAACAGAATAATTTTTTCCAGATCCCACATTAAATACTTCTCCCAAATGCCCATGTAAAGGTACTGTTGCTGCTAAGTAATTTGCTTTGGCAACATCTCCAACATAAACAAAATCTCTTCTCTGAGTTCCATCACCAACAATAGTAAGAGGTTCTCCTAATTTTTTTTGTTTTTCAAAAATACCAATCATCGGAGCATATTGGCCTACTGTAGGAGACCTCTCGCCAAATACATTAAAGTAGCGAAGGCACACTGTTTCTAATCCATATAAGTCTGTATACATCTTACAAAACTTTTCTCCTGCAACTTTAGATGCAGAATATGGATTAAGACAATCATCTGGTTGAGTTTCTACATTTGGATAAGGATTATTACCATATCCAGAAGAAGTTGTGGAATAAACAAATCTTTTAGTACCTGCTTCTCTAGCACACTGAAGAACTACTGTAGTACCTACACAGTTTTTAGTGACTGCCTCAATGGGGTTTTCAATTGCTGGTTGAAGTCTTGATTCTGCCGCAAGGTGAAAAACATAATCTACCCCATCAAATAAAGGACGCATCCTTTCATAGTCTGTAATATCTACTACCTTTGCGGTTGCCATCTTGTTCCAATAAAACTTTTCATTATTAGCAGACATACTATCTACAATAATGACATCATGTTTCATACTAATCAAATAGTCAACAAGATGAGATCCAATAAATCCTGCACCACCAGTAACTAAACTTTTAGGCATAACTCATGCTCTCCAAAACAGATTCATAAATTCTTTTCTTTAATTCAGTAGTTGAATACTCATGTGATCTATCCAACCAAATAATATCTATAGGATTATCTTTACCAGTATAAGAACCATCCTTATAGTCATCTCCCAAAAATCGAATATCATAATCATAAAGATAACTTAAAAATGTTTCTTCTGCTTGATAAACTACAACATCATCAACATACTTAATGGACTTAAGTATTTCTTTTCTTTCTTCTACAGTCTGAACTGGTTTTAATTTATGAGGTCTTGCCATAGAAGGATCTTCATGAAGAGCTACTGTAAGATGATTACAATGTTGCTTTGCTTCCTTAAACATTTTAATATATCCAGGATGAATAATATCAAATGCACCGGCAACAATACCTTTTTTAAGCGGTACAGTTTTTTTCCAGTCCTCTACATTAATTCCCTTATCATCAATAAACAAATCAGCAACAGGTTTATGAAACATTGGTTCAAGTTCATGGTACTTGATTCCCCAATTACTCAATTGAGTTTTAGTCAACTTTGTCCAATCAATACCAGAGCTTCTACCCCTACCAGTCATAATTACAATATAATTTCCTTCGTGAAACAATTTATTAATTTGCTCTACCATAAAAGGAAAAGGAATTGAATTAAAATAATCCAATTTATTATCCATAGGATTAATGGGAGTATTGCAAATAGTCCCATCAATATCAAAACAATATTTCATACTACTCCATGGAGAAAAATTTGGTGTACACATTCTACTACACCATACTCTTCGCTGTCAATATAATAATTCCAAAGTGCATTTTTTGATCGTGTTCTAAGACGATTATTTGAATTAAATCCAGTTAATACTCCATAAGCAATTTCATTATCCTCACAGTATTTCTGACATTTCATAATATTTTCAGATTCACCACTAGAACTAATTAAAATAACAAGAGTATCCTTTTCTACATGATACTCCAAATATTTCATATATGCATTCTCATGACCAAAATCATTGACCATCATAGTAAGCATAGAAGGATCTGAAAATACAGATACTTTCTTATTATGAAATTTCATATAGTCTTGAGAGATATGAGAAGCAACTGAATTGCTCCCACCATTACCAAGAATTATAATTCTATTAAACGCATCAAAAGATTTTTTGAATTTAAGAAACTCTGATTCTATGTGAGCCTCTTGTAAGGTTTCAATATATTCTTTAAATGGATTCACCGGATACACCATCCACTGTCAAATTAATTCTAACACTATCTAGTTCAGTAGTCAATTGCCCCTTTTCAGAAAATGTTAAAAAGAATCCACCATTACCAGCACCACATAACTTGTGTGCCAACACTGTTGGATTATTTTCTAGCTCTTCATCTATTTGTCGGATTCTATCATTTTCTGTAATGGTAGAACTGGTTTCTTTCTTTTGTTTCCAACTATCATTCATTAACTGAAAAAACTTTTGAGTATTACTATCAATAATCGCTTCTTGTGCAGTATCAACAATATCTAATAATGGTTTTACTTTATAAAGATTATCAGTAACACTTTTCAAAACTTTTTTAGAATTTCTTGTCACTCCAGTAAAAACAAGATGAATATCATATTGATCGAATAAATCTGTTGGAAGAAACTCATACTTAATACGATAGTTGTCCATAAACTCTATTCGTTTAAATCCACCAATACCACATCCATAAGGATCTTGATATCCACAATAAGGATTGAACCTAACTTCAAGTTGATGTGCCAACTTACAAATATCAGTATCAGTCATCTCTTTCTTTAAGAAAAGACAACATGCTTTAATGAGACTAATAATATAGGAAGATGATGAGGCAAGACCACTACCTTGAGAATATGCATCACTAGTAAGAGTAACTTGAACTGGTGGCATATCAAAGTATTCAAGAACAACTCTTACAACATCGTTTTGTATTTCTTGAATCGTAGATACTTCTTCTCTACGGGAATAGTTGACAATGTATTTGTGCTGGTCTTTATTAAATCCAAACTTATCTTGACTAAGAGTCACATAAGTTTTTAAGTTAGAAGTAAAACTAATAACCGATCCATATCCATACTGCTTTACAAAATATGGATTATCAGTGGATCCCCCAAAGAGAGAAATTCTTAGTGGACAAGATGAGATAATCATTTATCCAATAGAAGTAATTTGGATTATGATCTGTTGATCAGATGTTCCTCCCCAAGCAATAATTTCATAATCAACATTATATTTTTTAGTATATTCTTCCCAAGCTTTATGTTCATGTTCCATCCATTCTGGATAATTATAATATTCATCAAATTGTATAATTGTGCCCACAACAAATCTATCGTGACATGCCTTCAAAACATCCCATGTCGATGAATAGATATCACAATCTATATGAAGAAATGAAATTTTTTCGTTTGGATGTTCTTCTAAAAATTTAGATGCTGTATCAGAAAACCATCCCTTAACCAAAACAACATTCTCTTCAACTTCTGGCAAAACTCCACCCGTGGAAAAGAATCCTTTTTTCATACTTCCTCTCCAATCTTCAGGAAGACCTTCCCAACTATCAAAACCATAAACAGTTTTTTCTGGTACTAATTTAGCCAAATAATTTATAGTTCTTCCGGTAAAAGTTCCAAACTCTAACCACAAACCTTCATTATTTTTTGCAAGTTCGGTACTTCTTTCTAAAAGTTTTAAGTTACCCCCCCCATCTATAAGTTCCAAATCATCCACATTTCCACCCAAAAAATTTAAATAGTCTTGAAATTCCATTTTAATTTAAACTCCTCTTAAATTCGATCGATAATTGAAATATATTTGTTAATTATAACACGCCAATCAAAATTATCATAACAATATTGACGTATCTCTTTTCTCATTGATAGAGAAACTTTCTTATTTTCTTCAACCTTCTCTCTAAGGTAATCAACATCTTCCAACTTATCATCAGGAATTACAGTAATAAAAGGTTGATTAAGATCAAGATTACCAACACTTTGTTCAGAAACAACTAATCCAAGACCTGCGGCAAGTGCTTCGACACCAACAAAGGCGTGTGCCTCACCAGTACTCAAAAGAAGCATATTTGCATAGGCAGTCAAGTTTTCTTGAATATCTTTCTTAGATTGCTCACCAAGAAAACCAGGATCGTTTCCATCAAAGTCAGGATCTTCGTGAATACCAACATAGTGGACATTATCAATCCTTTTCTGAACAAAGGATTGTCTTTTTCTTGGTACAATTTTACCAATCATAATAGACTTGTCTGGATGCAATACATCATTTTCGTCAAAAGCGTATGAATCCGTATCAATTCCACAAGGAAGGATGGAAACATTATCCTCAGGCGCACCTCTTCTCACCATCTCATCCTTAATAGTATTAGAGAGAGCAATAATATGAGAATCGGATTTATTTAACTCATCATAAATCCATTCATAACCAGGTTCTGGATTATCAAGAAATGGATAGTGACTTGTATTAAGTTTTTTTGGACAGTTTAGATGTGGCATCATTCTCGAAAATACATCATAGTGTAAATGAGCAACATCAAAACTTCCATCATTAATAGTTTGAATTACTTGGTTAAGATCCTTAGTATTAAAAATAACAACCTCATGGCCAATATTTTTAAGTTGAAGATTATAATTCCACATCAGATGTTCAGTTCCACCCCATCCTTCTGGAGGGATAGGAAGTTCACCTGGTCCAATTAAAGCGATCTTCATTTCAATAAAACTCCTTGTATTGATGAATGATTGAATACTGAGGTAACTCCCAGTCAATACCCCATTTCTGTTTCATCCATGTTTCTGCAAACTGCGGATTTGCTGTGTAACTACATCCGAGATAGAAGTAGATAATGTGAATGAAGAAATCTAACCACCCCATCTTATTATCAAGATTGAATAGAGTTTCAAACTCAATATTGATAAACTCAAAAATAGCGTGATAGTTCTCTACAAATATCTTTGAGTTGAATACTGCTCCACCACAGCAAGCGTAAAAGTCAACATTGAATTTAAGATTATACTTATCTTCCAAATACTTTATGAAGTTTGGATTGATAAGATTCTCTCTGTTTTCTGGACCACAACAGAATCCACTCTCAGGTAAAAATGTTATTTCATTTTTGACGTAGACATCATCCTCAAGCATAATCATATACTCACAGTTGTTTTGCAAACCGTATAGACATGCTTCGTAAAATCTTTGCAGCCAGACGATAGTTTCCTCTTTGTTGAAAGCAAGATGAGGATTTGCAGGATACTCAGACTCTAACTTGATTTTCTGATGACCTTGCCTACCAAGATTCAGAAACCTATGTTGGTAGTTACAATCATACTTTTGAGCAAGATCTGTCAGATTAGATCCAGCATCGGAAATCAAAGTGATAGGAGCATCTGGATGATGCTTCCTAAAGTTTTCAAGGACAAACTCGGTTGCCTTTCGGTTCTTATAAGTTTGAAAATAGGCACAAATATTACCCTCAAGTATTTGTTTTTTGTTCGCGGGAGAATGAATTATTTTTCCATCAAATAAAAAATGTTGTGATGGCATATCTCCGGGTTTTGCAAAAGATGGTGATAGGACATGAAAATTATTTAAGTTTTCTATTCTATATCTGTTTAGATGACTTTCATCTCTTGCTACAGCTATTATACCATTTTTCAAATCTTCATCAACTCTATCAGATAGAGATTCAATCAATTCAAAAATTTTAGGAATCTTTCCTCCCCAAACACATCCCTGAACATATATATCATCTTTTTGTTCATCTGTAGTTACACATGCAAGGGAATTTAAATTTCTCTCAAAAGGAAGTCTATCTTTACTTTTTGGAGAATATGCACTAAGTCCTATATTTTGACAAGGATGCTGAACAGCAAAAAAATCTTTTTCATCATCAAAAAAATCGGAATAAGAAATTAAATTTGATTCGCAATACATATCACCATCAAAATAAACATACCAATCATATTCCAAAAGTTGTTCCTTTATTTTTTTTATTTGACTAAACCTTTTTAGTCCTCCCATACTCTTAATGGTTATTGCTTCCCAATTATTATAATCACTTTTCTCTATTTGATTCTCTTCTTGGACATGTATCAACTTTATATTATCAGGAACATCATCCCCAAGTTCTCCATCAGTAAAAACAAAAAAATCTTTTTCACATTCTGGAACAAAATATTCATTAAATGTCTCATAATATTTTGGCAAAAATTTTAAATAATTTCCAGTGCCGATAAAATTAATAGCTATCTTCATATAATCTCCCAATTAGAACAATACAAATCACTAATATCTAGGTGTTCACTGTTTGACCCACTATACCACCCCGAAGGAGCAATAACTCTTTCACTATTAGATAACCATGCTCCCCACCAACTAAAAGAACTATTTGCAATAATATGTCCTGTACATAACGACATTAAACACATATCAACATAATTACTATTATTTTCAGAAATTATAAATCTGTCATCATCAAATATTGATTGCTGATTGCACCATTCGGTATCATCAGAAAATATAATAACAGTTCTTTTTGAATCAAATTTCCTCAATGCTTTTTTATAATAATCTAATGATATTACATTATGATTAGGACTTGTAAAATAATCCGTCCTTCTAATATGAAGTGCTATTGGATCATCTACAGATTCCATCATTTCTTTACATGGTACTAAAATTTCATCTCTAAACTCAAAATCTCCCAAAAGTTCTTGACGTATATGCTTGAAATATTTTTCAGTTTGAAAAAAACCAATAAGATTAATCCAATCAGAACAATTATTAAAAAGATTTTCATCAAAAGACGAACTATTTTCTTGAACCGTTGGTCTATTCTTATCAATATATTGTATATTTAACTGTGTGGTATTTTTTAGTTTGAATGCATTAAAAAGTTGATGTCCCGATTTTCCTTTTGAATTATTTTCATAATATGTTTTTGAATCAGATTGTTGAGTCTTTTCTTGGGAAGGAGGAATGCAATATTCAAATCCCCTATTTCTGGCAATTCCTTTTAGTGCAGCAAATTGGAACATTTGATTTCCAAATCTTCCCATATATCCAAGAGAATTAAATCCAAGCATTTTTTAATCTCTCCAAACTATCTTGAAATTCTTCCGGGTCACCTAATCCATACATCTCATTGCTAGAAATTTCATGAATGACTATTTTTTTATTATCTTGTATGGCCTCATTATAAACTGGGCAAACATAAAATTCATTATTAACTCTTACATTTTTTTCTATCATTTTCTTAACATATTTTACATAATCAGATCCTCTTCTCCAATAATAAATCCCCACTGTTGCATGTTCGGATATGGGATTCTTCTCTGCAACTTCAGAAACATAGTTATCATCATCTACTTTAGCATAAGACCATTTAGAATCTGTTGATGGAAAAGTAATAATTCCACCATCACATTCACTTCTATAAAAATTATCAAATACACGTTTAAGTGAAGTTCGAATCAATTGATCACAATTTGCTATAACTAACGGATCATCATTATCAATATAATGTTCTGCCAACAATGTTGTTGAGGCAGGCCCTTCAGTTACAGAATCACATTGTACTATTTTACATCCAGAAACAAATGATGATAATTTTTCATCGATAGAGTGATTGTCTATATGTTCGGATAATACAACAAAAATAATCTTATGCATATGTTTTCCCATCAAATTCCTAATAACATTACGAATCATGGGTTCTCCACAAAAATCTATAAGTGGTTTGGGAAGGTCTGACATTTCAGAAAACCTACTCCCCTTTCCCGCCATAGGTATTAAAAAATTCATGATAATAAACAAACTACTATAGTTATAACCATTTAGGTCCTTTAGCCCACATAACTAAAGAATATCTACATCCAGATAAAACTTCAGAAACTTTATGATAATAAAAACTAGGAAATACTAACACAGTTCCCACGTTCTGAAGAGCACTAATTTTTTCAAATTTAATGTCTTTTGGGAGTGATGATGTTTGAATAATTAGATTACCACCACTATAAAATTTAGAATCATTCAATGAAACAATCATACTTAATTTTCTACCAAAATTATTGTTGATAATACCATCATCATGGTGCCAATTAAAATAATTTCCAGTAGTATACTTTATAATTTGACAGTCTTCAAAATTATCTATAGAAAAATTCCATCCAGAAACCTTATTGGCATGGAAAAATAAATTTTTTAATCTAGAAAAACAAGATAATTCTTTTGCCGAACAAGACACTGATTCGGAATTTCTTACTTGAGTATCGATTATAGGACCTTTATCAGAATAAAATGTTTCGGACTTCTCAAAATTATTTTTTACATAATTATTATCTAATATAGAATTGCATTCTTGTTCATGCAAAAAATTTTTATAATAAACATAATCCATATTATATTTGATAACAATAAAAAAGGATAGTCTTTCAACTATCCTAACATAGGTCTTTCATGCACGCCACTTGTTCTTTTACTGGAAACAAGAAACCAGGCGGGAGTAATACTCCATCCGCACCACTTACTCTTTGAGGAAGTAAGAAACCAAAGGGAGGTCATATGACTCCACCAGTTCTGTTATAGTCCGTCCGTGACTTAGTGAAGGGGGGGGGTCCCGACCAGTGCTGTTAACGTCCATCCGTGACGATCTATCAAACAAAATTAAACCAACCAGTAATAATAAATTTATCTTCTGTCAGTGATGTTATTCCTCTATGAGTATGTGTCCACTGAGATGGCCATATTAAAGTCAATCCTTTTTGGGGTTTAACTTTAATATTTTGATACAAAAATTCTGTTTCTCCACCATCATTAACATCATTTAAATATGTCATAAAGACAAGATGTCGCAAATTAGTTAAATGACTTCCACCATCTTTTTCTTTATGCCAAGCATAATATCCTCCAGTAGGTGGATAATACTGTATATTTACATGTTCACTTATTTCCCATTTGGATAAATGAACATTACATTCTGGATATCTTTCTTTATATAAAGTTAAAACATCATTCAGAGCATTAAAATAATTGTCAATTAAAGGTTCTTTAAAATACGTTGATATAGTTTTATCTATAGAAAATTTATAATCAGTTTTTACTTCACCGCCACTAACTCCCATATTTTTTTCAAAATGAGTATCTGTTTCAAAAAAATTAATCAAATCATCACAAATTTGAGGATCAATAAACCACCCACCTATAAAAGATGGGCAATTATTTTCAAATAAAAACTCTTTCATTACATAACTTCAACTTTTTCAAGGTCTTGAGCGACATACTCCATAATGATTTCGTAGTCGTCAAGTGGATCACCAGAAAAAACTGCTCCCTCATTTTGATAATAGCGGAAGAGTTTTTTGTAAAGTTTCGGATTCTTTACATCAAGAAGAAAATCTCCATTAGAAGCAGCACGAAGAGTGCTAACGTCTTTCTTGAATTTTTCAGTCAGTGCCATTGTCTTGTTTGAATACCCAGTTATTATAGGATTTGAAAGTTATTTAGTCAAGGGTGCCAGTCGTAAAACTGGCAAGTCCGGGTGGAGAGGATCGAACTCCCGTCTTCATCTTCCCAAAAGATGCCGTCTACCGCTGACTTACACCCGGTCATCTATCCTCTTTTGGATGTATGAGTATTATACCTATAAATGGTCCCATTGTCAAGAGGAAACAAAGGAACCCAAATGAATAATCATTGGTTAGAATGGTTCGTACTAATTGTATCATTGTGGATATGCGTTGTCAAGACCCCAAACTATAAAAAGTGCGATTGCCGTAAATATAACAATCGATGACAAAAGTGTGCTATTCATTTTTAATTTCTACTTCCTCCGCTAACTTACCAAGATCTGCCGGATTACCAAGTACTTGAGACATTGGGTCCTTTCTCGTGGTTACAATAGCACAGGCTCTTTTGTAAAACATATTATTTGTGTTGCCTGATGCTTCGAATGCTCCCTTGACCTTGACCCAATTCTGGTAGGTATGTTCGTCCATTAAAGTTTTTTTTGATAGATTTGCTTGGTTTTTATTAGTTATATTAACTAATATTTGCAAATCATATGTTTATGTTGATACACAAACATACATTA
>BB_Man_B_Liq_inBBDRAFT_1000165_pt1 | contig 12083 bp, 13 predicted proteins | sample BBManParaguerPR_4_FD_10244 | JGI IMG/M metagenome (IMG submission 10244) | reverse complement strand
TAAATAAATCGACCCCGGCGGCCGCATCGGGGCCCGTGTTCGTAAACCGCAAACGGATTGACCCGTCTTGGGCACGTTTCAACGCCACACCTGCACCCGCTAGGCTGATGTTGGTCAACAACAGATCACCTGCCAGCAGGCTTTCGGGGGCAAATTCGATTTGGATATCGCTAAGCTGTAAAAATGGCGCACGCTCGGGTTGGGACACGGCCACATTTTGCAAAATCAGCTGGGGATGCCAGTCATCGGCCAACCCCAAACGCAGTTGGTCATAATCAATCACCACATCTGGCAGGGTCTGGGCCAATTGCTGCGCGACATAATTGCGAATACCGGCAGGCACGACAACATCGCGTGATTTCAACGTCACAACAAATCCCAGCACGATCACGCAGGCGGTCAGGGTCAGGATGCTGACCGCCGCAACTGTGAAACGCAACACGGGATGACGGCGCAACCACTTGAAAAATGACAAACCTTTTTTTATCAAACGATGCACGCGCCTCTTTTAACTTGCGGTTTGAACACTACCTTGGTCGGCAGGTCACCGCAAATCATTTTAACCATGCAAAGGATTATAGAATGCCAGATCTGCCATATCCAGCACCCGTTGTCGAATTGCCCCGCGATGGCGGTGATACGTTGAACATTGCGTCCCTGCGCCCCAAAGCGGTTGTTTTATTTTTCTATCCCAAAGACAACACCCCTGGCTGCACCAAAGAAGCAATTGGATTTACCGAGGCAGCGCAAGAGTTTGAGCAGGCCAATGTATGTGTGATTGGTGTGTCCAAAGACAGCGTGAAATCGCATGACAAATTTGTCGAGAAACAAAATCTTGGCGTTATTTTGCTGTCCGATGAAAACGGCACAACCTGCGAGGATTTTGGCGTTTGGAAAGAAAAATCCATGTATGGCAAAACCTATATGGGGATCGAACGGTCCACATTTTTGATTGATGGCACGGGTCAGGTGGTGCGCGAATGGCGCAAAGTCAAAGTGCCCGGCCATGTCCAAGAGGTATTGGAGGCCGCGACATCCCTGTGACACAATCATTGACGAAACCGCTGGCCGAAATGGCCGTTGACGTTTTGCGCACTGCAGATGGGCGCGAAAAAACGGCCCTGTCCAAATCCTATGCCGAGGCCTGGTTTGCCGCGCGTGACCGCGGTGAACGCCCCGCGGTTGGCACCGCAACGCCCCCCGATCATCCTGCGCGCCCCGATAAACCGGAATTGCTGTCGCCGCGCGACGTGCCCAAACGCAAACCCGGGTCCGCGGCGGGGCGCATTGCGCTGTTACATGCGGTGGCGCATATCGAATTGAACGCGGTTGATCTGCATTGGGATATTATCGCCCGCTTTGGCCATATCGACATGCCCATCGGATTTTACGATGATTGGGTGAAATCCGCCGCCGAGGAAAGCAAACATTTCAATCTGGTCTGCGATTGTCTGGAACAGATGGGGTCGTATTATGGCGCCCTGCCCGCCCATGCCTATATGTGGCAGGCCGCGTCCGACACCGCCGATGACCTGATGGGCCGTTTGGCCGTGGTTCCCATGGTGCTTGAGGCACGCGGCCTAGATGTTACGCCCGGCATGATCGCCCTGTTCGACAAGGCCGGCGCAGATGATGCGGTTGCGGCGCTGAACATCATCTATTCCGAAGAGGTGGCCCATGTGGCCTATGGATCCAAATGGTTCAATTACCTCTGCGGGCGGCACGCGCTGGACCCCAAGGATGTGTTTCATGAACTGGTGCGCAAATATTTCCGCGGCGGGCTAAAACCCCCCTTTAACGAAGAAAAACGCGCAGACGCAGGCTTGCCCCCCGATTTTTATTGGCCCTTGGCCGATCAGATGGGGGTCAAACTGTGACTAAGGGCTTGACCTAACGAAACTTTATGCGCCAAAATCCGCGCACTTTGGTGGGATGGCTTGATCCACCATGTCTAGGTCGTTAAGACCGATCACCAGAATGACCAGCGATTAAACAGGGATGTAGCGTTGAAACTTGGGCTTGTGCAGCGATTGGATCGGTTTTGCGGCAGGTTTCTGCCTGAACGTCGTGTATTTTTGAAATCTGACACAGACACACGCTTTGTCCGGCTCAGCCCCACGGCACAGGTCATGGGCATTGGCGTGACGGGGGCCGTGTTGGCCTGGACCTGTATTGCCACGGCCGTTTTGGTCATCGACGCAATCGGGGCCGGTAATTTCCGCGAACAGGCAAAACGCGACCAAGAAAGTTATCAGCTGCGCCTGAACACCATGGCGCAGGCCCGACAGGATTCTATCACCCTCGCCACTCTGGCTCAGGAACGCTATGACATCGCCCTGAAACAGGTGGCCGCCATGCAGCAGGAATTGTTAAACTCTGAGGTCCGGCGCAATGAATTGGCCGCTGGCTTGGATGTGTTGCAAAACCGTCTGCGTGACACATTGATCAGCAAACGCAAATTGGATCAAGACATCGAAAAATTGCGTTTGGCGCTTGCCGGTGAGGGTCAGGCGGTATCCCCGATGGGGGCCGCAGACCAGGATATGGTTGCATTTTTGACAACCGCATTGAATGACACCGCCGCCGAGCGGGACCAATTGATCAAATCGGCACAATCCGCACAAGCATACAGTCAGGAACTGGAACTGGAACTGCGCCTGACCCAGGAACGCAACGAACAGATTTTTCGCCAAATCGAAGAGGCGATGGTTGTTTCCATCGAACCGTTGAACAAATTGTTCAAGGCCGCAGGCATGAACCCCGATCGCATTCTGGATGCGGTGCGCAGCGGATATTCTGGATATGGTGGCCCCTTGGCGGCCCTGTCGTCGCGCGGCACGCCCCCCACCGCCGAAGAATTGCGGGCCATGAATATCATGCAAAGTTTGGATGAAATGAACCTCTATCGGTTGGCGGTCGATAAAATCCCGTTCTATCATCCTGTGCAAAGCAGCCATCGTTTTACATCCGGTTATGGAAAACGCTGGGGTCGCAAGCACGAAGGCGCAGATTTCGCTGCAGCTCATGGCACACCAATCTATGCCACCGCTGATGGCACCATCGTTCATGCCGGTTGGTCATCGGGCTATGGACGCCTTATCAAGATCAAACATGCCTTTGGCATCGAAACCCGCTATGCCCATCTGTCCAAAATTCGTGTCAAAGTCGGACAAAAGGTCTCGCGTGGCGAGCGTATTGGTGATATGGGCAATACAGGACGATCAACAGGTACGCATTTACACTATGAAATCCGCAACAACGGAACCGCGGTGAACCCTATGAACTATCTTAAGGCTGCAAATGATGTTTTCTAAAAGTAAAATCAACGATCCCGCCCCCAAAGAAGAGGCAACAAAACCCGCACCCGCGACCCCCAGCACATTTGGTGGCGCGGCCCCGGCTGCATCCGCCAAACCAAAACCCGCGGCATCTGTGTTATCGGCAGATTTGCACGTCGTGGGCAATGTTAAAACATCCGGCGACATCCAAGTCGAAGGCACCGTCGAAGGCGACATTCGTGCGCATTTGCTGACCATCGGCGAAACCGCAACCATCAAAGGCGAAGTCGTGGCAGATGATATCGTGGTCAACGGCCGCGTCATCGGTCGCGTTCGTGGATTGAAAGTGCGCCTAACCGCAACCGCGCGTGTCGAAGGTGACATCATTCACAAAACCATCGCCATCGAATCCGGCGCCCATTTCGAAGGGTCCGTCCAACGCCAGGATGATCCATTGGCAAATGGTGCGTCCAAGCCAGCCGCCGCCCCTGCCGCGGCAAAGCCTGCGGAAAAACCCGCAAGCTAAGCTAAGAGGCAAAAAATTAACGAAACAGGCCCGTTTTGCGGGCCTTTTTATTGGACTGTTCCCGCCTAATCCTTGGGCGGGATCGAATAGGTCAGTGACGCCCGCGCCACCGGTTTCGTTTGCCCATCCGAAAAAATCAGCGCATCGCCCACGACCAACGCGCGGCCCAGTTTCAAAATCCGGCATTGGGCAATAATATCGGTATTTGCCTGTGGTTTGCGCATGAAATCAATCGAACAATTCGTCGTCACGGCCAAGGCCTTGGGCCCCAGCTGCGCCAGAACGGCCATATACATCGCACAATCGGCCAGTGCAAACATCGACGGCCCCGACACCGTACCCCCCGGGCGCAAATGCGCGTCGCCAATTTTCATGCGCACAATCGTTTCATCGTCACTTAGATGTTCGATGACAAAGTCATCTTTGACCTGCGGAAAGATCTGCGCCAGATAGGCCCGCAGTTCAGGGATCGTAAATTTCAAAGACATATTCGCTCCTGTGGGTTTCCCAGCGGAAATTATCTGCTAGTGTTTGCCAAAATCCATCGGAGGACAAGATGCCAATTCTAGAACGTAACGACACAAATGCCATTGCACATCTGACACTGAATTCACCTGAACGGCTGAATGCCTTGTCAGACGAAATGTTGGCCGCCTTGCAAACCGAATTTGACGCGCTGAAACACGACAGTTCCGTGCGCGCGGTCATTATATCAGGCGCGGGCAAGGCATTTTGCGCGGGCCACGATTTGAAACAGATGACCGCGGGCCGTCAGGCCGAAGATGGCGGCAAAGCCTATTTCCAGGATTTGTTCACGCGCTGCGCCACGATGATGACATCCATCCGCGCCCTGCCCCAGCCGGTCATCGCCCAGGTCCATGGCATTGCCACGGCCGCGGGGTGCCAAATGGTGGCCAGCTGCGATATGGCCGTGGCGGCCACGGGCACGCGGTTTGGCGTGAATGGCGTCAACATTGGCCTGTTTTGTTCCACGCCCATGGTCGCACTGTCGCGCAATATTCCGCGCAAACAGGCGTTTGAAATGCTGACAACCGGTGAATTTATCGACACCGATACGGCCAAATCATTGGGTTTGATCAACCGCGCCGTCGACCCGGAAAATTTGGCATCTGAAACACGTAAACTGGCCGAAACCGTTGCGGCCAAACTGGGCGTCGCGGTCAAAATCGGCAAAGAGGCATTTTACAATCAGCTGGAAATGGATGTCGATGCGGCCTATGCCTATACGGGCGAAGTTATGGCGCAAAATATGCTCTATCGTGATACCGCCGAAGGCATCAGCGCATTTTTGGAAAAACGCGCCCCCGACTGGGACCAATAATGTGACACCATCTTGGGGGCGATCAGCCCCCGAATTTTGCCATCAGCTGTTTATTGACATGGGGTGACACAAATTTTGACACATCCCCATGCAGCCGCGCAATTTCCTTGACCAATTTTGATGCAATCGCCTGGTGACGCGCCTCGGCCATCAGAAATACGGTTTCAATACTGTCATCCAAGGCGCGGTTCATGCCAACCATTTGAAATTCATATTCGAAATCGGCAACCGCGCGCAGGCCACGCACGATCACCTGTGCGCCGACCTCTTTGGCGCAATCAATCAACAGATTTTCAAAGGGGTGCGCGATAATTTCCGTCCCCGTTTCTTGGGACAATGCCGCGCATTCCTGTTCAATCATGGCCACCCGCTCTTCGAGCGTGAACAGCGGACCTTTGTCACGGTTGATGGCAACGCCGATCACCAACCGATCAACCAACATCGCGCCACGTCGAATGATGTCAATGTGACCCTTGGTGATCGGATCAAACGTTCCAGGATATAAACCGACGCGCATGGCAAACTCCTTATCGTGCGTGGGCCCACGCAACAATATTACCCAACGGATTGCAAGGGCAAAGACGCGTTAATATCCTGCAATCATTCCTTGCAGCGCATCTTTTTCCATTTCCAGTTCCGTTAACTGTGCTTTGACAGCATCGCCAAGCGTGATAATGCCAACCATTACGCCATTCTCGACAACGGGCATATGGCGGAACCGTTTTTCGGTCATTGTTGCAAGGATTTGCTGGACAGTGTTGTCGCGTTCACAGGTAACCAGACGTTTGGTCATGTGATCTGCGACACTGTCTTGTAATACGCTCGCACCTTTGGCGGCGATGATACGAACCACATCGCGTTCTGACAAAATACCCAGCGGGACCTGACCATCGTCAGAGATCACAACCGTCCCGATCCGCCGTTCGCCCAGAATTTTCACCGCATCCGCGATTGTCGCGGACGATGGCACGCTTAACACCCCATCGTCACCTTTGGATTGTAGGATCTTGGACACGAGCATGGGGACCTCCTTGAAATAAAATTACATAATTTCAATCGTGCGCGTCATTTTCTTTTCTGTCAAGCATTTGCTTCTAGATGGTCAATTTCCTTGCGCAGTTCGGTTTGCAATTGCGCGGCAAACCTGTTCATCCGATCCAGACGCGCGTCATCCACATGGCGCACCAGATAAAAACTGCGATTTAGGGAAAACTGAGACCGCAATATGCGTTGAACATCAGGGGCAAAGGGCAGCGCAAAATCATGCACAATCCCAAATCCCGCCCCCGCACGCAGCCAATTAAACTGAACAGATACCGAATTGGATGCCAAGGCCACCCGATCCAGCCCAAGCTGGGTCAGATAATCCAATTCCTTGTCAAAAATCATATCCGCGATATAGCCCACACAACGCAAACGCGCCAAATCGGTGATGGTGTTTATCGGCCCCACACGCGCCAAATAATCACGCGATGCGGCTAAATGCAATTTATAGTCGCTCAGCTTTTGCACCTTTAACCGGCCCGAGGTCGGCGGGCTGACCGTTATGGCCATATCCGCTTCGCGCTTGGACAGGTTGACCACCCGCGGCAATGCCACGATCTGGATATCCAAATCAGGGTTATCATCGGCAATACGCGCACAGACCTGCGGCAAAATAAAATTCGCGCAGCCATCGGGCGCGCCAATCCGAATTTGCCCGCTCAGCTGTCCGGCCGTTCCTGATAGATCCCGCGTGACCGCCGCGGTTGCCTGTTCCACGCGTTCAGCATGGAACAGAATCTGCGCGCCCGCATTGGTCAGCGCATATCCGTTGGGTGATTTGGCAAATAATGGCATCCCCAAGACCTGTTCAATGCGCCCCACCCGCCGGCCAACCGTTGCCGGATCAATCCGCAGCTGTTTTCCCGCCGCCGACAATGTTTCGTGCCGGGCCACGGCCAAAAACACACGTAAATCATCCCAATTCAAATCCACCACAAAACCTTTGCATTTTTGCAAGCCTTTTTTGAAAACTTACCTCTATTGCCGATAAAAATGCAAGGCTATACTAACCCCGAACTCAGGAGGATTCGTGATGCAAGAACTAACCCACTATATCAACGGCGAACACGTCAAAGGCACATCGGGCCGCTTTGCCGATGTCTATAACCCCGCAACCGGTGACGTACAGGCCAAAGTACCGCTGGCATCCGCTGCCGAATTGGCCCATGCGGTGGATATCGCCGCGGCTGCGCAACCTGCCTGGGCGGCCGTAAACCCACAACGCCGCGCGCGCGTGATGATGAAATTCGTCGACCTGCTGAACCGCGATATGGACAAATTGGCCGAGGCCCTGTCGCGCGAACATGGCAAAACATTTCCAGACGCCAAAGGCGATGTGCAGCGCGGGCTTGAGGTTGTCGAATACTGCATCGGCGCGCCTCAGATGCTGAAAGGTGAATTCACTGACAGCGCGGGCCCAGGCATCGACATGTATTCGATGAAACAGGCGCTCGGTGTGACAGCGGGGATCACCCCGTTCAACTTCCCTGCGATGATCCCGATGTGGATGTTTGCCCCCGCAATCGTCTGCGGCAACGCGTTTATCCTCAAACCCTCCGAACGTGACCCCTCCGTCCCCTTGATGCTGGCCGAACTGATGGAAGAAGCGGGCCTGCCCAAAGGCATCCTTCAGGTCGTCAATGGCGACAAAGAGGCGGTTGATGCCATCCTGGACCATGAGGTCATTCAATCGATCGGTTTCGTGGGATCCACCCCAATTGCCGAATATATCTATGGCCGCGGCTGTTCAAACGGCAAACGCGTTCAGTGTTTCGGTGGCGCGAAAAACCACATGATCATCATGCCCGACGCCGATATGGATCAGGCCGCAGACGCCCTCATCGGCGCAGGCTATGGTGCCGCAGGCGAACGCTGCATGGCCATTTCGGTGGCGGTCCCAGTGGGCGACGAAACTGCCGATCGTTTGATCGAAAAACTGGTACCACGCATCGAAAAACTCAAAGTCGGCCCATATACCTCAGGCGATGATGTCGACTATGGCCCCGTTGTGACAGCGGCCGCCAAACAAAATATCCTGAACCTTGTCCAAACCGGCATCGACCAAGGGGCCACATTGGTGGTCGACGGGCGCGATTTCAGCCTACAGGGCTATGAAAACGGCTTCTTTGTGGGTCCACACCTCTTTGACAACGTCACACCCGACATGGATATCTACAAAAAGGAAATCTTTGGCCCCGTCCTCTCAACCGTGCGTGCCAAATCTTACGAAGAGGCAATCAATCTGGCGATTGACCACGAATACGGCAACGGCACCGCGATCTTTACCCGCGATGGTGACACCGCGCGCGATTTCGCAAACCGCATCAACATCGGCATGGTCGGCATCAACGTCCCCATCCCCGTGCCGCTCGCCTATCACACCTTCGGCGGCTGGAAAAAATCCGTGTTTGGTGATCTAAACCAACACGGGCCCGACGCGTTCAAATTCTACACGCGGACAAAAACGGTCACATCGCGTTGGCCATCTGGCCTGAAAGAGGGCGGCGAATTCAACTTCAAACCGATGGACTAATTTCCTCTTTCAGTTTTGCAAAAATACTCTGGGGGAATTGGGCCGCAGGCCCAAGGGGGCAACGCCCCCACCCCCCTCAAACAGGTCGGACCGTGAAAACACTCCGACCTGACCTCCCAAAATCCTGCCAACCGGACCCAACGAAATTTTTTGCGTCTTGAAACACCTCTGAAACATTTGCAAATTAAAACAGGTGTTCAATTCCTAAACCAGCAGAGGCTTGCACATGGATTTCGCCCTGACCGACGAACAAACTGCAATCTTTGACATGGCCTACGCCTTTGGCCAAGACCACATCGCCCCCCATGCTCAAACATGGGAAAAACAGGGCACAATCCCCAAAGATCTCTGGCCCAAGGTCGCCGAATTGGGATTGGGGGGCATTTATGTCTCGGATGACTTTGGCGGCTCAGGCCTCTCGCGCCTCGATGCCACCCTCGTGTTCGAAGCGCTCGCCATGGCCTGCCCCTCGGTTGGATCCTTTCTGTCAATCCACAATATGTGCGGCGGGATGATCGATAAATTCGGCTCGGATGCGGTACGCGCAAAATGGCTGCCCCGGATGTGCAGCATGGAAACCGTATTCAGCTATTGCCTAACCGAACCCGGATCAGGATCCGACGCCGCGGCCCTGCGCACCCGTGCAACACGCACCAATGATGGCTACACCCTAAACGGCACCAAGGCCTTCATCTCGGGCGGTGGATATTCAGACGCCTATATCGTGATGTGCCGCACCGGTGATGATAGCCCCAAAGGCATCTCGTCTCTCATCGTCGAAAACGGTACCCCGGGCCTCTCCTTTGGCGGGCTTGAGGATAAAATGGGCTGGCGCAGCCAACCCACAGCCCAGGTTCAATTCGATGATTGTACCGTCCCCGCCGAAAACCTGATCGGAGACGAGGGCCGCGGTTTTTCCTATGCCATGGCCGGCCTTGATGGCGGCCGCCTGAACATCGCGGCCAGCGCCTTGGGCGGCGCACAACAGGCATTGAACATGACCCTTGCCTATATGGGCGAACGCCGCGCCTTTGGGAAATCCATCGACCAATTCCAGGGGCTGCAATTTCGTTTAGCGGATTATGAAACCAAACTGCAATCTGCCCGCATCTTTTTGCGCCAAGCGGCTTGGAAATTGGACACTGGGGCGCCAGATGCAACCAAATTCTGCGCTATGGCCAAATTGATGGTCACAGATGCCGCCTTTGACGTGGCAAACGGGTGTTTGCAATTACACGGAGGCTATGGATATTTGGCGGATTACGGCATCGAAAAAATCGTCCGTGACCTGCGCGTGCACCAAATTCTGGAAGGCACCAACGAAATCATGCGCCTGATTGTTTCACGCCAATTGCTGACCGAAAGACAGTGATCCGAAAATGGCCGATATTGATATCCGCATCACGGGCCGCGCTGGTCGCATCACGTTAAACCGGCCCCAGGCCCTGAATGCGCTGACCTATGACATGTGCATCGCGATCTCGAACGCGCTAATCGCTTGGCGCGACGATCCTGCGGTGGATTTGGTGGTGATCGACGCCACCGGCGATCGTGCCTTTTGCGCAGGGGGCGACATCGCCGATCTTTATGCCAGCGGGAAACGGGGCGATTTCTCCTATGGGCAGAAATTCTGGGCCGATGAATATCGCCTGAACGCGATGATTGCCACCTATCCCAAACCCTATGTCGCCTTTATGCAGGGCTTTACCATGGGCGGCGGTGTTGGTGTATCATGCCACGGCAGCCACCGTATCGTGGGCGAAACCAGCCAGATCGCCATGCCTGAATGTGGCATCGGCTTGGTCCCGGATGTGGGGGGAACGCTGCTCTTGTCGCGTGCGCCTGCGGGCATGGGGGCCTACTTGGGGCTGACAGCCACGCGTATGGGGGCCTCTGACGCGATCTTTGCAGGCTTTGCGGACCTCTACATCCCGCAATCACTTTGGCCGGACCTCATTGCAACGCTGGAAACCACCGGATCGACCGATGCGCTCTGTCCACATGATGCGGGCCCTGCCCCTCTGGCTGCGCACTCAGGTATCATCGCCGACCTATTCGACCAAAACTCGCTTGCACAGTTGGTACACAAATTGAACCAAGACGGATCAGATTTTGCGCGCACCGCTGTCAAATCCATCTCACGAAATTCGCCTCTGGCCATGGCGGCAACGCTGCATATCTTGGCAAACTTGCCGAAATCGGCAACAATCTATGATGCTCTGCGCGCAGAATACCGCTTTACCGCGCGCGCAATCGAACATGGCGACTTCCTCGAAGGGATCCGCGCGGCCGTCATCGACAAAGACCGATCCCCAAAATGGCACCATACCCTCGATACGGTCACCCCCGAAACAGTAACGCTCATGACATCCCCCTTGGGCAACATGGATCTATTTACAGGAGAGTGAACATGAAAATTGGCTTCATTGGCTTGGGCAACATGGGTGCCCCGATGGCCGCGAACCTGGCCTCCGCAGGTCACACTGTCACAGGATTTGACACGGCCCATGTTTCGGTGGATGGCGTCAGCCCTGCACAAACCGCCGCACTGGCCGCAACAGGGGCGGATATCGTAATCACAATGCTGCCCAACGGCGAAATTCTGCGCCGCGTGGCCGACGAAATCCTGCCTGTTATGCCCGCAGGCACTGTTCTGACAGATTGTTCAACCGTTGATGTTGACAGCGCACGCGCCGTCGCAGAACAGGCACAGGCCGCAGGCGTTTTCGCCCTTGATGCCCCCGTCTCGGGGGGTGTCGGCGGTGCCGCGGCGGGCACTCTGACATTCATGGTCGGTGGCGATACCGAGGGCTATGAAAAAACCAAACCGCTCTTTGATATCATGGGCCAGAAATCTGTGCATTGCGGCCCATCGGGCAACGGCCAAGCCGCAAAAATCTGCAACAACATGATCCTCGGCGTCACCATGATCGCCACATGCGAAGCATTCGCACTCGCCGACAAACTCGGCCTGGATCGCCAATCCATGTTCGACGTGGTCTCCACCTCCTCCGGCTACAGCTGGACAATGAATGCCTATTGCCCCGCCCCTGGCATTGGCCCCAAATCGCCGGCCGACAACGATTACAAACCCGGCTTTGCCGCCGAACTCATGCTCAAGGATTTACGCCTCTCGCAAATGGCCGCAATTTCGGCAAATGCAGACACGCCAATGGGGCAGCTCGCACAATCGCTCTACGAAACATTTGTGGAAACTGAAAACGGCAGGGGCCAGGATTTCTCGGCCATGCTCCCCCGCTTTGAACACCGCAGCCGCAGCTAACGACCACACTCCAAACGGCTTTCATTTTTGCCAAAATACTCTCGGGGGGTCTGGGGGGCAGACAGCCCCCCGGCCGC
>BB_Man_B_Liq_inBBDRAFT_1000164_pt1 | contig 12085 bp, 11 predicted proteins | sample BBManParaguerPR_4_FD_10244 | JGI IMG/M metagenome (IMG submission 10244) | reverse complement strand
GACGAGTATTACAATGGAATTATTAATGTTAGAGTTGGCGGTTCCGATAAATTGCGCAAGGCTTTGCTAGAACAAGACATCAAGGCAAAACAATCCAACACATAAGGTTAGCGGGCCAGTTTGAAAATACCGCTGTGGAAAAGGCTAGGGTGATACCTGCACACGTAACATACTGATCGACTCTCCAGAGAGAGGAAGCCATCAAACAAATTGGGCTCACTGGTTGGTATAGATAGATTGTTGGCTGTCGAAAAACTGCACATTACACATAAAAACTCTTTAGCACAGGAACGAAGCGAGAGGTAGAAATATAGTGTATTAGCTATAATTTAGAAATTATTGCTTATAAGCTATATTTTGATGTCGACGTAGGTTGGGAAAGGTCAGAGCCCATTGTGTAGCAGTATAACAAACACCTACTTCCAAGTCTCGGCTGGTGGCGAACTCACATGAAGCACTTTTTTGAGACGACGGGACCGTAACAGGTTCCGTCTGACTGAAACAATCTACATGAAACTAAGACGCATTACATTCGTAATGCGTTTCTTCATATATAATTAATCCACTTATACATAATCAAATACGAAGTAATTAGTTTGAGCGATAGCGAAAACTTGTTTCGTGAAACGAAACATATAAATACACTTGTATTAGTTAGGACTATCTAAAAATGAATATCTTTGAAATTGTATCTCTAAACGAAAATGTGGAAAGAGTTCCTGGTCAAAATATGTGGCGAATAATATATCCTGAAGAAATGGGTAGAACTCCTGACATTATGCCAACACAAGAAAAAGCTCAAGCAAAATATGATCAAGAAGTTGAAAGATGGAGATCTTCATCAGCTGAAAGACAACGTCAAGAGCGAGATGCAAATCGTCAAAGAGCAAGAAATCAGAGAGAGCGAGATAAGGAAGCAGCTCGTCGAGCTAAACAAGATACTCAGACTTCGCAAGCTAGAAGAGAAACAAGGCAAAGATGGACTAGACAATTTGCAAGAATTCGCACAATAGGAGGCGCTGGAGGATTTGTTATAGTTTCTACTCAAATGTGGGAAACTGCAATGGATCAAATGATGAGAAACTATAGATCCTATGCTAACGGTGCGTATGGCGACATTAGTTTAAATGACCAAGGCGAGCCAAATAATCCGCTTGAAGCAGGACTAGCTCGTCAGGCGTACGAATTAGCACAAGCAAGATTTTTAGGAGCCTGGTGTGCAACTGTAGTTGCACCTCAAGTTTATTTTGGTATTAGAGCAATAGTTGCATTAGGCGTTGCAGGTGTTAGAAGATTTGTAAGGCTTATAAGAGGTGCTAATGTTGCATCTACAGTTGCATCTGCTGCGGCTGGCCCTCCAGGTATAGTTCTTGGTATAATAAAATTTATTCTAGTTGAAGGCTTTATGTGGGCTGCTATCGGATTGCTTCTAAACAATCAAGCAGCACAGCGATCATTAGCTAATTGGATAGCTACAAGTTATTTTGGCAACTTATTAGCTGATAGAGCTACAAACATACTTCAACTAGAAGCAAACATAGCTGCTGATATTCTTGAATATATTAGTGATGCTGCTAACTGGGATACAGAAGAACTACAAGGAACTCTAAGAAATATGGAAGAACTATCAGGTTTGTCTGACGATGAAGCTAAAAGACGTGTATTACAAACAGATGCTACCCAAGGCGGGCAAACACCGCACGGTGAATTTAGAGGAATAGACAATCCTGATGCAGTATCTCCTAGTACAACATCAGGATCTAATCCTTTACGCACTCCTGGAATGAATTAAATTAAAGGTTGTCCTGTCTTTTTAGCAGTTTCAATATTTTCTTCAACAATTTTATATAAAATTGAAATGTCATCAACGTCACTGTTAAAAAGATCAACAGCTTGAACACCGCCGCGCATATACCATGCAACTTTATAGATATTATATTTTAAATTTTTAACCTGACTATCTAAGTCATCGCTTAGTTTTTGTACGTCAGAATCCGAGAAATAAACTAAGCTGTTACGAAAAAACTTGCATAATCCAAATTAGGAGTTGCTTCGTCTTCATGTTCGCATTGCGAACAAGTTACAGAAACTTTTGGAAGTTTTGTAACTTCTTGGTTACTGAGATATGCTTCTTTAACTGCATTAAAGAATTCTTTGTCACCGTTAACTAAAAACTCTTGTATAAATTTTGGATTGTCTTCTGTTTCACCGTCTGGAGTTTCGACTCTAATAATAGTAGTACACACAGCAAATTTTGTAATGTCAGCAAGTTTAGTGTACATTTCGTCAATGCGTTTTTGTTTTTCTTCGCCTTCTTCCATTTTTGCTATACTTTGATACAGTGTTCTTTGTATTTGAATTGTATTTTGTTGTATCTCTGTATACTCTTTATATGTTAACGGACGTAAGAAAAATTTAAATCCGTCAACTGCGATTTCGTAAGTTTGATTTTGACCAGTAGATTGTGTGTAATCTAAAATGTATTGTATACCTAATTTATAAGTGTCTTCGTTTTTGCAACTTGAGCAAGTATTTGAAAGTTCTATGTCTTCACCGTAACTTGCTAGTCTTATTGATGCTAAGATATAGTCCATATCTGACATTGGAATAAGCCATGCATTTTTAATTGCAGGAACACAGTTTTCAATTACTTTTGTAATTGCGTTGCCTGTGTACAATGCATCTGGTGTTTTAATACTAATTTCGTCATTAGCCGTCATACTATAGACTTCTAATTCTTCTGCTTTATCAAGAGTTCCTTTTGGATACCAAATTCCTTTACTTGGAAGGTCAATGTACAACTTTGGTTGACGTTTAAATTTTGATAAAGGACTGTTATTTTCCATAGTAGATTCCTAGCATAAATATAATGTGTAATTATTTATATTGCGTTTTTTTGGTTCAAGGAGATTATGAATGGCTGGCGGACAAGGCGAAGGTACAGAAGATCTAGATCGTAATTCTGGCCGAGCTGCTAGATCAGTTGCAGGATTAGGAGCAGCAGCAGAAGCAGTTGCCGGTACGCTTGGCAGTCTTTTTACAGGCGCTCCAAAATCGGTATCTAGTGTTGTTGATTCATTAAACGGACTTGGCGCTGGTATTAGAATTGCAAATGGTGCTATTAGTGGCTTTGAAGGTTACGTAGGAGTTTTACAAGCACTTTCGCAAAGCGGCATACACTTTGGAAATCAAATTGACGAAATGATCCTTCAAGCAGGCGCTGCAAATATGCAAATTGGCGACCTTGCTAGAATTGCTGGAGAAAGTTCTGAAAGATTAGCACAACTTGGCGCAGGTGCTAATCAAGGTTTACAAGGCTTCTTGTCTGCTCAAGCTGATTTCTTTGAAAATCAAAGAGATCTTGACATCAGTCTAAGACGTTTAGGACTAACAGTCGATGACATTAACGATAGATTTTTAACTTACGATATGATCTCAGCGATATCAAATGTCACTGACAGACGAGTTACAGCTGAAAGAAATAAACGAGCTACAGAATTTGCTGAAGAACTAGATCGATTAGCAAAACTAACAGGTAAACAAGCAGACGAATTAGCAAGAGAAGTCGAAGCAGTTGCACGTGAAGGTAGAGTATTTGCTGCAATGCAAGACATGCCTGAATTAGGTCAAAACGGTGAAAACGTAAGACAGCAGTTTGCTACTGACTTGGCTGGCTACGCAGCGAGTTACGGACCGTTATTAGGCGATTACATGAAGGATATGGTAACACAAGGTTTTCCAGATCCTAATGATCCTACAATGCAAGCTATACATAGCTTTGCTCCTGACCTTGCAGTTGCATTTGAAAGATACGAACAATTAATGCGCCAAGGCAACGTTACCGCTGCAAGACAACAACTAGAACGTGCTAGAATTGAAGCAGAACGTCTAAGAACTGACGAAAATGTTTTGTCTCAGGTTAGATATGCTGGATCCGGTGCTAGTGTATTTGCTTCAGGTCTAAATGAAGTAGTTACACAGTTAAACAGTGGAGTTGCAGTAAGTAACGCAGCTATCGAAGCTGCTCTAAGAGCCGAAGGGAGAATAGGTCCTATAAGTGCTGAAGAAATAGCAAGAGAGCGTGGAAGAATTATTTCTGAAGCACAACAACAGCAGCAACGAGATACAACTGAAGGCACAGCGGCAATTTATCAAGGATACTTAGATTCTTTAGCACAACTTCAAACAATTGCTAGAGAAACACAAAGAATTACTGTTGAAAGAAGTTTTGCAGCAATTGAAGGTGCAGTAGTTGACTTAGCTAGACAGATTAGAGGACTAGATGTAACAGGAATTGTACGTAGCGTTGAAGATACAGCAGATGATGTTATAGGTAGAATGTTCCCAAGAACATCAGGACAAGGCGATACTTTAGGAAGAGCTAGTAATATGAACAGCTTCCTTAGTACACTAGCTGAAACATTTGAAGAAGGATCTCTTGGAAGAAGTACAGCAAGTAATTTAGTTACTGAAGTTGGCGAACTTATGGCTAGTATACGAGATGCAGGCGGAACAGCAACTCAAGAACAAAGAAACCGACTTAGCGAAATTGCAACAATAATGGAAGGACTAACAAGCGAATTAGTTAGTAGTGATCAAGCAGATCAACTAAGTCCAGAAATGATAGAAGCTATTAAAGGACTTGCAGGAGAAGGTTTTGCTAGAGGTACAATGGGTGCTGGAAAACTGTTTAGAGATTTTGGTGCCGAAACAATTACAGCATTACACGGTTTAGAAGCAGTTACAACACCGGATCAAATGGCTGATATTGTAAGAAGCAGTTCAGCAGGAACAATGCAAGCACTAGTAGATCAGTTTAATTCAGGTAATGCAGCAGCAATGGCACCGCAACTAGAAACATTTGCCAGAAACAATGTATCTACGCTAAATGGCATGTTAAATACAGTAAGGACACAAATGTCACAAAGCGGTGCAAATACTCCTGTGAATATTGATTTAACACCATTAGAAAATGCTATTATGAATTTACCTGCAAGATTTAAACAACCAGTAGAAGAAGCATTAAACAGTACGCTAAAACCTGCAATGGATCAAGTTGCGTCTAATACAATGCGAGGCGCAGAATTTACTGAAAGAACATATAAAAATACTAGAGGCATGGGTCAAGACTACATGAGGGGAGCATAACGTGAGTTGGAAAAAATATTTTACACCAGTAGGAACTGGTAATTCAGTTGATGGAGTATACAGTCCTATTAATGGTGCAGCTACAGGTGCTCGCCCAGGTCCTGCAAGATCAAACTATTCAAGCTATTTGCCAGATGTGTATGTAGGTTCGCCTAACCGTGTTGAGCGTTATGGTCAGTATAATACTATGGATAACGATTCAGAAGTTAATGCTGCTCTTGATATCCTTGCTGAGTTTTGTACACAAATAAACGAAGAAAACGGAACTAATTTTAAATTCCATTTTAACAAACCTGCAACTAATTCTGAAATACAAATTTTAGGTCAGTATCTAAAGCAATGGTGCAAAACACAAAAGTTTGAAACACGTATGTTCCGTATTTTCCGTAATGTATTCAAATACGGTGATGCAATTTTTATTAGAGATCCAGAAACTAAAAAATGGTATCATGTTGATCCTGCAAAACTTACACGCATTATTGTTAATGAAAGCGAAGGTAAAAAGCCAGAGCAATACATTATTAAAGACTTTAATCTAAACTTTAGAGAAATGGTTGCTACAGAGCCATATCAGACTAATGGCAACATTACAGGCGGCGGCACACCTAACAGTGGATATTTTACAGGCGGCGGCCGAGGCATGGTTGGCAATAGTCCTCAGCAAAGCGGATCACGCTTTAGTGTTGAAGACGGCGAAGTCGCTGTTAATGCAGAACATGTTGTTCATCTAAGCCTAAGTGAAGGACTTGATAATAACTTTCCATTTGGTAATTCACTATTAGAATCAATCTTTAAAGTTTATAAACAAAAAGAATTGCTTGAAGATGCGATTATTATCTATCGTGTCCAAAGAGCTCCAGAAAGAAGAGTATTCTACGTTGATGTGGGCAACATGCCTTCACACCTTGCAATGCAATTTGTGGAGCGTGTAAAAACGGAAATTCACCAAAGACGTATCCCATCCGCAACAGGGGGCGGCCAGAATGTCATAGACAGCAGTTACAACCCTCTGTCAATCAACGAAGATTACTTCTTCCCTCAAACTGCAGAAGGTCGCGGCAGTAAAGTTGAAACATTGCCAGGAGGTACTAACCTTGGAGAAATTGATGATCTTAGATATTTTACTAATAAGCTCGTACGCGGCTTACGAATACCTTCCAGCTATCTCCCTACAGGCGCTGATGACGGAGCAACTTCATTCCAGGATGGTAGAGTCGGGACTGCTTATATCCAAGAACTAAGATTTAACAACTATTGCGAACGTTTGCAAGGTCTAATTACAGAAGAATTTAATCAAGACTTTAAACGCTATTTGTTAGAAAAAGGTGTTAACGTTGATACAGCAATGTTTGATTTAAATTTCCAAGCACCGCAAAACTTTGCTGCATACAGACAGTCAGAACTTGACAATGCTAGAATACCTAGCTTTACACAGATACAACAAATTCCGTTTATGAGTAATCGTTTTGCAATGAAACGTTTCTTAGGTATGAGTCCTGAAGAAATTGCAGAAAACGAAAGATTATGGCGCGAAGAAAATGATGAAAACTTACAAGGTGCAGGAGCAGATGCTGCTGGAGAAATGAGAAGCGCAGGAATTAGTTCAGCAGGAATTAGTGCAGACCTTGATGGTGCAGAAGATATAGCAGACGGAGAAGGCGCTCCTGAAAATGGCGGAGAAGGCGCACCGCCAGAAACAGCAACTACACAAGATATTGGCGGCGGCGGAGCCCCGGCTGGCGAACAGACAATCTAAGACATAAATACTAGCATGATACTGAGAGAACTTTTTTACTACGATAAAGAAACCCTTGAGCCTACTGAAAACGATCAGTATGATCCTCAGTATGACGATTCTATTGTCGATGCATCAGACACTCGCAAAACACGTCTAACACTAAGCCAAATAAATCGTGCTCGCAAAGCTGCCGAAATACATACAAAAGAACAAGCAAAAGAACTTGACTTTGTTCGACAAATGTATGGAATAGCAGCACAGCAAGCAGCGATGGCATAAATGGCAAAGATAGACAAGTCAACACTTTCAAAAACAGAATGGCACATACTTAGAGAACAAAGACGTTGGGAAAAAGAACAAAAGCAAGTTTCCCAAGAAGTTCGTGTTCCTGAAGTACGCTCTGCTAGATTTGATACCGCATTTGTTTTAGGTAATGGCACTAGTAGAAAACCAATTGAACTTCCAGAATTAAAACCGCACGGAAAAATCTATGCATGTAATGCAGTGTATAGAGAATTTGATCCCGACTATCTAGTTGCAGTTGATGTTAAAATGATTTTAGAAATCAACAAAAGCAAATATCAACACATGCACGAAGTATGGACTAATCCAAATAGAGCATATCAAAACTTATCAGGATTTAATTTTTTTAATCCTAGCAAAGGATGGAGTAGTGGTCCGACAGCATTATGGTTAGCAAGTCAACATCATTACAAAAGAATCTTTATACTAGGGTTTGACTATAAAGGCTTAGAAGGCGGCAAAAAATTAAACAATATGTATGCTGATACAATGAACTATAAAAAGAGTTCAGATAGTGCAACTTTCTTTGGCAATTGGATGCGTCAAACTAAAAATGTAATATCTACACATACTGATATTGAATACATTAGAGTAATACAGCCAGATAATTATATTCCTGAAGAGCTAAATAATTTTAGTAATTTGAAGCACATTACTATTGAAGATTTCCAAAAAATGTTCAATCTTTCCTAGCTTCTGTCCAAAATGGCTCGTTTTGAGCCTATTTCTATGCACTTTTCTCTAAGATTGTTAAATACAACTGACAGCCTTACCATAGGTAAAACATTTATAGGAGAAAAAAATGGCAGATCTAAAGAAATTTGAAGAAATGCTTGAGCGCCTAGTCAATGAAGACAAAGAAGGTGCGGAAGAGCTTTTCCACGAGATTGTGGTTGAAAAATCACGCGAAATTTACGAAAACTTACTAGAAGACGACCTAGACGACGAAGAAGTTGATGAAGCAACTGACGAAGAAGTTGAAGAGTCAGATGACGAAGATCTAGACGAAGCAGACGACGAAGAAGTTGAAGAGTCAGATGATGAAGAAGTTTCAGAAGACTTTGACCTAGACGAGTTTGAAGTTGAAGCAGATCCAATGGCAATGGACATGGGCGGCGATCCAGCAGATGATATGATGGGTGACGTAGACGCTGATGCAGAGCCAGAAATGGGCGACGAAGAAGGTGAAGGCGATATTGAAGATCGTGTAGAAGACCTAGAAGACGCACTAGATGATCTAAAAGCAGAATTTGATAAAATGATGTCAGACGAAGACGGCGAAGACGACGAAGAAGGCGACGACATGGACATGGACATGGACGCTGACGACGAAGAAGAAGCTGAAGAAGAAGCAATGGCGTTTGAAGCTGACGACGAAGAAGTTGACGAAGCAGCTGATGAAGAAGTAGAAGAATCAAAAGCTCCTAAGTCATCCGCAGAGCAGATGCGCGAGTATGTTGAAAAAGTAGTAGGCGGCCACGGTGCTGAAACTAAAGGCAAAGGTGAAAGCGGTGCAAACACTAAATCAACTGTTGCTGGTAAAAACGACATGGGCGGCACTGCATCAAACTTGAACCAGGGAGATACCGGTGATGTTGTAGAAGCAGGCAAAGGTGCTTTAAAAGGCAACGGTCTAGCAGACACAACTGCAAAAGAAGATAACGCTGGTAACGTAAATGTACCTGGTGCAAAGGCTGGTAAAGCACAAAGTGCAGTATCAGCAGGCCATGGAGCAGAAAAGAAAGGCTCAGGCGAAGCAGCTGACAACAAAAAATCAACAATTGGCAGCTAATTAAGGACTAAAGGATGGGAAACTATTTACGAGAGCATTTGACATTCGACCAAGCAGGAATGGTCGTTGAGTCTACCGACAATGCACAGGGCGGAAAAGACCTTTATATGAAAGGCATCTGCATACAAGGCGGTGTGCGTAATGCTAACCAGCGTGTATATCCTGTAAATGAGATTGGTAGGGCTGTCAAAACTCTCAACGATCAAGTAAGCGGAGGTTACAGTGTTCTCGGCGAAGTAGATCATCCAGAGGGACTAAACATCAACTTAGATCGTGTAAGCCATATGATCACAGAAATGTGGATGGATGGCCCAAACGGTTATGGTAAGTTAAAAATTCTACCAACTCCAATGGGACAATTAGTCAAAACCATGCTAGAGTCTGGCGTCAAATTAGGCGTCAGCTCTAGGGGGTCTGGTAATGTTGTAGAAGGCAGTGGCGAAGTTAGTGATTTTGAAATCATTACAGTAGACGTTGTTGCCCAACCTAGTGCTCCTGGGGCGTATCCTACGCCTATCTACGAGCATTTAATGAATGCCCGTGGTGGGTATAAGGCATACGAATTGGCACAGGCGACCAAAGAGGACGCAAAGGCACAAAAATATCTAAAAGAATCGCTGATTAACATAATCAGTAAACTCCAATAATGAGGAGATGGTAAAATGTTGGATGCACTAAAAACTTTATTCGAAAATGATGTAGTATCGGAAGAGGTGCGTCAATCTATCGAAGAGGCTTGGGAAGCAAAAATTACGGAAAACCGTAAAGCTGTCACTGCTGAACTTCGTGAAGAATTTGCTAAGAAGTACGAGCACGACAAGCAAACAATGGTTGAGGCTATTGACACAATGCTTGAAGAGCGTCTTGCTACAGAACTTCAAGAGTTTGCGGAAGATCGCAAACAACTAGCTGAAGCTAAAGCAAAGTATGCAGTAGCACAGCGTGAAAACGCTAAACTACTAAAGAACTTTGTAATGGAAACACTAGGTAAAGAAGTTGGCGAACTACACGAAGATCAGAAAGCAATGGCAGAAAAATTTGCCAAGCTAGAAGAATTCGTAGTTGAAGCACTGTCTAAAGAAATTGCAGAATTTTATGAAGACAAGAAAGACTTAGCTGAGACTAAGGTTAAATTAGTCAAAGAAGCTAAAACAAAATTTGCACAAGTCAAAAAAGATTTCGTTGCGAAAAGTGCTACTTTGGTATCAGAAACTGTTTCAAAGAAACTTGGTCAAGAAATTGGTCAATTGAAAGAGGATATCGAATCTGCACGTAAAAATGACTTTGGTCGCAAGCTATTCGAAGCATTTGCTGCTGAGTATAGCACTAGCTACCTAAACGAAAAGTCAGAAACTGCAAAACTGCTAAAAGTCATTGATATGAAAGAAAAGCAAATTGCAGAAGCAAAAACACTAGCTGTTAAAGCTAAGAAACTTGCAGAGTCAGCGGCAAAAGAGAAATCTATGCTTGTTGAATCAGCTCGTAGAGAAAAGAAATTGAACGACTTAGTTGCGCCATTAGGCAAAGCTCAGCGTGAAATTATGACAGACTTACTGGAAAGCGTTCAAACTGATAGACTTCAGTCTGCGTTTGACAAGTACCTACCGGCAGTCATTGACGGAAACACTCCAGCTAAGAAGAAGGCAGTATTATCAGAGGCAAAAGAAGTAACAGGCAATCGTGACGAGATGTCACAAACTAACGTTAGTTCAAAGGCAGACGCAGACAATTTAGTCGAGTTTAAGCGTCTAGCTGGATTAAATTAAGGAGAAAACCAATGTCAGAACTATTAGAAGGACGCTGGTCAGATACAAAAACTGCACTTCTAGAAGGCCTAAATGGCACTAAGAAAGCTGTAATGGAAAGCACTCTTGAAAATACTCGCAAGTATCTACAAGAATCTGCAACAGCTGGTGCAACTTCTGCCGGTAATGTAGCAACTCTAAACAGAGTTATCCTACCTGTAATTAGACGAGTAATGCCAACAGTTATCGCAAACGATATCGTTGGTGTACAGCCTATGACAGGTCCAGTGGGTCAAATCCACACACTACGTGTACGTTACAGCGATACAGCTGACAACGTAACAGCAGGTGATGAAGCACTATCACCATTCAAGATTGCGTCTGCGTACTCAGGTAACAACGACGACAGCAACCCAGAAGCATCAAGCACTGCTTCACTAGAAGGTACTGCTGGTAAGCGTCTAAGCATCCAGATCTTGAAACAAACAGTCGAAGCTAAAACTCGTAAACTAAGCGCACGTTGGACTTTTGAGTCTGCACAAGACGCTCAGTCACAGCATGGCATCGACGTTGAAGCAGAAATCATGGCTGCACTAGCACAAGAAATTACTGCTGAAATCGATCAAGAAGTTCTAACTTCACTACGTGCTCTAGCAGGTACAGTTGAAACTTACGACCAAGCGGCTGTAAGTGGTACTGCTACTTTCGTAGGTGACGAACATGCTGCACTAGCAGTTCAGATCAACCGCGTTGCTAACTTGATTGCACAGCGTACACGTCGTGGCGCTGGTAACTTTGCAGTTGTAAGCCCATTTGCGCTAACAATTCTACAAAGTGCAACAACTTCAGCATTTGCACGTACAACTGAAGGTTCGTTCGAAGCACCAACTAACACTAAGATGGTTGGTACATTGAACAATGCAATGAAAGTATATGTTGATTCATATGCTTCAGACGCAACTCCAGTACTAGTTGGCTACAAAGGTTCAAGCGAATCAGATGCAGCGGCATTCTACTGCCCATACATCCCGCTAATGAGCTCAGGTGTTGTACTAGATCCATCAACATTCGAACCAGTCGTATCATTCATGACACGTTATGGTTATGTTGAACTAAGCAACACTGCGTCATCTCTAGGTAACGCAGCTGACTACCTAGGTGAAGTTGCTATTACTAACGGTAACGTTAGCTTTAGCTAAGTTTTACTTAGATAGTAAAGAGATAAAACAGGACCTTCGGGTCCTGTTTTTTTATGAATAAAATTAAAAAAATGTAAAAAAGTGGTTGACTTTTATTTTATTGATGCTATATTAATAACATAACAAGACGTTGTTATATGGGTTGGCGCTAATAATCCTG
>BB_Man_B_Liq_inBBDRAFT_1000163_pt1 | contig 12106 bp, 5 predicted proteins | sample BBManParaguerPR_4_FD_10244 | JGI IMG/M metagenome (IMG submission 10244) | reverse complement strand
TTGTTGGATCGGATATATTCTTTACAGATGCTCCAAGAGGTAATGTAAATGAAGATAAAAATATTATGAATCTTGACACACCAACATCTGAATTTACTGGCAGAGTCTACTTTAGAAGTGATTACTCAGGTAATCAGATTTATGATGATATTTCGGATCAATTTACCGGAATTGGTAGAACATTTACATTAACGGTTGGTGGCGCAAATACTGCAGTTGGACTTGGAACAGGAGATGGACAAAATCAAAATGGACTTCTTTTCTTAAATGGTTTATTCCAAACACCAGAAACTGATAATAATCCATCAAATAATTTTATTATAACCAGTGATTCTACTGCCGGAATTTCTACGGTTGTATTCAGTGGTATAACAGTTCCAAATACTACAAGTATCTTCTCTTCAGAAGTTGATGTTAATAGAAATGAGGTCCCTAGAGGAGGTCTTATTGTATCATTAGGATCTACGGGTGGATTAGGTTATGCACCACTTGTAGGTGCTTCTGTAACAGCAGTGGTTAGTGGTGGTGCTATTCAAAGTATCGGTATTGGAACTACAGATATTGTTGGTTCTGGATATAATGGAATAGTTTCTATTGGTGTCAGTATCTTTGAAGATGGGCACACTGGAGATACTGCAGCAATTACTGCAACCGTAGGTGTTGGTGGAACATTAACATTTAATGTGACTGATGGTGGTTCTGGATATACAAATCCACAAATATTTGTCGATTCTCCATCGTATGGTAATCTAAATCCTATAGGAATTTCTAGATTAGGAATAGGATCTACCACAGATACTGGAAGAGGTCTTCAAGTGAGTGTAGAAGTTGGCGCAGCTTCTACAACTGTTGGTATTGGATCAACTCATTTTGAAGTTAAGTCTTTTAATATTTCTAGACAGGGGTATGAATTCAAGAGAGGTGATAAATTTACTTTAGTTGGATTAGTAACAGATGCAAGATTATCAGAACCTTTAGAACCATTTACGTTAGAGGTTCTTGATGTTTACAGTGACGAATTTGCACTATGGCAAGTAGGAGACTTTGACTATATTGATAGTATCAAAATCTTCCAAGATGGGCAGAGAACTAATTTCACATTGAATTATAACGAACAAATACGTTCATTTGAAGCGAGAGATGGAAAAAATATTGACTTTTCAAGTCATTTACTTGTGATTATCAATGGAGTAATCCAAAAACCAGGAGATTCTTATAGATTTGATGGCGGAACATCAATTGATTTTACAGAAGCACCAAGTCCTGAAGATAATATAGATATTTTCTTCTATAGAGGTGTAGATGGAACAGATACTATAAATCAAGACAGCATCAAAGAATTTATTCATAGAGGAGATTCTCTTAGAATTGAAGCACTCAATGGAATACTAAATCAAAACAACAGAGTTGTATATGATGTAAGTTTCTCTGATAAAGTTGAGACAAATACTTATTCCAAGCAAGGAATAAGTGATTCAGTATACAGACCCGTTAGTTTAATTAAACAAAAAAGGGAACAAAAAATTAATGGTACATTTGAGTCCAAGATTAGAGAATCCATTCAATCTCAAATTTATCCTTCTGCAAAAATTATAAAAAATCTGAACAATAGTTCGACTGATATATTCTTAGATGACGCACAGTTCTTTAAAGAAGACACTAATGGCAATTTATTTGATTTACTTACAATTTCTCAAGGATCTTCAGACCCAGTATCAGCAGGCATCACTGCAGTTGTTAGTGCTGCCGGAACTATTTCGAGTTTAGATATTGTTAGTGCAGGAAGTGGATATACTTCAACGGCAATTATTAAAATCTCTGCTCCTCAGTCAATAGGTGTTGGTATAGGAACAACTGCAACAGCAACTGTTTCTATAACTAACGGACAAATAAGTAGCACAACGATTGTTAATCCTGGTTTTGGATATACAAGTTCAATTCCACCACAAGTTATTGTATCTTTACCAGAGATAGATTATGAATTAATCTCAGGAATTAATTCCAATAATGTTACGGGATTCTCTGGAATAATTACTGGAATAGGAACTATAACAAATGGAAGCAATCTTGCTATAAAATTTAATGTATATTCCGATAGTGATGATATCAATGTTCCATCAAAGTCATTCCAATCAGGAACACCTCTTTATGTTTTTGATACGAGAGTTGGATTAGGTATTACATCCATGGATGTTAGTGGCGTTGGAACTGTTGGCATAGGAACCACATTTATTGACAATGTATATTATTCTATAGGAGAATATCATAATGTATCCGGAAGACTAGGAATTATAACCTGCAATATTCACCCAGATACTTCAGTTGTTGGTATTGCTTCTACAGGAAGTATAGAAAATCCTGTTGGAAGATTTTCTTGGGGAAGAATAACAGGAGCAAATATCTCCCAAATTTCTATAGGAGTTACTGGTTTAACTGTTGATGCAGGATTATCTTCTTTCCCAACTGTTCAGCGAAGAGGTTCTTTTGGTATTAGATATACTGGAGCACTTGGCAAATGATTATAAATATTTAAAAAACGAATGATATGGCAGCAGTAGTAACGGATCAATTTAGAGTATTGAATGCCAATAATTTTGTAGATTCAGTTCTGGATCAGAATAATTCATATTATGTTTTTTTAGGTTTAGCAAATCCAACAGACGTTGGATTTGGAAGGACGACTACTTGGAATAATGAGAATGATGTAGAAAAAAATCCTGTTGATAATTTAGATTACTTAAATCATTATAAAGAAACGATGTTTTTTGGTAAAAAAATAACATCAAGCAATGTTAGAAGGGTGGTAAAAAAAGTTTCTTGGACTTCTAAAATATATGACATGTATAGGCATGATTATAGTAGTAAAAATTTAGCTCCAAACTCACAACTGCCTAGATTATATGATTCAGAATTTTATGTAGTAAATAGTGATTTTAAAGTTTATATTTGTATTGATAATCAATCTTCTATAAGTCAACCTAATGGAAAGGAGTCTTTAGTAGAACCAACATTTACTGATTTAGAACCAACTACTCTTAGTGATGGATATGTTTGGAAATATTTGTTCTCCATTTCTCCCTCAGATATTATAAAATTTGATTCTACAGAATATATTATTCTTCCAAATGATTGGAGTACTTCAACAGACCCACAAATACAAAATGTCAGAGAGACTGGAAATTCTGATGTTAACTTAAATCAAATAAAAAAAGTATATATTGATAATAAAGGTGCTGGTTATGCTAATAGTAAAAGTGAAGTATGCAATATTATAGGAGATGGATCTGGAGCAAAAGTATTAGTAAATACTGATGCCACTGGATCCATAATTTCCACAAAAATCACTGCCGGTGGTAGTGGATATACTTATGGGTACGTCGATTTAAATCCTGTAAGAAAAAATGATGGTACTAATCCATCAATAAGTGCAAAATTAATTATAATTATACCACCATCTAAGGGTCATGGATTTGATATCTACAAGGAATTGGGTGCTGATAGAGTATTAGTTTATGCCAGATTTGATGATTCTACTAGAGATTTTCCAACAAACTCTAAGTTTGCTCAAATTGGAATTTTAAAAAATCCTGAACAGTTTGGCGGAACATCTCTTTTTACAGAAAATCAGTTTTCATCATTATATTCGCTAAAAGTAACTACAAATAACACTACTTTACCAACTATAGGAGAAAAAATAGAAGGTTCTTCAACGGGAACTGTTGGATATGTTGCTTCATATGATAGCGATACTCAAGTTTTAAAGTACTATGTAGACAGATCTCTTTCATTTTATAATAACGTAGATTCTACAGATAGTACTTCTAATAAAAAATTATCTTTATTTACTAAAGATGATACTATTTCAACACCTGCTGGTGGAAGTGGATTTAGTGCTGGAATAAGTACTTTTAGTGGTAGTATTTTTAGTGGAATAAATTTAGGTGTTACATTTGAAGATGGCACTGCTGATCCTGAGATAAATAGAAAGTCAGGAGATGTAATTTATATTGATAACAGAACTCTTGTAACTAGGAATTCCAGACAAAAAGAAGACGTTAAAATTATTCTCGAATTTTAAAACAAATGGCACAAAAAAGAAATTTAAATATAAATCCTTATTATGATGATTTTAGTTCTAATAATAATTTCTATAAGGTTTTATTTAAACCAGGATTTCCTGTACAGGCAAGAGAATTAACCACATTACAATCAATATTACAAAATCAAATTGAAGATTTTGGTAGTCATGTATTTAAAGAAGGGTCAGTTGTAATTCCTGGAAATATTTCTTATGATAGTCAATTCTACGCAGTAAAATTAAATTCTACTAATTTTGGCGTAGATATTTCACTTTATCTAAATCTTCTTCTTGGCAAAAAGATAGTTGGACAAAATTCAGGAACAACTGCGACTATCCAATATATTGCGCTTCCAAATGAGAATGCAAATATTGATGATATAACAATTTATGTAAAGTATGTAGATTCTAATAATAATTTTATTTTTGATCAGTTTGAGGATGGAGAATCTTTATTTGCAGAAGAAAATATTACTTATGGAAACACAACCATAAATGCGGGCACTCCTTTCGCATCTCTAATTAATTTAAATGCAACTTCTATAGGTTCAGCAGCTTCAATAGGTGAAGGTGTTTATTTTATTCGTGGGTATTTTGTCGGCGTTTCTAAACAAACGATATTATTAGACGAATATACAAATAGTCCTTCCTATCGAGTGGGTCTTAAAATTAGCGAAACTATTGTATCTGCCAAAGATGATGTTTCATTATATGATAACGCAAAAGGATTTTCAAATTATGCTGCTCCGGGAGCAGATAGGTTAAAAATTACTTTAACTTTAACTAAAAAATTATTAACGGATACAAACGATACTGACTTTGTAGAGTTATTGCGAGTCAGGGACGGTAAGAAAAAATTTATAGAATCAAAAACTCAATATAATTTAATTAAAGATTATCTGGCAGAAAGAACAAATGATGAATCTGGAAGTTATTCGGTAAATCCTTTTAATGTATCAGTCCACAATTCTCTCAATGATGGTCTAGGTAAAGGTGGATTATATTTCAAAAATCAAAAGACGGATGAATTAAACACTCCATCAGATGATTTAATGTCCGTAATGGTTTCTCCCGGAAAAGCATATGTTAAGGGATATGATGTAGAAACTACTGGAACAACAAATATTGATGTAGAAAAACCAAGAGAAACTAAATTAATAGCAAATGCAAATGTTCCCTTTACAATGGGAAATCTTTTGAGAGTTAATAATGTGTCTGGTGGACCCCAAGAGAGAAGTATAATAAATCTGTATAGTCAGCATAATGCATCCGGTGTAGGAATTGGTAAGGCAAGATTATATGCATTTAATCTTACCGACTCTGCATATAGCGGAAACTCTACGAAATGGGATTTATATCTTTATGATGTACAGACATATACTATTGTAGGATTAAATACTCCATTAACTGCATCAAAATCTTCGTATATACAAGGAAAAAATAGTGGTGCTAATGGATTTACAGTTTCTTCTAGTACTGGAACAGAACTTACATTAACTCAAACTTCAGGAAGTTTTTCAGTTGGAGAACAAATAACTTTAAATGGAGAAGATATTTCTAGAATTATTACTTCCGTCAATGCTTATGGAACTAGAGATATTAAGTCAGTAGATTCTTCTGTTGGTATTGGATTTACTGCGGATGCTTTTTTAGATAAGTTTGCACTTCCGAATGGGATTACAGAATTAACTATTAGTGGCACTGATGCAACTAGTCCCGGAAACGTTTTTACAGGAATTAAAACTGATAGTATCATTTCATATCAAAGATCTACTGCTGGATTTAAGACAGAAACATTTAATAGGGTTTCTGCCGTATCTGCAGATGGATTAACTTTAACATTGGCAGGAATTAACACTGTAACAGGAGTATTTGATGGGGCAATTGACGATGGAACATATCAAGTAAAATTAAATGCTCCTATTATTAGAAATAATGATTCTGCATACTTATATGAAAAACTTCCAAAATCAAATATTTCTTCTGTAAATTTAGCATCTTCTAATCTTTATATTAGAGAACAGTTAACTGGACAAAATATTTCGGCGGGAAATACTTTAACAATAGATACATCATCAGATTTTTCTGGAATAAGTAGTGTTACTTTTACTGCTTTTGATGCAGAAAGATATTCTGTTCATTATGGTAATGGCGGAATAGGAACTATTACTGCAGACTCTTTTGTGTATGGAAGTGATGAGATAACATTTAGAAATCTTATTAATGATAACAACACTACTGTAAATGTAACTCTTATTAAAACAGGAATAAAGAGTAAGAAAAAAGAGTATATTAGAAGCACAATCGAAACAGTTACTAAATCAGTATCTGGAGTGACAACTTCTATTAGTGGATTGACTAAGAGTCAATATTATGGTTTGAGAGTTCAGGACAAAGAAATTTCATTAAATTATCCAGATGTTGTTAAAGTATTAGCAGTTTATGAGTCAGTTGACACGGGATCTCCAACATTTGATAAATTAACTTTTGCTAGCAGTGTAAGTGATTCTATAATTGGGGAAAATATAATTAGTAGTGATAGTAATGCTATAGCAAGAGTAGTTCAAAAATCTGGAAATACTGTAGATATTGTTTATCTCAATAGAGATAGATTTGTTCAGGGAGAAAAAGTAACTTTTGAGGAATCAACAATTTCTCAAAATATTACTTCAATTACTTTAGGAAAATATAAAGACTTAACTAATTCTTATGTTCTTGATAAAGGACAAAGAGAGCAATATTATGATTATTCTAGAATTATTAGAGATTCAAGCACACCAGTTCCTTCGAAAAAGTTATCTATAGTATTTGATAGATATTCTGTCCCAACAAATGATACGGGGGATGTCTTTACAGTATTGAGTTATGATAATGAAAGATATAGTGAGGATATTCCAGAAATTGGAGAAGGAAAAGTAAGGGCATCAGATACTTTAGATTTCCGTCCAAGAGTTTCATATTTTGATTCATCATCTGCTACTTCTTCTCCTTTCGATTTTGATTCAAGAAGTTTTACAGCAGAACCAACAAGATTTTTAGCTCCAAATGAAGATTCTTTAGTTGGTTATGAATTTTATCTTGGTAGAATTGATAAATTATACATTAGCAAAACTGGTATTTTGTCAATGGTCAAAGGAAATTCTGCGGAAGTTCCTCAAGAACCAATTTCAAATAATGATGATTTGATGGAGTTGGCAACTATTACATTACCACCATATCTTTATGATCCAAATGATGCTTCAATATCTTTAGTTGATAACAAAAGATACACTATGAGAGATATTGGCAGAATTGAAGATAGAGTAGAAAACTTAGAGGAAGTTACCTCATTGTCATTATTGGAATTGAATGTACAATCTCTTCAAATTAGAGATGCTGATGGAAATGATAAATTTAAAAGCGGTTTCTTTGTAGATGATTTTAAAAATAATTCTTTAATAAATTTAAATCAATCAGTAGTGAGTGTTGATACAACTAATAAAGAATTGACACCTTTTATTAGTCAAAATAGTTTAGAATCATTACCAGCATTTGCCGAAAATAAAATAGATGCAGAATTGGATCTATTCCCAGATTCAGCACTACTAGATTCTAACGTACAAAAAACAGGGCAAGCGATAACATTAAAATATGAAGAAGATGGTAACTGGATTCAGCAACCATTAGCAACTAGAGTTGAAAATGTAAATCCTTTCCATGTTGTTGATTACACGGGATTTGTAAATTTAACACCAGCAAGTGATTCCTGGGTAAGAACAATTCGTGCAGGTACTGCAAATATTGGATGGGGTTCTATTGTCACTTCAGTACGTGATGTTGTTATTTCTGGTGGAACTGAACAGTTCATGAGATCTAGAAATACTGAATTTGTTGCCAAGAATTTAAAACCCTTGACTAGATTCTATCAATTCATGGATGGGACAAGTGGAATTGATTTTATTCCCAAATTAATTGAAATAGCAACGGATAGTACATTAGAAATTCATGGTTCTTCTGCCGCATTTAGAGTAGGAGAAGAAGTTATTGGATCTGTTAATGGACAAAACTTAATAAGATTTAGAGTAGCAAAATCGAATCATAAAGAGGGTTCGTTTGACTCACCATCTTCTGTATATAATATCAATCCATATGTCAAAGAAGAAAATATTTCGGAAGAATATAGTCAATCTTCAAAGGTATTGAATGTAGATACTTTCTCTTTGGCACAACAAGCTCAAGGAAGATATTCTGGTTATGTGACGAAAGGGATGTTATTAGTTGGACAAACAAGCGGAGCAATTGCTTATGTTAAAGATTTGAGACTTGTTTCAGATAATTATGGTGATCTTATTGGTTCATTCTTTATAAGAAATCCACTTTCGAATCCAGCACCTACTGTTAGAATATCTACAGGAACTAAGACGTATAGACTCACAAATAGTTCCACAAATGCAAAACCACTTCCTGGAAGTAAATTAATTACTTCTGCTCAGACTTCATATGTATCTACTGGAAGATGGGAAGTTAGACAACTTCAAATATCAAGAAGAAATCCACCCCCACCCCCACCAATTTTTTATGGCGATCCTCTTGCACAAACATTTGCAGTTGGTGGCAATATATCTGATATGAATTCTACAGATATTGATTCGCAAAGTGATGATAGAGAAGGAGCATTTGTAACAGCAGTTGATCTATTCTTTGCCAATATTCCTTCTGGTAATGATGAAATTAGAATAGAAATTAGAGAAGTCGAGTTGGGAATACCAACACAGAGAGTTATTGGTAGTCCTGCTGTATTAACACCAAGAACAAATGATACAGTTAATATTATAACTTCAACTACTGGAGAGATAGCTACTAAAGTAGTATTCCCAGAACCGATTTATTTGAGTCCAGGAAAAGAATATGCTATTGTGGCACTTGCTCCAACTACAGATGAATATGAACTTTGGATCGCTCAAATGGGAGAAACGACTGTAAATACACAATCTCTCCCAGATGCTGAAGCGGTAAGATATACAAAACAGTTTGCTCTTGGAAGTCTATTTAAGTCTCAAAATGGGTCTGTATGGACACCAAATCAGTATCAGGATCTTAAGTTTAAACTTTATAAGGCAAAGTTCACACAAACTTCTGGAACAGCATTCTTCTATAATCCAACACTACATGATAGCAATACTTATGTACCAACTCTTGGGAATAATCCGATCAGAACCTTACCAAAAACCGGTAGTATTGGAATTACAACAATAACTGAGAGTCAGTCCGATTACACAACACTTAGAGACGATATTTTTAGAGTAGGAAGAAAACTTTCTGGGACAAAACCAAATAGTTCCGCATTTATTGTTGGAACAGGATCTTCTGTCGTAAGTGCAGAAGTCACCACAGGTGGTTCAAATTATAATTCATCGATAAGTAATGGAGAAACCTTTACTATAACCGGACAAGGACAAAACTTGAAAGTTGACATAACTCCTGTAAGTGGATCCCTTTCCGGAACAGTAACTATTTCAGAACCCGGAACTGGATATCAAGTTGGTGATGTTGTTGGTATTGTTACTGGTACTGATACTGGTCAAGGTGGAACACTTACTATTACTGATATTGAAGGTATCGATACTCTATTCTTGGCAGGAGTTCAAGGTGAATTTGGTAATGTTAAAGCATTTGCTACAGGAATTGGGGTTAGTTATTACAATGATTCTGGAACAATCGTAAGTATGGGAAATACAGTAATTACCAGAGTTAGAGATACTTTAGATTCACAATTCTCCGGAAATTACTTTAGAGTAAGTCATTTTGATCATGGTATGTATTCTGGTACAGATCGTGTTGAAATAAGTGATGTCCAATCAAATCATTCACCAATAATACTGAATGCAGAGTTAAGTGCTGATACATCAACTGGCGGAACAATAAGTGTTAATACAACAACAAATTTTGATACTTTTGAGGGTATGGCAGTTGATGGCACAAATATTGGATATGTTAAAATTGAAAACGAAATTATCGGATATAGTGATTTTAACCCAAGTTCAAATACGCTCACAATTTCCAGTAGAGGAATAGATAATACGCAAGTAACAAAACATAGCATTAATTCTGAAGTTTATAAGTATGAATTAAATGGCATTTCTTTAAGAAGAATTAATACAACCCACACTGTAGATTCTAATAATATTGATGCCGATTTTTACAATATTGCAATTGCTAGAGATACTAATGGACTGGACCGTAGTGATGATGGTTCATATCCACAACTATCATTCTTTGATGAATCTCATTTGGGTGGAGAAAATTGCAAGGCATCTCAAAATATTATATTCTCTGAAGTTGTTCCAAAATATGATGTATTGACACCAGGTTCATCAACATCTGCAACAGCATCAATCAGAACCGTTAGTGGAACAAGTGTGAGCGGTAATGAAAACGCATTTGTTGATCAAGGATTTGAGAATGTAGAATTGAATCAGTTAAATCGTTTAACTTCTCCAAGAATTATTGCTTCTAAGGTAAATGAGGATATGTATCTGACAAGTTTGCCCAGAAATAAATCATTTACAACAGGCATAACTTTGAGAAGATCTGGAGATAATGATAGTGTCTCTCCAATTATTTACTATAATAGTAGAGAAATCCAACCATCAACAGAATTCAGATTTGCTCGATTAAATCAACCAATTGGGGATTATGCAGCAGATAATAGAGTCAATTCTCTAATATTTGACCCACATGCTGCAATTTATGTCTCAAACACTGTAAACCTAAATTATGCAGCAACCTCTTTAAAAGTTTTTGTTGATGCATATAGAGATGCTACAGCAGATTTCCGAGTTCTTTATCAGTTAATAAGAGCAGATTCTAGTGAAATTCAACAAGAATTTGAATTATTCCCAGGATATGATAACTTATCATTTACTGATGAAAATGGTTATTCTGTAATTGATTCCTCTAAGAATACTGGAAGATCCGACTCCAAAGTTCGTTCAAGTTTAGAAAATGAATTTTTGGAATATGAATTTACTGCTAATGATATTGATGAATTTATCGGATATACTATCAAGATAGTTATGTCTGGTACTAATCAGGCAAGATACCCAAGATTCAAGAACTTTAGAACTATTGCAACAAGATGATAAAAGTAGAAGGGTATCAAAATTTATATCGCGATGAAAAAAGTGGCGCTATAATTAATTGTGATTCTATATCATATAAAAATCATTTAAGCGCCATTTCTCGCAGAGAGTCTAAAAAAAAGCAATTAGATTCCATGAGAAAGGAAATTGACGAACTAAAAATTTTAGTAAAGGAGTTGTTGAATGGATCCAAATGAAATTAAATTGGAAACAATGTCTAAGATGTTCGAGTATGAAAAACAAGCAAGAGAAATTGATGAATGTAGAGATATTGATGAGTTAAAATTAATTACAAAAGCTTATATGAAACTCTATTTCAAGCAACAAGAGGTTGTATCTTTTCTCGGTATTAAGTGAACATATAAATACAAAGTAGAGGTATTGTAGATAAATGTCTGCTGTTTATGTTAGTAATCTTGTTATAAACACTGGGGAAGATTTCTCTCAGCAATTTACACTGCAAGATGCTGATGATAATGGTCCACTCGATTTAACTGATTATACTGTTGCATCACAAATAAGAAAACATGCTGGCAGCTCAACTGCCACTGATTTTACAATTGATATTAGTTTACCAAAAACATTAGGAAGGATAACTGTAAAATTAACAAATTCTCAGACTAATAGTCTAAAACCAGGAAGATACTTATATGACATCGTTTTGACTAGATCTGGAATAAAAACAAAAGTTGTTGAGGGTATGGTTCTAGTTAGACAAGGAGTTACTAGGTAATGGCAGATAACATCAATGTCTCGGTAATACCTAATAACATTAAGGTAAGAGTCGGACAGGCTGATGGTATTAAAGTACTTTCTTCGGTTTCTGGTGGTGCCGCAAGAGCAGATTCTGCTACGAATGCTGATAATGTAATAGGTGGAATAGCAGATGTTACTGCACTAAAAGTTA
>BB_Man_B_Liq_inBBDRAFT_1000162_pt1 | contig 12148 bp, 10 predicted proteins | sample BBManParaguerPR_4_FD_10244 | JGI IMG/M metagenome (IMG submission 10244) | reverse complement strand
AACAATGAGGTTTCTTTCGTTGCCATTTCTTCATGCGCTTCTACACTACCGGAAAATGGTTCNGTGCGGGCGTGCCAGCTCAGGTCTAAGTAGCCAAAGTTGAGTTGGCGTAGGGTCATGTATCCTTCGAGGAAGGTTTGGCTTTCTTTGATCTTATCAATGTACGATTGCGGCAATACCTCACCTGTTTCATAGTGTCTTGCAAATAATGCCAAGGCCTCTGGCTGGTAGCACCAATTTTCCATGATCTGTGATGGCAGCTCTACGAAATCCCAATACACGCTGGTTCCGGTAAGCGAGGGGTATGTTCCTTGTGCCATCATACCGTGCAAGGCATGGCCAAACTCATGGAACAAGGTTGTGACCTCATTAAAAGTTAAAAGCGATGGTTTTGTAGCAGTGGGTTTTGTGAAGTTGCATACAATACTAATGTGGGGGCGTATTGCTTGACCGTTTCGCGTACTCATGCTGCGGTAACTCGTCATCCACGCGCCGGCGCGTTTACCATCGCGCGGGAAGAAATCTGCATAGAACAAACTCAAGAATTCCCCATCAGCATCATAGACTTCATAGGCATCTACGTCGGAGTGGTAAACTGGAATATCCGATTGTGGAACGAATTTTAGACCGAATAATCGGCCCGCAACTTCAAACGCACCTTCCAGCACATTTTCTAATTTGAAATACGGCTTGAGCGCTTGATCATCCAATGAGAGTTTTGACTTCTTGAGCTTCTCAGACCAATAACTAAAATCCCAAGCATTCAATGGCAACTGAGCGCCTTCCCCTTCGGCAAAAGCACTGACCTCTAGCAGGTCCTTTTGGGCAGCCGGCGCGGCGACGCCTTTGAGATGATCTAAAAACTCCATGACTGTTTCAGGCGTTCTTGCCATTCGCTTGCTCAAAGTCAATGCGGCATGACTATCAAAGCCTAAAAGCTTAGCACGCTCTAAACGCAAATTCACTAAATCAGTAACGACTTGTTCATTATTAAATTCATTCGAACCAGCACCGCGCGACGCGTAGGCGGTGTAGAAGTGCTTTCTCAACACACTCGAATCCGCATACTTCATCACGGCAATGTAGGTAGGCATGTCCAAGCCAAGGAGGTAGCCTTCTTTATCTTTTTGGCGGGCTGCTTCCGCAGCCGCATCAATGTCGTCTTGCGGAAGCCCTTTCAATTCAGCGGCATCTGTACAATGGTATTCAAACGCTTGCGTCTCACCCAACACGTGCTCGCCGAATTTCAAGCCTAGCGTACTGAGCTCTTCATTCAAGGATTTTAGTCGTTCGCGGTCTTCACCTTGCAAAAGGGCACCATTGCGCACATATCCTTCATAGGTTTCCTTCAACAAGCGTTTTTGCTCCCCACTTAAGTCACTTTGGTCTTGTTCAAAGACCGATTTTATTCTCAGAAAAAGAGGTTCATTGAGTAAGGTCTGACTGCTGAAAGCGGTCAACTTCGGAGAGAACGTACGGGCAATCTCCTGAATCTGCGCATTCGTTTCCGCACTGTTCAAGTTAAAAAAGCAGCTACTTACTAGGTTTAGCTCCTCCGTACAAAACTCTAAAGCCTCAATAGTATTCTCAAATGTTGGCAACTCAGGGTTGCTCACAATGGCATCCTGACGTTGCTCACTGACGGTGATCCAATGTTCCAAAGCGGGCAAAAAATGCTCTGGTTGAATTTTGTCAAAGGCTAAACTGCCGTGAAGGTTTTGAGGAAAATCGATGAGTGGGTTCATAGTAGGGATGTGCTATTTTCTCCTTCAAATATACTTTGTAGATGGCGCATTCCCTACCTTTGAACTATGGGAAAACAGCGAGTAAATTGGGCACTTAGCGGCATGACTTGTGCGGGTTGCGCGCACAGTGCTCACACAATCGCCGAAGCGACGCCAGGTATTATTGATGTTCAAGTGCGCTATGCCAGTGGCTCGTTTAAAGCGACCATCGACGAGGAGGTGCTTGACCTCAAAGCACTATCGGAAAATCTCAGTGCTGCTGGCTACGGTTTAACCACATCATATCTGAGCCCACAAGAGCGTATTGCTGCCAAACAAAGCACCCTGAAACGCAAACAACGTGAATTGCTCTTGGCCACAATATTTGCCCTACCCCTTTTAATCTTGGGCATGATGCATCTCCACGAAACGTGGGCTATAAGCATACAAATCTTCCTCGCCGTAAGTATCAGCGGATATTTTGGCCGATTCATCCATAAAAAAGCCTTTCAACTCGCCCTGCGTGCAAGTACGAACATGGATACGCTCGTGAGCCTCGGTTCTATAGTGGCTTTGTGCTACTCGCTAATCTCCTTAGCCATGGGCCACCACGACCAAGTGTATTTCGAAAGTGCGGGGTTGATCATTTATTTCATTCTGATTGGGAAATACCTCGAAGACCGCGGCAAACTCTCGAATAGTAAAGCATTATCGGAATTGGTCGCACTGCAACCGCAAGAAGCCCTATTGGTTGAGAACGGCAAAGAACGTCGTGTGGCCGTTGATGCGCTGGAACTGGATCAAATCATTCGCATACAGCCGGCAGAACGCGTACCAGTAGACGGCATTGTCATTGAAGGATATAGTACCATTGATGAGAGCACCTTTACTGGAGAGCCTATCCCGGTTGAAAAATCAAAAGGGACCAAAGTCTTCGCAGGAACCTTGAATGGCGACGGCGGACTTTTGGTTCAAACTACACATACGGGAAGGTCGAGCGCCTTAGGCGGCATTATCGATGCCGTGGTCGATGCCCAAGGCACAGCAGCACCTATCGAGGCTTTAACTGATCGAATCTCAAAAATATTCGTTCCTGCTATTCTTCTACTCAGCCTAATCACTGGCTTGATATGGCATTTCGGTTTTCATCACCCAAAAGCCTTGGTCTTCGCGATCGATGTCTTGGTCATCGCTTGTCCGTGTGCATTGGGACTTGCCACGCCGCTGGCCGTAGTTGCTGCAACAGGAATTGGCAGCAAAAACGGGTTACTCATTAAAAATGCGGCCGCATTGCAGGTTGCCCAAGAACTGAAATATGCCGTCCTCGATAAGACAGGCACTTTAACGGTGGGTCAGCCCGTTACCACAGCATTAACTTGGGAAGGTACCCCAATGGAGGAAGTGCTTTATGCCCTAAATGAGAAAGGAACGCATCCACTTAACACTGCTCTTCTCAAGTACCTTGAAGCTCCCGCAACATCAATACAAGTCAAGCGCTTCAAAGCCATTCCCGGGAAAGGAGTCCAAGGGAAAATCGATGGTGTTCAATGGTTTTTAGGCTCTGGCCGATTCTTCCAAGAAACAACTGGTCAGCTTCCACCAACCGTTTCACAAACGCACAGTTTATTCTTCAATGAGCAAAGTCTGGCCGCGATCATTTGTTATGAGGACAGCATTCATCCGGATGCACCCGCATTAATCAAAATGCTCCACGACCGTGGCATTGAGCCCATCATTGCCTCGGGCGACATAACGGCCTCCGTCGCAAAAACCGCCTCCGCCCTCGGCATCACCACCTTCAAAGGTGAAATGCAACCTACAGACAAAACAGACTTCGTAAAGTCGTATCAAGCGAAGGGAAGAACATTGATGATCGGTGACGGCATTAACGACAGCATTGCTTTAAACGCAGCAGATATTGGTGTTTCCATGGCACACGGCACGGCCGTGGCCCAAGAAAGTGCCGATGTGGTATTAACCCGGGAGGGATTGCCACAATTGGCACAATACTTTAAACTAAGCACAATAACCATGAGTACCATCAGAGGCAATCTTTACTGGGCTTTTGGGTATAATCTTATTGCCATTCCGGTTGCTGCCGGTCTGTTCTCGGTTACTTACGGTTTAGAATTAACCCCCATGATGGCGAGTATTGCCATGAGTTTTAGTAGTTTAGGCGTAGTAGCGAATTCACTACGCATGCATCGAAAATCCCTATCAAAATGACCATAAATTCAAAAATCAATTGCGGCGGTTGCATCGCCAAAGTAAATAGCGATCTCAACGAACTTTTAGGCGAAGGAAACTGGAGTGTAGATACTTCCCTTCCCAATAAACCATTGACCTTTTCAGACGAGGTCGATGTGGACGATGTACTTGATGTACTTGAGAAACATAATATGATTGCGGAATAATGCACATCGCCTTTTTGGCACGAAAAACCCTGTTTTCTCAGCCAGGAGGCGATACAGTGCAGGTGGAGCAAACTGCTGCCGCCCTAGCCCGCTTGGGACATAGCTCAAACGTGGTTCTAGCAGGCCAACCCCTCCCCGATAACGTGGACATTCTTCACGGTTTTAACCTCGGCCGTCCAGCAGATCTCCTTCCATATTTCTCAATATTTCCGGGTAAGAAAGTATTGAGCTCCATCTATGTGGACTACAGCCTAGCGGACGCCCAGCGCTTCCCTACCCTGTTTAAATTTTTAGGCAAACACGGTCTGGAGTACATTAAGACTGTGGGGCGTGCGCTAAACGGATCCGACCGATGGCCAAGTATGCGCTATTTAATCTCCGGACAAAAACGGAGTGCCACTAGGCTAATAGCGGCAACGGATGTGGTCATCACCTCATCACAGAGCGAGGCCGAGCGTATACAAGCTGACTTTGGCGTAATTAAAAACCATAAAACCATACCTCTGGGTATTGGGGACGAGTTTCTCGCTACGCCTCCCGATACGGAGCGCCAGGGCATCCTCGTATTGGGTCGTTTGGAATGGTTGAAGAACCAAAAGACGGTCATTGAGTGGGCGCGAAAGGAAAATTGGCCCATGACCGTGATGGGCGATGCCAATACGAATCAGCCAAAGTATTATGAGCAATGCCGAGCCATAGCCGGCCCGAGCACCACCTTCCTACCGTATGCTACAGGCGACGCACTCCTTCACGAACTGCAATGTCACAAACTGTTGCTCATCCCGTCGCATTTCGAAAGTTTCTCTCTCGTAGGATGGGAAGCTGCGGCCCAAGGCATGCAGGTGATTTTTAACGACGTGGCCGATATGAAAGAAACGCTTGCACCCGTCGGTACCGCATTGGATTTCTCCAACGCCCAAACCGCAATCCAAACCATCCAAAGCGCCTTAGACGAAACTTCGGTGCAAAAAAAATCCCAAGCACCACTCGAAAGCAGGTCTTGGGATCAAATCGTGAAACAGATTCTTCAGGCGTACGCCTAATTACCTGTTTTGCATTTCCTTTTCAAAGGTCTCCTTGAACTTCTCATAGTTGTAGTCCACCATGATCTTATCGTTCTTGCTCAAGGCCTTATAGTAGTCTTTGACAATCTTATCACCGTCTAATTCCAGGGCGATGTAGTAACGGAATTTATTGCCATCGGCAACCTGAGTTACTCGGTCACAAACCACAACCGCACCACTTAGGCGCTCGTCAATAACAGTGCGTGAGTTTTCTTCAAAACGCTCCAACACTTCTTCAACGTTGTTGACTTCCATGCTTTTCACATAGTTATCAGAAACCACTTTCATGGTGCTGTTCACCATTCCAGCAAGTTCTGTACGCGCGTTGCTCAAGGCTTTTTTCTTCGCTACATTCATATCCGCGCTTTCGCCGAAGCTGTACACACGGAAGGTTTTGTTGTCGCTCTTGAACTCAGAACAAGGCAAAACTTGCTCTACTTCACCTTTAGGCACTTTAGTTTTCGAACCACAGCTCGCAAGCAACAAACTTGCACTTACCGCTGCAACAAATAGTACTCTCGCTTTCATAGTAAACGGTGTTAAATAGTTTTAGGTAGGTTAAGGTACGGAGTCCTTGACTGATAGAAACCAAAAGGTGTGCCAAAAATTTATTTACGCTTACGGACCGATTGTTTTTCGCGCTCCTCTTCAAAAAACGCAATGGCCCTTTCCACCTGTAAATCGACGTTTTTTATACGTTTTGTTGAATGGCAAATGGTGCGTTTACGTCCATCGGTCAATCGCTCCCAAACCTGCGCGATTATAGGGTCTTGGGCAATGAGCGCCTCCAACACCTCCGGCACTTCCACGCCTAAAGAATTGGGATCTTCAAAGACCTGAATATGCACTTTCTCCCCTGCCATCAAATCGAGATCTTTCATGTGCGCCTTACTGACCATCATGCAACGTATGCCTGGGGAATGGGTATTCAAGCCACATTGAATGTGTCCTTGTCCATTGATGCGAAGAACCACACGCGTGCGATGCTTTTTAGGAAAATTGGCCACCACCTCATTTGAAATACAAACCACATGATGCGGCATGTTCGGAAACATTCGATCAATGAAGGTCGTTTCGCTGTGCAACAACTTCATTACCAGGGAGAGGTAAAGGCCGTATCGGTGAGGAAATCCGTATCGGTGAAGGTATTCAAGAAGTCAAGCAGCCCTTGCTTTTGCGCATCGGACCAATTCCGCCCTACTCCAGCCGCCTTCATATTAGGATCAATGGTAGAGCTTGGATGACCACCCATATTATAGAATTCAATAACCTCAGCAAGTGTTTGGAACCTACCATCATGCATGTAAGGGAAACTATATTCAACATTGCGCAAACTAGGAATCTTGAATAATCCCCGGTCGTCTGGATCGCCCGTAACTGCCTCACGACCATCACCTACATCATAGGTACTGTCCAACCCGTTGTTCGTGAACTGTAAAAGCCCAAAAGCCCCCATCTGGTAACCCGTGGCTGCTAATCCATGGCAATGGAAACAATCGCCCTGCTCGTTGTTGTAGATATCAAAGCCAAGCTGCTCACTCGCCGTAAATGTATAAGTACCCTCGAGGTATTGGTCAAACTTGCTACCTCCCGAGATCATCGTGCGAATGAATTGGGCCAAGGCCTTCGCCGCATTGTCTTGATTGATGGAACTCTCACCAAAGGCCTCGTCGAATAGCTTCACATATTTTGCGTCCTGTTCCAATTTTTCAATGACATCCGGCCAGGTTTCATGCATCTCAATGGGGTTGATAACCGGTTCAAGGACTTGCTCTTCCAAACTAGTCGCACGGCCATTCCAGAAAAAGAATTTCTGCCAAGCCATATTAGTCAAGGTCATGGCATTCATCTCACCAGTGATTCCATCTATCCCTGTGCTGTATTGAAACGGTTCAGCGAAGTTGCTTTCTTGCAAATGACAACTTGCACAGTTCTGGGTATTATCTCCGGATAGGCGCTCGTCAAAAAACAGGTGGCGACCGAGGCGGACACCCTCTACGGTCATCGGATTATCCGATGGAATTTGTGGCGAGGGAAAATGATCTGGGTAATCTAAAGTCAGTGGCGTAGGCTCAAAAGTAGGCTCTTGTCCCCCGCAACTTGCTGCGAGCAACCAAGGCAAAATCAACACTATGATGCTACTCTTCTTCATCTCTATTTATTCCGTCGCCGTTGAACTGCGTGTAATTCTCGAAACGCTCGATCACTTCACGCATATCCTCAGGTATAACACTTTCAAAGAATTGGGGTTCACCGGTGGTTGGATGAATGAAACCCAAACTCTTGGCGTGCAGGGCATGACGCGGACACGCCTTAAAACAATTCGCGATGAACTGCTTGTATTTAGTAAAGGTAGTTCCTTTTAAAATCTTATCGCCACCGTAGCGTTCATCATTAAAGAGAGGGTGGCCCAAGTATTTCATGTGAGCGCGTATCTGATGGGTGCGGCCAGTTTCTAATCGGCAACTAACCACCGTCACATAACCGAATCGCTGCAATACTTTATAGTGCGTAACAGCATGCTTGCCTTCTGACCCATCCTCGAACACAGCCATTTGCAGGCGATCGCGTAAGCTACGCCCAATGTGGCCTGTGATGGTCCCTTCATCCTCCTTGACATTACCCCAAACGATAGCCACATACTCACGACGCGTGGTTCGATCGAAGAATTGTTTCGCCAAGTGGCTCATGGCATGTTCCGAGGCCGCCACAACCATCACCCCAGAGGTATTCTTATCTAGGCGGTGTACCAATCCTGGTCGCTCGTCCCCGCTCTTTCCTACAGGGAGATTTTCTGCTAAATAAGCCAATCCGTGCACTAGGGTTCCTGAATAGTTACCATGACCGGGATGACAGACTAGTCCGGCTTGCTTATTAATGACAATCACCTGGTCGTCGCGGTAAAGAATATCCAAAGGAATCTGCTCTGGAATGAGTTCATACTCACGTGGTGGCTCTGCCATAACAATGGCAACCTCGTCGCCCGGCTTCACCTTATAATTCGACTTTACCGGTTGACCATTTACATGTATGGCACCTGCATCTGCCGCTTTTTGAATGCGACTGCGTGAGGTATCCTCTAAAAAGTTGAACAGAAATTTATCAACGCGAAGTGGATTCTGCCCCTTCTCTGCTGTGAAGCTGTGGTGGACGTATAAGTCGTCGCGTCCGTCTTCTTCGTGTTGATCTAAGGCATCTACCATTAGTACTTCATCCATTTTTTGCGCCACAATTGGTCGCTTTGTGTAATCTCCAACACATACAAACCTGCTGCGTAACCGGAAATATCTATCTGTGTCTTAGGCGCGGTCTTTTGCTGATAAAGCAGTCGTCCATCCAAAGCCAAAATGCGAACTACGATCTCGTCTCTGCTAGAGGCCTCAATATTGAGGGCAGTTGTGGCAGGGTTGGGATAGATTTTAAATTCAACAGGTTCCTCGGAATACTTCACGGACATGTCCGCCGGATTGTATCGGAAGAATGGACGCATGATTAAAGTTCCCGATTCTAAAGATGGATACCAATTAAACCCATCACCATAGTAACGAGGCATACTGTTCGGTAAATCGCGGTGACGATCCAAACCTATGTATACAGTACTTTGAGTGGACATGTCCACATAGCCGATCCAAACTGATGTATAGGCGCTGATATCCACAGCTGAATCGAGCGCATAAGGCATCACATCGCCGATGTTCCAACCGCGCACGCCTTCATAGGTTGAATCGGACATATAGATTAATTGGCCTGGAGCATCGCCACTATCCGCAGGTGCCCATACTGCAATTTTAAACGCATTATTATCATCGTCAAAGGTCACAAAGTTGAACGCAACCCCCTTCAAAGAATCGGAGTTACCCAATCCCCCTGTGATGAATTTCTGCGCAACGCGAGAACCTATAACATTCTCAATCCCATAGGCGCGTTCGGCAGTCCCATCGTCTAATGAGAGGAAATTATCCAATTCCAATCTTCCGCGAACCGTATCATTTGAACGAAGTCCCGCGGCAGAACCGTCAAACCATACTTCAGTCTCAACCACCGTAGGTCCACTTAGTAAGCCCAAGGCGCTTGAAGGGACAGCAACATCAAAAGTTTGGTCTTGGTCGTGTTGTGTATTTGTAATAACAGGAACAGCTGTTAGCTGCTGAACCAAATTCCCGTTCTCAATCCAGCGGTATTGCCCTAAGTTTAAACTCCACCCACCCGATGGAACGGTACCCATTCTACGGTAAGTGAAAGTGAGGTTTGATGGACGATTGGCTAATGAATTACTCATATCTAACCACCACGGCCAAGATGTGTAATTTTTGGTTCCTATGATCAGCGGATGAGGACGTGCGAAAGCAGGTTCTGTTATGACTGAGTCCGAAGCATTGCGGTCTTTGTCGAGCTGAACATAGTCCACATTCCATATATCATAGGCACCTCCGCGCGCGCCATAGGCAGCGATGCGGAATCGGAATCCCTTTTGAAGATAGTTCGCGCCCTGCACGGGAATCATTGCCGTGCGAAATGCATCAGCATTACCCGTTCCCTTCGCTCCCCAGGCATAGGTCCATTGACCGGTTATTGGGGAATAGAATTGAACCACTAAACTATCATTTGTTCCCGGCGCTTCACCAAGACCTGCACGTTGGTATTGAAACGACAACCACACGTTGCTCATTCCTTGCAAATTCAAATAATTTGAGGTGAGCACATCAGCCAACGTATCGCTATTCGTACTGCCCGGCACATAGGGTTTACCGAAAGTATTACAGCCGTCGAAGGTGGCCACTCCCACTGAGTTCTGATACAGTGGCATGGCATCATTTATCCACACATTCGCATCGCTCCACAAGGCTGGATCTGGAATACCAAGACCTCGCGAAAAGTCATCTACAAAAGGGGGTAAAATAGTGTCCGTAGATTCAAGTGAACCACCCGTCCAAGGCAAGGACGGAGCTATTGGCAAACTCACCTCCTGCGCGTGGGCGGAGGCCATGACTACCATAGCAAGAATAAACGGTTTAATACGCATTAATTAAAGGTTTGAGGTATCTGCTGGCGCAGTGTTCTGCTGAAATTTCGTGCTATCTGCTGTTAACCACAGATCTACAGAACTTCCAGCCGGTACTTGTACATCCGGTTCAAAGACCGGGTACTGTCGGTAAACGAATGCAGCCGCTGAATCTTGTACCGAAGCATCAAAAGTTAAGGCCCCTGTATTCAGACTATAGGTCATCAGCAACTGCTTGCTTTGATCCAAAGTCTGCCCAACTAAATCAGGTAAAAACATCGTTGCATCACCTTGACCGCCGCTTACATAAAGCTTAAAATGTGATCCCGTAGGGTAAGGCTCTTGTTCCTCTGCGATTTTTCCTTTTGCATCCACCACCTTTAGTACTAAATCATGGCTCAAATCGGGGATAAGAATAAGAGAATCAACAAAGAAGCCTTTCTGGGTAAATTTTGAGGTCACGTAACCCACCAGCTGATCCTTATAATTCGGCAAAGGATATTTAGGTAGACGTGAGGGATTTGTACTGAGCATGAGTTTGCGACCCAATTTCACTTGAGCAAAGGCATCAGGAAACAGCTCAACTACCGCACCCTCCTTTACACCAGGAACGTAATGCGTACTATCGATGACCTCGTAGGTCAAACCTACCGATTCCAATACGGCTGCAGCTTCATCGAGTTGCATCAGTCGAATATCCGGAACCTCAACTGTTTTTCCATGGTCCGTTGTTTGACGCATCCAAAACAAAACGACTGCCAATACGACAATCACGAAGCCGACACTAAACCCGGCCGTCTTCAAAAAAACCTTGCTAAAAAAGAATCGTAACCATTGCTTCATGTGGTAAAGATACTTTATTGCACCGTGCTTAAGAAACGTGCAAAGCATTACATTTACAACATAGTCAACACCCATGAAAACAGTTGCCATTCTTGCCGGAGGACACTCCACTGAACATGAGATCAGCATTGCTTCAGGACGCACTGCCGAACGTGCATTTATAGATGCAGGTTACCAAGTATTATTCGTTGTCTTAAACAAAGAGGGGTTCTGGTTGGATGGCCAGCAAGTCAAGCTCACGGATTTGGGGCTAGATTATGTCTTCAACATCATTCATGGGACACCGGGCGAAGACGGTCACATCAGTGGCATGCTTGATGTTTTTGGCATTCCACACAGCACGTGCCCAACCTTTCAAAGCGCATTGACTTTCAATAAATATTCTTGCAACCAACTTCTGCGCGCCGCAGGATACCGTGTTCCAAAGGGCCAATTATTCCATGCCCAACCCGATGCTTCTGTTTTTGAAAATTGGAACTTCCCCATTTTTGTAAAACCCAATAGAGCAGGTTCTAGTTTCGGAGTTACCCGTGTAGAAAATGTTGAAGCACTAGACCAAGCCTTTGCCTATGCCTTTTCTGAGGATGATGAAGTATTAGTTGAAGAAGGCGTAATAGGAACCGAAGTAGGTTGTGGGGTTTTGATGAGTTCAGTAGATTTTACAACTGGGGAATCCCGAGAAGCAACCGCAGAGGCCATAGCAATCACCGAAATTGTACCCACAGAAAGTGCTTTCTTTGATTATCAGGCGAAGTATGAGGGCAAGTCTCAAGAGATCACACCAGCCCGCATTCCTGCAGCTACTGCTGAAAAGATAGCGTCCATTTCAAAATCTGTTTACAACCACCTCAAACTGGAAGGCATTGTTAGGATAGATTTCATTATCGACCAACAAGGAGAACCTACGATGATTGAAATAAATAGTATTCCTGGTCTTAGCCCAGCGAGTATTATTCCTCAGCAAATAAAATTCAGGAATTGGGAACTAAGCACTGTACTCTGCACCCTTGCAGAGGAAGCTATGGCGCGTGCAAAAAAGAATCAATAACTTCGCAGCATGGCTAGAGTTGCTTTATTTCCAGGATCTTTTGACCCCATTAC
>BB_Man_B_Liq_inBBDRAFT_1000161_pt1 | contig 12161 bp, 6 predicted proteins | sample BBManParaguerPR_4_FD_10244 | JGI IMG/M metagenome (IMG submission 10244) | reverse complement strand
CTGTAGTCCAAAAGAAAATGATGCAATGGTCTATGCGCATTACTGCATTCGCGGACCGATTACTCGAAGGACTCGACCGCATCGACTGGAGCACCTCACTAAAGGAAACACAACGCAACTGGATTGGAAAATCTGTAGGTGCGGCGATATTTTTTGATATTGACGGACACGACGGACAGATTGAGGTATTCTCTACACGCCCAGATACACTTTTCGGAGCGACTTTCGTTACCCTCGCGCCCGAGCACGAGTTAGTAAGTGCCATTACCACGGCCGAGCAGCGCGAGGCCGTAGCAGCCTACCAAGCCCAAGCGGCAGCGCGTAGTGAGCGCGACCGTATGGCCGACACCAAAACCATCAGCGGTTGCTTTACCGGCGGCTATGCAATCCATCCTATCAGCGGCGCAAAAGTGCCTATCTGGATCGGTGATTATGTTTTAGCAAGCTACGGAACGGGAGCTGTAATGGCTGTGCCGGGACACGATAGTCGTGATTATGCATTCGCAAAACACTTCGGTCTCGAAATCGTCGAGGTGGTTGCTGGTGGTGACCTCAGCGTAGAAGCCTTTGAGGCGAAAGAAGGAAAGATGGTAAATTCCGATTTCCTCAATGGCATGGAATGCATGGATGCCAAGGCTAAAATGATTGAGCATCTTGAAGAAATTGGCTACGGAAAAGGCGCAACCCAATTCAAGCTGCGCGATGCCATCTTCGGCCGTCAGCGCTACTGGGGAGAACCCATTCCAGTCTATTTCGAAAACAATATTCCAAAAACACTTCCTCTTGAAGAATTGCCGCTAACCTTACCGGCCGTGGATGCTTATTTACCGACGGAAGATGGTGAACCGCCACTGGCCCGCGCAAAAGACTGGACTTACAATGGCCATCCGTTGGAGACGACCACCATGCCAGGTTGGGCTGGTTCATCTTGGTATTTCCTGCGCTACATGGACGCACACAATGAGGCCGAATTCGCTGGTAAAGCCACCACTGAATACTGGAATCAGGTGGATTTATATGTAGGCGGTTCTGAGCATGCCACCGGGCACCTCTTGTACTCGCGTTTCTGGACGAAATTCCTATTCGACATGGGATTCATCAGCTTTGATGAGCCGTTCAAAAAGTTGATCAATCAAGGAATGATTCAAGGCATTAGCGCCTTCGTTCACAGGATTAATGGCACCAATACGTTCGTGAGCGCTGGATTGAAAGACCAGCACGAGACTCAGGCCATTCATGCGGATGTAAGTTTGCTCCAAGGCGACGAGTTGGATATTGAGGGCTTTAAGAATTGGCGCGAAGAATACAAGAATGCAGAATTCATTCTCGAGGACGGGAAATACATCTGTAGCCGCGAGGTAGAAAAGATGTCCAAGTCGAAATTCAATGTGACCAATCCAGACGATATCGTTGAGAAATATGGCGCTGATGTGCTTCGTATGTACGAGATGTTCCTGGGTCCAATTGAACAAAGCAAACCGTGGAATACACAAGGACTCTCCGGAGTAGCCGGCTTCCAGCGCAAGTTCTGGAAACTCTTCCATCAAGGAGGTTCGTTCAACGTTAGCGATGCCCCCGCAGATAAAAAAGCACTAAAGGCTGTTCATACGTGCATTAAAAAAGTGAACGAAGACATTGAAAACTTCAGTTTCAATACCTCGGTTAGTGCCTTTATGATTGCAACGAATGAATTAACAGATTTGAAGGCCAACAACCGCGAGGTACTCGAGCCACTCGTACGTCTCATTTCGCCGTTTGCACCGCATTTGGCAGAAGAATTGTGGGAGCAACTTGGCGGCGAAGGTTCTGTTACGCATGCAGCTTACCCTGAGCACAACGAAAGCTACCTTGTCGAGAGCAGTAAAAACTATCCCGTTTCGTTCAACGGTAAAGTACGCTTCCAGCTCGAACTACCAGCAGATATGAGCAAAGAGGATATTGAAAAGGCCGCTATGGCAGATCCACGCACCGCCGAACAGATCGGCGACAAACAGGTGCGCAAGATGATTGTCGTACCTGGTCGCATTATCAACATCGTTATCGGCTAAGCGCCGCAGGCGAAACCCATTTTAATTGCATAAAAAAGGCGCCCTGCGGGCGCCTTTTTTGGTTAGAGTTGGTCTAATTTTTTCTTCAGCTCCATCATATAAGCTCGGTAAGCATCCATGCGATCAGCTTCTAACGGCTTCGCATCTGGCAATTTTTGTTGATAGGGATCCACTTGCTTACCATTCACCCAGAAGCGGTAACACACATGCGGTCCCGTAGCTAGACCGGTGGATCCTACGTAGCCGATCACATCGCCTTGCTTCACTCGGACCCCGTCCTTGATGCCCGGCTTTATCTTACTCATGTGCAAGTATTGCGTAGTGTAGGTACTGTTGTGGCGCACCTTAACATAATTACCATTGGCTGAGGTGTAGGTTGCTGCGATGATCACCCCATCTGCCGTAGTCATGATTGGAGTTCCGGTGGGCGCTGCATAATCTGTTCCCAGATGGGCTTTCCACCGCTTTTGTACCGGGTGAAATCTGCGGCCACTGTACCTAGATGAGATACGCGTAAAGTTCAAAGGTGCACGCAGGAAGGTTTTTCGTAGGCTCCGTCCTTCCTCGTCGTAGTAATCATTAAAACCTAATTCATTCTCGTAAGGAAAGGCATAGAAATCATTCCCCATATGATTCAGGTTGGCTGCGATGATTCGCTTCAAACCAACGTAAGTCGTATCATCAACGTATTCCTCCTCATAAATGACCTTGAAGGAATCGCCTTTTTGAAGTCGAAAGAAGTCGATTGTCCACGCGTAAACCTCAACCAAAGACATAGCCAGCGCGTTGGTCCCGCCTGCCCCATTAACGCTCAAATACAATGCATCTTCAATAGTTCCTGAAATTTCTTTGCGACGAGTGCTGCGTTCTTTTTCTACCTTTTTCGCGTAAATGGAATCGGACCGTAGGGAAACGATGTAGTATTCATAGGTACTTTCGGGGTAAATGAAATACGAAGGGAATAACGAGCTGTCCCCGGTTGCAAATTTCACTGTAACTCCCGCACGGATTTTACGAACATTAAACACAGGCTCGACAGCCGCTGCGATTTGATAAATCTGTGCAGTAGAAATTCCTCGCTTACCCAGCAAGGCACCAAAACTTTCTCCTGAGGCAATGGTATGGTCCTCGAAGCGGAGGGTATCTGCAGGTAGGGTTAGGAAGAACTTTGGCTCCGGCGCCACCTCCTCAACATCATCCTCCAATACGATTGTGGTATTTCCTTCTGAACGAAGTGCACCAATGATTAATATGACAAAAATGGCTGCGACAAACAGCCACGCGTATTTCTTTAATTTCATGAGCCTTGCTCTATTTCCTTGAGGACCTCATCCACCCAGCTCTTACCCCACTGCGCGCGTTGCTCATCTGTCCAAAGTTCTGGATAGAAAATGCGACGCTGGAATCTAGGCGGCAAGTACTTCTGCCAATTCGTCCCTCCTGTAGCAGCAATATCTGAGGGCTTTCTGCTCAAATAACGAACGGCGGTTTTATAATGTTGTAAGGGCCAATTCACGTTGACATTTAAATCCAACAAACGAAGCGCATTTTCCAACTGCAATTGCTCCTCCGGACTTACTCCACTCTGCAAAAGTTCTTGATAACGCTCCCAAATATTACAGTGTTCATACGAATCGGCAGCGAATAAGAGGTCGTCCCAGTATTTTTCTATGAATTGAACGGCCGTATAAGCCGGCTTACCTGTATCCTCGATCTTTGCCCCATCCTTCCAATAAATGAACTCCATCTGTTCTTCTATTGAAGAATCACGGACTTCTTCACGCTTGGTTTCAGCGACGATATTAATCAAAGGCGCACAGCCCAATTCTATAATGCGATATTGCACACTTTGAAACCCTGATGCCGGCGCAAGTGCATCGCGAAATGCAAGAAATTCATCTTTCTTCATTCCTTTTTCCATCACACCAAAGCTGCCTCTCAACGCGCCGAAATACCTGTTGATTCGATGTACACGTTCTGTAAAATCCTCAACACTTAAATCGCCTGCGGCGATGGCATCTATTTCAATGCGAGCCAGTTTAAAGTATAGCTCCGTGATTTGATGGTAAATAATGAAAATCGGCTCATCAGCAACGTCAGTAACAGGGCGCTGAAGGCTGAGGAGCGTGTCCAATTGGACATAATCCCAATAATTTTGAAAAGAGGCACGTTGCCATCCGTTTACGTAGGTTTCGAAATCTTGGCCTGTGCTTTCAATCTTCTCACGCAGCGCGGCCAATTTTTCCATCATTTCGGGACTCCACTCCATGGTATAATAGGTTTCATCCAAAGTTAGCCATTGAGGCCAACGGAGCGGGATTTTAGCTAGAAGTTTTAAACGATTTTTTACGCTTTATACACGCTTCAAAGTGAAGATGAATTCCGTTCCAACACCTTCCTTAGATTGAACTCGAATACTCTCGCCATGACGGTCGATGATGTGCTTCACAATGGACAGCCCCAAACCTGTACCACCCGCATCTCTGGAACGCGCTTTATCTACGCGATAGAAGCGCTCAAAGATGTGCGGCAGATCGGTCTCTGATATACCAAAACCGTGATCTTTAATTCGAAATTCTACCTTCTCTCTTTCGCCAGAAACAGTAACCACTACAAGGGATCCTTCTTCGCTATACTTGATGGCGTTCACCAATAAATTATCCAGCACTTGCTCAATCCTGGCTGCATCACAGAGTACTTGAACAGCATCATCTGCGAAGAAGTTGAGCTTAATCTTTGCCTTGCGCTTTGATGCGAGATTCTCAATCTCCTCCATCGCATCGTCCAATAAGTTTCTGACGCGAACGGGTCTTAACTGAACATCATACTCGCCACTTTCAACCTTTGTCAAGACATCCATGTCCTTGACCAATTGTGTCATTCGCTCGACAGATTTAGCAGCCCTTTTGAGAAACTTCTTTGCGACCTTCTCATCCTTTATTGCCCCATCAAGCAAGGTGTAGATATACCCTTGAATATTGAAAATGGGCGTTTTAAGCTCGTGACTAACATTTCCAATGTATTCTCTTCGAAACTGCTCGCGACCTTTCATTTCTTCCACCAGAGCAATCTGCTGTTCACTCCATTGCTCCAGTCTTGATTCTAATTCAGTTAGGCTCAGTGGCGCCGTCGCTTTTAGGGCTTCACCCACCAGACCTTCTTGCTGTATTTTCTGTTGAATTTTACGAATTCGACCAATGAGAATATAGTAAGCCCCATAGTAGAACGAAATCATGACCACTATTAAAAAGGCCAACCACAGCATCCATTCTGGAAGCTCGCTAACCGTTTCATGCGTAAAGAGCCAACTCGCAAAAAACGCCAGCAAGGTCACCCAAAGACCTAGAACAATAGTTAATATGAGGATGCGGTTAAGGCGCATCAATCGTTCAATTCGAACTTGTAACCAACTCCTTTAACTGTTTTAATTCTCTCGTCGCCAATTTTTTCGCGCAGTTTTCGAATGTGCACATCAATAGTTCTTCCACCGACGATTACCACAGTTCCCCAAATGCGATCCATTATCTCTTCGCGTGTAAAGACCTTACCTGGTTTTGAGGCAAGCAAACTGAGTAATTCAAACTCTTTACGTGGCAACTCGACAACATCACCATTCATTTCGACATGGTAGCGCTCAGGATCAATGATCATATCAGGAAACTCCATCCTTCCCGGAACGGTTTGTTCAGGGGCCGGTCTTCTGCGAAGCAATGCTTTAAGTCGAGAAGTCAACACTTTTGGCTTTACAGGTTTAGTGATGTAATCATCAGCACCGGCCTCAAAGCCTGCCACTTGGCTATAATCCTCACCTCTAGCTGTTAAAAACGCAATTACCGTGTTTTCTAAACCCGGCAACTTTCGAATCTGATCACATGCTTCAATGCCATCCATTTCGGGCATCATTACATCTAACAAAATCAAATCAGGCTTTAATTCTTTAGCCTTCGCCACACCCGCTTTTCCACTAGATGCAGTACTTACTTTATAACCTTCTGCTTTCAGATTGTAACTAACGAAGTCCAGAATATCTGGCTCATCATCTACTAAAAGGATTTTTATGTTCGAGTTATCCATATGACACAATTTACGGCAAAGATGTAAAACTATTCAAACCATAGAACGTCAATAAAAAACTTAACCTTAAGTCAATACCACTCTAACAAACACTTAAAGCACTTTAGCGCTTAGTCAAACTAAAGTTGACACGGAATTAAGATTCAGTTTACAAGAGTCCCCTTCATTTGCAATGTCTAAAACAAACAAAACGACGCACAAAATGAAATTCAACAAATTATTTGCTTTTGCCGCAGCTGCAACTATTCTAGCTTCATGTGGCGGAACTGATCCTAATCCAAATCCGGTAGACCCTTCAATCGAAGTGCCAAAGGCCGGTGTTATCGCTACAAGCGAAACGTGGTCTGCCGATTCAATCTACATCTTGAACGGTCGTGTAGTAGTAGGTGATGGTGCAACTTTGACCATCGAAGCTGGTACAATTATTAAAGGTAAAGAAGGTGATGGAGCTAATGCTTCATGTTTGATTGTTGGTAAAGGTGGTATGTTGAATGCTCAAGGTACTGCAGAAAGCCCAATCGTAATGACTTCCGTATTAGATAATATTAATGTAGGCCAACGCAACGGTTCTAACCTTGACGAGACTGATAAAGGTCTTTGGGGAGGTTTGATCGTTTTGGGTAGCGCTCCTATCTCTGCTGATGCAACAGAGGCATTAATTGAAGGTCTTCCAGCTAACGAGCCATGGGCTGTATATGGAGGTACCGACGCAACTGACAACTCTGGTACTCTTTCGTACGTAAGTGTTCGTCACGGTGGTACACTTATCGGTGATGGAAACGAGATTAACGGTATCACTTTCGGTGGTGTTGGCTCAGGTACAACAGTAAACAACATTGAAGTATTTGCCACATTGGATGATGGGGTTGAATTCTTTGGTGGTACTGTAAATGCAACAAATGTTAGTGTGACTGCACAAGGCGATGATGCATTTGATATTGATCAAGCATACTCGGGTACAATCGATAATTTTGTATATGTAGCAGGTGACGACTCTGACCACGGTCTAGAGATTGATGGTCCAGAAGGAACAGCTACTGGAATGTTCACCTTGAAAAACGGAACCTTGCTGGGTGGTAACGGCGAATACGCTGACTTCCGCGACGGTGCTATGGGTAACGTTGAGAACGTATTCTTCTTCGGTTTCTCTGAATCTTCTGATTTCGAATTGGACGATTCTACGACATCTTACAACTACTCTAACGGTATGTTGAACTTCGTAAACGTTGAAATCAATACCGCGCACTTGAACGCCGGTAACATGTCAGCTATCTCAATTTATCTTGACAAATCAGGTCAAGGAGCATTTGCTAATGGTCTACCAGGATCAGTTGTTGTTGAACCAACAGTTGGAGCTAACGCTTCTGACTTTGCTTGGACACTTACAGCCAAAAATGGTAATCATGATGATTTTGCTGGTCCTTTCAATGCGCCATCAACTATCGTTAAATCAGGTGCTATTAATGGAAAAGAAACTTGGTCTTCAGCGCGTATCTACGAATTGCAAGGTCGTGTAGTTGTTGACGCTGGCGATACATTGATGATTGAACCAGGTACCATCATTAAAGCTAACTCTGGCCAAGGTGCCTATGCATCTGCACTTATCGTAGCACAAGGTGGATACATCGAAGCCAAGGGTACTTCTTTCGCTCCTATNATTATGACTTCAGTATTCGATAANATCGAAATGGGTCAAACTATGGGAACTAACCTAGACGAAACTGATGCAGGTCTTTGGGGCGGTCTAATTGTACTTGGTAACGCTAGCATCTCCGCTGATGCTGTACCATCACGTATAGAAGGTATTCCAGCTAACGAAACATATGGTTTCTACGGAGGTTCAGACGATATGGACAACTCAGGTATCTTGGAATACATCTCGATCCGTCACGGTGGTACTCTTCTAGGTGAGGGTAACGAAATCAACGGTTTGACTCTTGGTGGAGTTGGTTCAGGAACAACTGTTAACCACATCGAAGTTGTAGGTAATGTAGATGATGGTATCGAATTCTTCGGTGGCTCAGTAGATGCAACCAACTTGGTTGTATGGGCACAAGGTGATGATGCTTACGATATCGACCAAGCATACTCTGGAACAATTGACAACTTCGTTTACATCGCTGGTGCAGATTCTGACCATGGTATGGAAGTAGATGGTCCTGAAGGTTCAACTGGTGCAGGATTTACTGCTAAAAACGGATCACTTTACGGTATGTCAGCTGAGATTGCAGATTTCCGTGATTCAGCAATGGGTACAGTTGAGTACTTGTGGATTGAAGGATTCACCGACGGTGGTGATTGGGAGATTGATGAGACTGGTGGTGCTTACAACTACACAAACAGCTTGTTGAACTTTGCNTCNATTCAAATTGACCTAAGTGGATACTCTGCAGGNACTACAGTAGATGATGTATTCCTAGATAAGAGTGGNTCAGGTATGACTTGGAATCCATCTACATTCGCCACGGCAACGACTACCGGTACAGTAGGTGCAGATGAGACAGTCTTTACTTGGACTTACGCGTCACAAAAAGGTGCTCTATAAGCCGTAAGGCCTTAACATAAAGTTAACCAAAGATTAAAAGGCCCGAGACAACCGTCTCGGGCCTTTTTGTTGTCTTTGCATCTTGAATAACAGCAGGTAAATGAAACGACTATTTTTCTTTTTAACACTTGTATTTTCGTCAGCAATCTTTGCACAGAATGGTATCATACGCGGTACTGTTTATGAAGATGAAACAAGTGAAGCCCTTTTCTACGCAAATGCTCAGATCCCAAGCACGGGAGCTGTTGCTTTTACAGATTTCGATGGAAACTTTGAGCTTCAGGTCGCTCCAGGAACGTATAGTTTAGAAATTAGTTTTTTGGGACTCGCCACATTAGTAATTCCAGATGTGACGGTTGAGGCAGGTAAAGTGGTTGCTTTTGAAAATCTGCGATTAAAGCCATCTACCAATGAGTTGATGACAGTCACTGTCACGGCATCTGCAATGCGCAACACTGAAAGTGCTTTGTTGGACGTCAAAAAGAAATCGGCAACAGTTATGGATGGTATTTCGGCCCAAAACTTTAAGCGTATTGGTGATGGAAACGCCGCCGCAGCCGTAACACGTGTACCCGGAGTTAGTATTCAAGGTGGGAAATATGTCTTTGTGCGCGGTCTAGGTGATCGCTACACCAAGACGCAGCTTATGAGTATGGATATTCCTGGACTTGATCCTGATCGCAATTCTTTGCAAATGGATATCTTCCCTACCAATATTCTTCAAAACATAGTAGTCCTGAAGACATTGACAGCAGACTTACCAGCAGATTTCTCTGGGGGGTTAGTAAACATTGAATTGGTCGACTTCCCAACGGAAAAGACTTTGAACATAAGTTCATCCTTAGGCTACACACCTGGCATGCATTTAGTGCAAGGTCTTGGGTACCAAGGATCGGCAACAGATTTCCTAGGATTCGATGCTGGGTACAGAAATAACCCTTTACCGAGTAATTACATCTATGAAGGTATTCCTAATCCAGCTTTAGATGATCCTATCACTACGGAACTAACAGAAAGCTTCAAACCAGTACTTTCTGCTCAAGCCAAGACGATGCCCTTAAATGGCTCATTGGGTATAAGTGGTGGTAATCAGATTAAAAAAGACAATGGCAAAACTGTAGGGTACAACGGCTCTTTCTCGTACAAAGCCAATACCGATTACTACGGAGCTGTGAATGGAGATACCTCAAGACTTTATGAGCAGAACTTTTACCGTAAAGGAAATCAACCCGACGAATATAATTTGCTTGCAGATAGAACTCAAAGAGGGTCCTTAGCCGTAAGTAATGTATTCATGAGTGGCCTCTATGGCTACTCTGTTAAAGATGCTGATGACAAATTCCGATTCAATGTAATGCACCTCCAAAATGGAGAAAGCCGCGCAGGTAAATTCGTTGAAACATCGTCTATTGAAAACTCATTCGTTGGCTCACGTGATAACCTTGAATACTCAGAGCGCTCAATTACTTCAATGCTATTTAATGGGCAGCATTCAAGAAAAGACAACACACTTAAAATAGATTGGCGCATTGCTCCAACTTACAGTCGTATTGCCGATAAGGACATTCGTTCAACTTCATACAGAACAGAGGACAACACATTTGCTATTGCACCAGGTGAAACAGGATTCCCAAATAGAATCTGGCGTAACCTAAACGAATTCAACCTATCTAATAGAATTGATTTTACTAAATCGCATGAGATTCGTGGACGTGATGCGAAGCGTAAGTATGGTGCCAGCTATACCGTCAAATATCGTGATTACGAGATTTTACGTTACCAATTGCGTGCAAAGTCTCTTGGAAATCTTGATCCATTAACCGGCAATGCCGATGAGCTTCTTTCAGAGTACTACACCTGGGATGTCATCTCAGATGCAGGAATGTATTACAGTGGTAACTATGAAGCAAACAATGCGTATCAAGGGATACAAAGCAACTTTAGCGCTTATTTAAATGAGGAGTTCAGCTGGAATGCGTTGACTAAAATGGTTGTTGGACTTCGTATGGAGCGCTATGACCAATTCTACACGGGTGTTGACCAACAAGAAGCAGCGGCTCCAGGAACAGGTATCGATTACCGTTGGGAACCTGTTTTGAACAACTTCAACTTATTCCCTACAGCCTCAATTATATACAGCGTCAATGAAAACAGCAACCTTCGTTTCGGTGCATTCCGTACCGTTGCCAGACCATCATTCAAGGAGAAAAGTGCTGCACAGATTGAAGATGTACTTACAGGAATTACCTTCATCGGAAATCTAGATTTGGTAAATACCACAATCAACAATCTTGACTTCCGTTACGAGCGATTCTTTGACGGAGGGCAAACAGTCGCTCTTTCAGGTTTCTTCAAAAACTTCCAGAATCCGATTGAATTGGTTGCCTATTCCGCTGCTGCACCATCAAACTTCCAACCAAGAAACGTGGGTAATGCTACCGTTGCAGGCGTTGAATTTGAGGTACGAAAAAACCTTGATTTCATTGGCATGAAACACCTTGAGATCAATTCTAACTTCTCCGGTATTTATTCTGCGGTAACTCGTGATTCTTCGGAGTATGCAGCTCGTGTGGCATCTGCTCGAGACGGTGAGGTAATTAGTGAAACACGCCCTATGCAAGGACAAAGCCCATATATGATTAATGCAGGCTTGAGCTACAACAATCCTACGAACGGATGGCAAGGCGGTCTTTTCTACAATGTTCAAGGGGAAAAACTCTACATCGTTGGTGTAGCGGACAACCCTGATGTTTTCGAGGTTCCGTTCCACAGTCTGAACTTCAACGTATTGAAAAACTTCGGTGAAGAGCGTCAATACCAAGTAGGGTTTGCCGTGAGTAATATTCTAGACGACACAAGAGATCGAATTTTTGTGAGCTACAATAGTTTCTCTCCTTATTTCAGCACATGGGCACCAGGAAGAACCTTTAAATTGAGCTTCCGCTATTCGTTGTAAGCTAGAAGACAATACCTAATTTTGAACCGCGTCAGAAATGACGCGGTTTTTTTATGCTTGACTTTCGCGACATCACCGCTCAAAACTTTGAGCAAAAGGCATTAGAGCTCTTCCACTGGCAGTGTGAGAACAATGCTGTGTATGCGAAATATTGCAAGCTCTTAGGTCGGGAGCCAGCGAGTATCTCGAAGATTCAAGACATACCTTTTTTACCCGTAGAGCTTTTCAAAAATCACTCTGTTCAATGTGGCAATTGGACCCCGGAAATATCTTTCTCATCGAGCACAACCTCGGGCGGAACGCCCAGCTTTCACCATGTGCGTGAAAAAGCACATTACGAGCGCGTATACCAAGTCGGTTTTGTACAAGCCTATGGTGCTATGGAGGATTGGACCATTTTGGCATTACTACCTTCCTATCTCGAGCGCTCTGGATCCTCTTTAGTAACTATGGCCGAAGGTTTGATCCGAGCTTCTAACGATGCACGAAGCGGGTTTTTCTTGTATAACCATGAAGAATTGGACACAGTACTCCAGGC
>BB_Man_B_Liq_inBBDRAFT_1000160_pt1 | contig 12165 bp, 14 predicted proteins | sample BBManParaguerPR_4_FD_10244 | JGI IMG/M metagenome (IMG submission 10244) | reverse complement strand
ACCCCTATCACAATTATCGCTAAATGTTACAAATGGAGCATCTTCGTACCCACTTCCGGGATTATCAATTTGTACACCAATAATACTTGCGGTTTTTTTGACTGATCCCAAAATATTTTCAGGATCCAATTCATCAACAAATTTTCCAAGTATTACTCTACCAGCAGCGCCAGTTCCACCTCCACCAAAAAATTCAACCTTTGGTGTTCCGCATTCGAATACGTTTCCAGTATAGCAAGGATCTAAAGGATTTGCCTCACTCAAAGGTTTCCCAAAAATATTCCACTTCCCATATTCTTGTTCTATTAAAGATCCAGAATTTATAAAAGAAAATGCATTTTCTGCCTGACTAATTGCACTATCTATGTGCTTAAATTGGTCGTTAATATCTTTGTTCAATCCCTTATTAATCACATACTTTGTAGAAGCAGGGCATTTTTGTTTTTCTCCACATTTAAATAAATTTGCAATTTTTCTCATCAAATTTGTAGATCCAACCAAAAAATCCCTAACTTTAAAAACAAAATTGAAGACTTTTTCTAGAGGTTCCAATAATGGACTGACAAAAGAATCTATTAAATTAATAACTTTATTTGAAAAAGCTCCCAAAATTTGTTCTACAGCACACCTTGGCACATTTAAAACATTTTTAACGGCAGAAGAAAGTAAATCACTAAAAACATTTTGAGTCGCTTGTATTACTTTTGCCGCAACACACTCCAATCCTTTAAATAATGCCTTGATTGGATCTACAATTTTTGTTTGCTCTTCTCCTATTTTTTCAATTATTTTTGTGACTGGTTCTCCAAATAAAGATTTGCTAACAGTATCAGCAATGTCTTTTAATCCATTTTGAACAAATTCTACCAATTTATCGGATAGTGATCCAGAAAGAGCATTAATAAATCCTGTTGCAGAGCTTAATAAATTTTTAGAAGCAAGTTTAATTTGATTTGGCAAATCAAGTACAAAATTTCCGACTCTAGTAACTTTTGAAAAAAAGTTATCTAGAATAGATTCCATCTCAGCAAAAAAATTATCTTTACATGGATCTGCAAGTATTACAGAAACACCTGTAGCATCGCTATCTGGTCTGGCAGCCATCAATCAATTACTCTGTTTGTTTTTATTTATTATGAAGGAAGTGCTCTATTTGATTTATTCCCACCACCTTTACTACACTGAAGCGTATTACCTTTACAACTCTCATTTGTTTCTTCAATCAATAAAGAAGTTCTCTTCAAATTTCCGCCATATCCACTCTTACAATCATGAATTTTAGTTCCAATTTCTATATCAGTCGTTCTTGGAAATGTTCCTAAAATAATTGGTATTCCGTCCACTCCTCCCAATTTTATACCAAAAACTTTATCGCCTTGAGATATTAAAACCGGTGTTCTTCTACCCCCACCTCCAGATCCAGCAGTTGTTGGTAATAAACAAATACCATAACCTATTTTTTCTGGTAAAATGTCAGAATTATTATTTGTATAATCTCCCTGTATAGCAATTTTATATCTCCATCCCCAACCAAGACCTTGTACCACCTGCTCTTTTTGGTAGTCCATTTCAACAACAGTTCCTATGAAGAAATTAGGAGAATCTTTACTGAAATTATTAAACATTAGTCTGCATTTTTATTAGTATATATTCCATACGAATCTCTAACAATGGTTAGAGATGTTATCGAAACTTTGGTATCAAAATAATGACAAAGATGTAAAATTAAATATTTTCCGCTTTGATTCTCATCAAAAAATCCCTGATTTTTTGAATCAGTTGTAATTTTTTCAAAATAACATTCGATAATATCACCTGCTCTTAAATTTGGATTACAAGGAACTGTCATTGTTATAACATGTTCAAATAATAAATTATATCTCATCGTTGCCTCTGCAACTTGAAGAGCAGGATCATCATCATATTTTTTCCCTATGCCCTGCTCATAAAATCCAACATCTAATATATGTTGGAATGTTCTTACATAATTTGATGATACATTTTGTTTAGCACTACTTGGTATTGAAATATTAGATCCCAATTTAGTTATTGTTCCATTTTCTATATTGAAATATTTTTCTGTATATTTAAAGGTTCTGGGATCAAAAAATATGTGCCTACTTACATAAACACCTGTTTTAAGAGAGTTAATTAGATTTCTATTTCTTCCTACAGAAAATTGCATTATCTTAAAATCATTATCATCACCATTTAATGTAGATCTAATTGCTCCAGTATACTTATAAACTGCTTTAGGATCTTGAGAAATTAAACTATCTATTGACCTAAAATTAAATCCATCTTGAGTTTGAAAAAAGAAAAATCCAGGTTTACCTTGCTCTGGGCTTGATTTGGAAGATAAATCAATTAAAATATCCAGCGGAGTTCTTCCTCCACCAATAAAAGTATAATTTCTTTTTGTTTTTTCTATATTTTTTGAATTAAATGGAATTCCAAATTCATCCTTTAAAATTTTATTTACAGATTCATATATTGTTCCGCTATATTTTTTATTTAAGGTCTTTCCAAAGTTCATCAACCCTTCTTTCGAAATCAAATCTAAAAAAATTGTCTCTTTTGTAGAATCTTGTCCCGAATTAGAAGATCCATTTACCAATAAAGGGTTCTGTAAAAAATTTAATTCTCCCAATTTAGATTGTATTAAAAATGAAATCTGTTCTTCCCCTTCAATCGGAAGAGAATTATAAATTGTTCCTACTCTCCCCTGACGATCAGTATTTGAAATGGTTCCATTTCCAGTATCAACATAACTCATTTTTACAGTTACAAAAGGAGATAGTACACTCTCATAATATTGAAAACTGGAAGTTTTTCCTTCTAATCTGACTTCAGTATTATTTTTTATAATACTGAGTTTTTCATATTTTGCTGGCCTAATTGGACTTGACATTTTTATACTTTCTCCCAAATTTTAGATATTTTTGAATCCGATGTGAACTCATGTTGGATTTGAGTTGAATTTGATTCGTAAGCAATATATTTAATATTTTCTCTGATAATTGGTTTAAAGGCGATTATCAAATTACTATCACGTTCATAAATTGGTGGAGGAGGTTGAACGTCATTAAATTTTGATGCTAAAATATATTCTTGAGATTGAGATGGTAGAGCGTATGAAATATTCTCCAATACTGACTTAATATTATTGTCTTGATCCCTAAATTTAAAATTAGCAAGTCCAAATCCTTTTATTTCATTAATAAAATTTGACATTTTAATTTTAATTTTTTCTAAAGTATCCACGTACATTTTTCCATATAGTTTTTCAGATGCTTCAAGAATTTTTGATTTAAGAGTATCAGAGGTATTTTTATAAGCATCCTTCCAAATAAGAAGATCTGGAAAATCTTTCAGAGGAGAATAAAATGTTTTTACAATCTGTGTAAAATGAGGTATTAATTTATTTTGAATTATATCTTTATATTTCATAAATTCATATCTCAGTTTTTCTTCTACTGACCATTCTAATGGAATAAACTTATTGTCATTAAGTTTATCAATAAATCCCTCCACACCATCTTCTTTTGCCAAAACCATATCTTTACTACCGCCAAATAAATTATCTACTTTAGTTCTAATACCTTGATATTTTTCATTAATAAAATCTATTGTTTCTTTTATAGTTGGAATATTTTTTATTAAATCGCCATACTCTTCAAGTTTTTCTATTTGATTTATTTTCTTAATATTATCATAAAAAGTTTTTTTCATACTATCAAAAAACTTTTTAATTGGATTTATATAATTCTCAATAGTGTCAATAACATCTTTTATTTTTTCAATAATTTTTGGCAAATTATTAACCAAAATAGAAATCAATAAACTAGAACCAACTCTCATTATGTTATTAAAGATATTTCCTGCACCTATAGACATTGATGATGTTCCTATAAGACCGGAAAAGGATGCAGATATATTTCCCCTAAGTCCAGATCCACTAATTTTTTGTTGTACGTTTTGTTTTTGTAATTGAACATTTTTAAAATTATCATTCTTTTCTCTATAGGCAAATAATTTTTTATTTGATAAACGCAAAAAATTTCTAAGACCTTTTGCGTTTATTTTTATATTTTCTGCCTGTCTTATAGTACGATTATCCATTTTTTATGCGAACATTCCGTATATTTCTTTAGAAATCTGAACAACATATGGATTTGCAGAATCGAAAGATGTTACTGTAGGAACTGATATATCCCCTTCTGTTGATGTAGGTATTGCATGAATTGATGGTGGTGATTGTAATATCTCTGGAGGTAAAGTTAAGAACGCTGTTGAAAAATTATTACTACTAGGTTTAAAACTTTGTGTCCTATATGGTTCCACTTTAATACGAACCGGTTCATCATTTACTCCGTTTCCATTTGTAGTGTTTTCAGGGAATTTCTCAAATAATTGCCGAACTCCCTGAAATGTCTCTCCTAAAATTTTCTTCCAGTTCTCTATTTTAATATCATATAAATCACTTGTTCCAAAAGAACCTGGAGTTTCTGGTATTTTAAGTCCAGGAATATTAAGATTAAATAAGAATTCTCTTATATTTTCCCTCAGTATTCTATCACGTTCCTCCATTACTATATTTGATTCTGTGATATTGCCACCTGATTTAATAATTTCCATAAGTCCTTGAAAAGGAGTAGTGAGTATATCTGAAATTATTCCACTACCTTCGAGTGCTTTAGATAATATTTCTAAACCAGTTTTGGATAAACCTTCTTGATTTTCACTCATTTCATCAAGTTTGTCTCCAAGTTTTCTAAGTTTATCTCCCAATTTTGGAGATTCTTTAATTGCAAAAAGTATTCCCATCGCACCTAAAACTTTTGGCAAGGATAAGAAAGTGAATATCCTTTTGAGAGTCATAAGAGGACCTATCAATTTTCCTATGGCAAATAATCCCCCCAATCCTGCAATTATTCCTAATATCTCTTTCCATTTACTTGAAATGGTATTAACCCATTCATTAAGATTTTCAAGATTTTCTTTTTTAGATAACCACTTAAAAGCAGCATTAACTCCTATGCTTAAAAGGAGATTTTTTAAAACATTCCCTAAATTGAAGATAGATTTATTGAACGGAGATATTACTACTTTTCCAACGTTACTTCCAATACTTTTTATAGTTTCTACTAGATTTTCCTTTAATAAAAATTTTTCTTTAGAGACTCTTTTTCTATTGATAATATTTTCAGATCTTTCATCATTTATTCGTTTAGAATAATCTGCAGATAATTGTCTGCGAATATCCATTAATAATGAGTTAGTCTCCGTTAAAGATGCCGAGACTGCTCTATTAGTGATATTTGTTTTCTGTGTTATTCTTTGTGAAAGACCTGAGAATATTGAGTTAATCATTAAACTTTACTAAATTCCATTTTGTTGCTGTGCCTTTAAATTCTCTTCTTCAATATATTGATGAAGCAAAGAAAGATAAACTTCACGTTCCCATGGAATCATATTTTCAAGCTCTGTCAAAGAATATTTATGATGCTGAATTAACGAAAAATTTACTTTATAGTATGACTCAAGATCAGTATGAGCCATACTCAACTGAAAAAACTTGCCAATCCTTCCAACGTAACTTCAGATTCTACATTAGTAATGGGATTCTTAACGAGAACTACATGAGATAATTTTGGCATAGTATTGAAAAATGTTTCAATTTCTTTAAATTGTTTCGTATTCAATTGATCTACAAATGCTTCCAATTCTTTTTTGGTACAATCAGATGCTTGCCAACTTTCTTCTTTATTGTATACAATATCAATACATGAAGTAATCAAACCCAAAGATTTTTTAATATCGTCATTGTCATCACCAGTATCAAAATTATTTTCAACAAATTGAGAAATAGATGGATATTTCATCTTCATTGAAAGTTCATCATCCAATTTTATAATATTATTATGCCCTTTATTTTTAAATATTTTAATCGAATCGATATCAATCTCAACATCTACTTTAGTTTCATTATCATCTGGACATGTTATAGAAACTTCTATAGATTCTCCTACAGATTTTGATCTAACATTTAAAAAAAGATATTCAATATCAAAAGTAGATAAGTTAGAAATTTTTACTCCTCTAGTCATAATACAATCATTCAAAGTATTGACAATTGCATCTGTAATCTGTTTCATGTCTTCAGATTCTAATGCCATAATCAGTATTTTTTCTTCTTTTACAAGAAATGGACGATATTTAATTTTTTTTCCAGTAGAAGGCAATTCCAACTCATATGTTGGTGTGGCAATTTTCGGTAAAGGCATAATATCCTATGACAAATTCAGTTTTGATTATTTATCAATTACGTCATGGAGATATTTGATCTGAAACAGGAAGTTGAGTTGTAGTTGTAGTTGTAGTTGTAGTTTGTCTAACTGGAGATAATGGTAGTGGCGGTAAATTTACAGGCGGTGGAGGAAATAATGATGGTGGTATCGGATAACTTGATGGAAGTTCTCTTACTTGATATGATCCTCCTCTTACGTCTTCCAGTCGTGCTGCAGATCCAGCTATTGATTTAAACTTAGTCTTTCCTGGGCGATAATTGCCTTTCGGATTTATAATATATCGATCATAATTAAAAGTAACTGTAACCTTTAAAATTTCCGCAGGACCATATGAAACTGGAACGGAAATGACAGATACTGGAAATGCATTTATAAATTGGTATTCTAACTGATTTGAATAGTCTTTTTCAAATTTAATAATATTCATAGTTTGGACTTTATAATCATCTGGATACATCATTCTTCGATAATAATTATCCTGAAGCTCATTTACTCTATCATAATATTCTGAACCGCTGGAAATATAATCCATCCATCCTTCAAATAATCTTAAATTTTTATAATCTTTATCAACATAAAAAGTAAAATCTAAATCAGTATATAATCTAGTATGAGCAAATTCTTGCGGTATTCCTAAAAAATTATCATTAACTGTAAATTTTGCAAAAGCACTTGTTGGCAAAGATGCATCAGAACAGAGAAGACCAGATTTCCTAGAAAGAAATTCTTCTACATTTTCAATACCAAATTTATATTTTATATGTTCTGTAATTGTTTTCTTTAAAGTCGAAAAAGATACCAGATAGTGATTAGATTTTGATAAATTTCCAAAAATATCCTTAACTTCTGGTGATGTTATTCTTTTGACTAGAGAATTTGCCACTCTAAATACCTTATACGAGTCTACATTATTAAGTATTTAGATGGCATATAAGGGAAAATATCAACCATCCTTTCCTAAAAAATACAGAGGCAATCCATCAAATATAGTTTATCGTTCTCTATGGGAGCGAAAGTTTATGGTTTATTGTGACAAAAATGAAAATATTTTAGAGTGGGGTAGCGAAGAAATTGCCCTTCCTTATAGATCTCCTCTTGACAATAAAATTCATAGATATTTTCCAGATTTCTATATTAAAGTTAGAGAAACTAGTGGAAAAATTAAAAAAATGTTGATTGAAGTAAAACCTTTTAAACAAACACTTGAACCAAAGGTTCAACAGAAAAAAACAAAAGGTTATATTTATGAAGTAAAGGAGTATGTAAGAAATCAGGCAAAATGGAGTGCTGCCAAAGAATGGTGTTTAGATCGTGGTTATGAATTTAAAGTATTAACTGAGAATGAATTGTTTTAATTATAAATATTGGAATGTTTGTTGATAAAGAAGGTATTAAGTAATGCCAATAAAACAAGGAGGAAGAACTGGTAGAAAATATTTTTATAGAACCGAAACCGGTGAAGTAACTTATAGTAGTGATCCTAATGTTCCAGTAGGGTCTAATGTTTATGACAAAAATATAAAAAAAGATCCTAAGAAAAAAAGACCCACAAGTGATTCTAGTAATAGAGTTAGAAATATTGTAAATGAATTAATAGGAACAGAAGATCCTGAAGATTTGATGATGAAAATAATGGAAACACTTGATCCAAGTGGATTCATTCCATCTCCTGGAAAATTATATACCTTTGTTTATAATGCAAAAACTCCTGGAATAGTATATGACCAACATCCATTAATACTTGCAAATAATGTATACGACTTTGGTTTTGATGGATATAACTTTCATTGGTCAAAACCGAGGAGATATACATGGAATGAAGTCATAGGACAATTATATGAAGTTCAAAAAGAAGAACTTACAGATATGAGAAGGATTCCATATGCCAAATTCCTTCTAAATAGTTAGAAAACTATAATGGCTAAAGTACATAGATATCCATTAAAGGCATTTACTTCAAAAACTGATTATTTGCAGATCAATATTGCAAATTATAAACCTTTGGGACAAAAATTTAATGATATCGATATATCCTCAAGTACCAAAGACGAGAGTGGTAAAGAAATATTAAAAGAAAAAATAAGCATCACAAAACTTACAAGGTCTCCACAAGAAGGATTTAGAAGAATAAATCCAAAATTAGTAAAAGAAATTATACTTCTACCAATGCCATCAAGTTTGCAAGATGGAAATAGAGTTGATTACGGAGCAAATAGTCTTAATAGCATTTCTAGTGGTGTTCTTTCTCTTGCTTTGGGTGCGGGAGAATCTGTAACCAGTGGAAACATAAATGATATTATTAAAAACTTAACCGAAGTGAGCAAAAAAAGTTTTGCTCAAACAGGATTGAATCTTGAGAATGCTTCGGACATTATAAATAAACAACTTGCTGCAAATATTGCCAATTCTTTTGGTTCAAATGTAGATTTTAATCAAATTCAATCAAGAACTGATGGAAAAGTTTTTAATCCTAATATGGAATTATTATTTAATGGTCCAACATTAAGAGAATTTCAATTTCAATTTCAATTAACTCCAAGAAATAGAAAAGAATCTATTGAAATAAGAAATATTATACGTTCATTAAAAAAGAACATGGCGCCAAAAGCAGGTAAAGACGCAACATTATATTTAGAAACACCAAACGTTTTTGAATTAATCTATAGACAAGGATCAAAAGAACATTCTTTTTTGAATAAATTTAAGCAGTGTTTTCTGACCAATTTATCTGTTGACTACACATCATCAGGCAATTACTCAACTTATGGCGATGGAACACCAGTTTCCACATCAATTTCATTATCATTTCAAGAACTCGAACCAATTTATGATATTGATTATGACGATACAACAGCAGGAACAGGAGTAGGATACTAAAATGGGTTATTTTAGAGAATTACCAGATCTAGCATATCAATCATTTCTTTCTGATAGCAACTCTTCTCAAAATTATTTGATTGTTAAAAACTTTTTTAGAAGATGTAGATTTCGTGATGATCTTCAAAATGTATTTACGATATTTGACAAATATGAAATACCAGAGGGTTCAAGACCAGACACTGTAGCAGAAGAATTTTATGGAGATTCTCAACTCGATTGGGTTGTTACGATGACTGCAGGAATTATTAATGTCAGAGATGAATGGCCTCTTTCAAATAAAAATCTTTATGAATATGCATTTAAATTACATGGCAATAATTTGAATGAGATTCATCATTATGAAACCAAAGAAATAAAAGATTCTAAAAATAATATTATTTTACCATCTGGAAAAGTTGTTAATGGTGGGAATAATACAACAAAATTTAAGATTTATTATACAGACAATAATAAAACATACACAAACGATACTGAACACACAACATCAGAAAAAATTGCTGACCCCTTCATTGGAATCAGCAACTGGGAATATGAAGTTAGAAAAAATGATAAAAAAAGTCTAATATATTTACTGAAAAGATCATATCTTCAACAATTTTTAAATGATATGAGAATAGAAATGACTTATTCCACATCATCTCAGTACATAACAGAAAATCTGGCACGTACTGAGAATACTAGAGTTACTTCACCTTAATCAATCTTCAGCAAGTCGTGCGAAGTAGGACATTGCATCATCGTCATCATCAGTCGTCTTGGTAGGAGTAAGACTTTCAAGTTCTTCCTTGATTGACTGAGGAACAGGAGGTGCTACATCTCCACGATTCTGCTGACGGAACTCTTCTTCTTCCTCAATAGACTCTTGGTCTTGGAACTTAGGAGTGCCCTTGTTACCGAGCACATAGTCAAGACGCTTCTTCAGGTCATCATAGGACTTGAATTGATCTGCAGCAACAAAGTCTTGGAGAGAATACTCTTTCTTCCAAATTGTTTCCATAGCATCATCATCGTCAAGCAGTGCATCCTGACGGGCAAACTCTGAAGAATCATAGTTGCGATAACCGGCAACGTTCTTTGCCTTCAGTTTGAAGTTAGCACCTTGCCAGAAGTCAAAGGGATCGATTGCTTCCTCGTCCTCGAACTCAGGTTGCATTGCGGCAGTGATCTTGTCAAAGATCTTCTTGCCGAACTTATAAAGGAAGACCTTACCCTCATTCTCAGGGTTGGCAGGATCCTTGACCACATAGATGTTGGAGATGTAAGTCAGTTTACGCTTCTGCTTACGGGCAAGTTCTTTACCAGCATCGGTGCCGTTGTTCCACAGCATCGTGTTGTATTCAGACACAGGGTCCTTCTGACCAAGAGTGGTCAGGGAGTTCTCAATGTACCAACCACCAGGACCTTGGAAGGCGTGGGAGTACAGTTTAACAAAGGGGAGATCTTCACCATCGGGAGCAGGGAGAAAACGGATGACGGCATAACCATTGCCGCTTTTGTCCACTTCCAGTTTCCAGAGACGCTCATCTCCAGAAGCATTGTTAGTGCTCATTTTCTCTACTTCCTTGACCAGTTTGGCGGTCAGGGAACCCAGTTTGGATTGTTTCTTAAGATCTGCGAATGACATTCGGATTACCTCGGATTAGTTGGATTTGTCGGATTTGTTGGATCGACTTGAATAGTATAACAGCGTTGCCCTCAGGTGTCAAGACTTTCTCTGAGAGAATCAATAGTCGCACCAAAAGTATTGAAAAGATAATTCATATCAGTATCTGGGGAAAACCCCATAAGTGTCATAGATTTTTGAAGATTTTTCTTCATCTCCAATGCTTCTGGATCGTTCGATAATGACAAACGAGCATACATAACTTTCTGTTTTTCTAATAATTCAGAAAGTTTATCAACATGTTCCAGTTTTTCTTCTTTAGTCATTTGACCAAATTTCATGATATTCAAATAAACATCTTCTTGAAGATCATTGATTTCTCGCAATTCTTCCATTACGATTTCTGACTCGAAAAAATCACTCATCTACAATTTGCCTCAAAATCTTTTTATAACGGAACATATCAATATTTAGGAATTGTTCTTTAACCTTTGTTTTCTTTCTCTTGCCCGTTTTTTACGGGTTTCCCTATCTTTTTTATTTTCCCAATACCGCTTCTTTTCTCTATCTCGTCTAGCTAAAATTTGTTCTTCGGTTAATCCTTTTGCCCATCTTTTCTTTTCATAATCTGGATTTTTTTCTCTCCATTTTTGACGAGCTTGTTCTTTTTGAACTTCTCTAGATGGAAATTTTTCAGAATCTGTAATTGATATGTCTTCTATAAAATTAGGTCCGTCAATATTAAGGGCACTGTTAATACCTGATACATTTAACATATTCTTTTAGTAGGGGTAATATTATTTATATTGTAAAGGCGGGACTTACGCAAGTCAAATACCCCTACCCGACTTTGCTGCCCGCCAATTATAAAATTATTTCTTTGAGTATTTTTTTATATTTAAAAATATCTACTTGAATAAACGGTGAATATTTTTTAATCTTTAAGGAAACACACTCCCACACTGGGTCATCAAGATTTTTATCAAACTTTTCTCTGAAAGAAAACACCTTTTCGCATATTGCCAAGGACTCAATTGATACCTCTCCTCCCAAGAACTTTTTAAGTATTGGTGGATGTCCTTTGGAACAATTGAAGGCATCCTCTAATTTGTTTTCCGAGAAAAATTCTTGCATTTGTTCTCTGTACAAGTAACTCAAACTCTGCTGTCGTTTCATCCACTCGGCATAGTTTCTTTCTCCAGAATTGATAATTTCTCCAATCCATAGATTTTGTGGGTTAGTAGAAGCAACAAAATTAGATACTAAAAAATCTACGATTTCTTTATCAGAGTACTTACGAGAAGTCTTCTCAAACCAGTACTTATCGCGTCGCTTATTAAAAGACGCTACAGATGCTCTGGTCTTTGCTCC
>BB_Man_B_Liq_inBBDRAFT_1000159_pt1 | contig 12198 bp, 9 predicted proteins | sample BBManParaguerPR_4_FD_10244 | JGI IMG/M metagenome (IMG submission 10244) | reverse complement strand
ATAATCAAAAACGGGGTTGAAATTGCGGCGGCACGGGCGGCGGGCATCATGTCGATGGCCGACACAAACCGCCATCCCGCCAATAGGGCAAAGTACCCCATGACCCATCTGAAATTCAGGGCATCCTTGGTCAAGGCCCAAATATTTGGGCGCCCTTGCCACAAGATTTCTTCGCCTTGGGGCAGGTGTTCGGGCAGACCGGGGATGGGTTCTATCTGAAAATCATCATGTGACATGGGGTCCCTTTCTTAGAGCTGTGGCTCTTGGCGCGCAGCCGAGGCATAAAGCGTCCCGCCACCGTAGTAGGCCGAGATTTTATCCTCTTCGAGCAGCGTCACTTGGTTCGAATTGCGGTGGCGTGGAACATCGTTGAAATGTTTACCAAAGATGCTTTTGACGGCGACGCGGTTTGAATGAATCCGCGCTAATGTCATGGGGACCAAACGGGTGCCTTCGCCAAATTCGGGGGCTAGTACAAATTCCAGATACCGCACCAATTGTTCGGGTTCATCCACCCACATGTCGGTGACCCTGCCCACAATCGCGCCATCACCGGCGACAACGGGCAAATCGCGTGGATCGCGTCCAAAGCCGACATGGAATTGATCCAACCCGCTAAGCGGAACAATTTTTGGATGCCCGCGCGCGTCTAATTCAGGTGCGTCGCGACGCGGTGCCCAGGACGCGGGGCCGACGCCGTCTTTCATCGGGTCGCCCGTGGGTTCTAGCGGATAGCCATTTGATTTCGATGTCTGGCGCAGGGCGACATCGCGGTTTTCCCGTTGACCGTTGGGGAATGTCACTTCTCCGCGGCCATGGGGCAGTTTGAATGTTTTGGGCTCTGGCAATGGAAACGGGCCTTGGTTTGCGGCCTCGGTGCCATCGTCATTTTCCATTGGGTACCCTTCGCGCATGTTTTCGCGTTGGATGTAAAAAATGAGCAGTGCAAAAAATATCCAGAACAACCAAAGCGATAGGCTGGCCAGATCAAAGTTTCCAAAAAATGCGTCGGTCATGTCAGTTTCCTTTCCTGTGCCTGTGGATCATGTGGGAAAATCAGCAAGACCAATCTTGCTGTTATGTGATGATCCACCAACCGATGTGCCTGTTCGTTTGACCATTGGCCCCAACACCGCAAGTGTCACGAACAGCAAGATGATTTCGCTGTGATAAACGAACGAATATCCCGTAGAAGGCGTGGCCAGCGCCTGTCCCAAATTCCCTTGTAGTGCATGTGTATTGACCCAATCGCGCACCGTGCCGCCCAGTGCAATCGACAGCCCCGCCGCCGTTGCCTGTGCCGCACCCCACGCGCCCAGTGCCAAACCGCGTCCTGCGGTTCCGTCTGTGGGCAGTGTCATTGCGCTGGTCATTGTGGCGACTGCGAATAAACCCGACCCTAGTCCGATTAAAAATGTGCCTGCAAAAAACAGGCTGGTTGATGCCATTGGTCCTGCAAAAATCACCATTGGAAAGGCGATCAATCCCGCGACCAAACCCCATGCTGCCAATGCCATAGGGTTTCCCAATTCACGCAGTTTGCGGGCCGCGATAAACAATCCGATCAGTGCCCCCATCACCCACATTGCCGTTAACAATGTGGTTGCCGAAACGCTTAGGCCCAGCACTTCGCCGCCGTAGGGTTCCAATAAAACGTCCTGCATATTGAACGCCATGGTTCCCACAAACACCACAACCAACAAACGCCCAGCGGACCCGCCGCTGGCAAAATCGCGCCAGGCGTCGGTGAATTTTGGGCGCGGTGCTTGGCGTTGTTCTGTTGTCATAGGGTTCATTTTTTCCTGTTTCCACAGGGCAATGACGTTTAGGCAAATGCCGACCAATGCGGCCCCTTGGACCACGCGGATTAGCCACAGGTTGGTGAAATCCGACAACAGCCAACCAATCAACAGTGATGACACGCCCATCCCTGCCAGGAACATGACGTACAACAATGCCACCACGCGGGGCCGTGTTTCATCGTCCGCGCGATCGCTGGCCAATGCCAATCCCGCCGTTTGCGTCATGTGGATGCCAAATCCGGTCATCAAAAACGCCAAGGCCGCCAGCACTTCGCCGGCCCAGTCGGGGCCAAGCGTTTGATCGCCAGAGAGCACGATCAAGCTAAACGGCATAATCGCCAAGCCGCCCATTTGCCAAAGCGATCCAAACCACAGATAGGGAATGCGTTTCCACCCAATGGCCGAACGATATGTGTCTGATCGAAACCCCAGCACCGCGCGCAACGGTGCGCTCAGCACGGGCAGCGCAATCATAAACGCCACAATCATCGCCGGCACGCTTAGTTCGACAATCATCACACGGTTTAGGGTGCCCAGTAACATCACCGATGCCATACCCACGGACACCTGAAACAGCGATAGCCGCAATAATTGCGCCAAAGGCAACCCCTGACTGGCCGCATCCGCAAAGGGCAGCATATTCAGCGTCAATGCCTTGATCCTTGGGGCTTTGGCTGGCTGGGTCATGCGGTCACCTCAAGCGCTTGGGAAATGTAAAAACCGCGATGGACGCGGCCAATGTCGGTCAGGCGATGGCCGTTGCCCAGGTGGCGCGATAATTGCGCCGCCGATTGCGGCACCATGACGGGCGATTTGTCGCCGCGCGGTGCCAGTTTGCCTGCATACCACATCGCCATTAACAGGGGTGTTTTTGGGGCAACTGTGAACAAAATACTGCCGGTGCAGCGTTGTTTTAATTGGGTCAGGGTTTGGGCCAAAACGGGGGGTTTGTAATAAATCAGGCTGTCCATGCCGATGATGTAATCAAACGAACCCAGATCTGGGTTCAGCAGATCACCGGCCTGAAATGTGATGGTGTCATGTAATTGCGTTGGAATGCGTTTGCGTGCAATGTCGATCAAGGCGGGGCTGATATCAACGGCAGTCACCTGTGCGCTGCGCTGTGCCAATTCCAATGTCAGTTGCCCAGCCCCACAGCCCGCATCCAAAATCCGCAGCCCTGCAACATCACTTGGCAGACGCGACAGCAAACGCGCCCGCATTTGGTCACGCCCTTCGCGTACGGTTTGGCGAATGCGCGACACGGGCGCATCAGACGTCAGCCGTTCCCATGTTTTGGTCGCGGTCTGATCGAAATAGGTTTCGACACGGGCCAAGGTTTGTTCGTATTGCATCAATCAAATCCCAGTAATTCAAAGATGTCGCGGTCCTCTAGTGGGGCGGGGGCCATGGGTTCGGTGCCATCCCACAAATGTTGCGCCAGACGAATGTATTCGGCCTGTACCGCCACGATGTCGTCATCGGGGTCCATTTCAAACAGGGTGCGTTTTTTCAGCCGCGACCTGCGGATTGCATCGAGATCGGGCAAATGCGCCAAGCGGTTAAATCCGACAGTCGCGCAATATCTGTCGACCTCGTCCGTTTCACGCGACCGGTTTGCGACGCAACCGGCCAGCCGCACCTTGTAGTTGTTTGATTTGGCTTGAACAGCGGCAATAATGCGGTTCATGGCATAGATGCTGTCAAAATCGTTTGCCGTGACGATCAGCGCGCGATCTGCATGCTGCAAAGGTGCGGCAAAGCCGCCGCAGACCACATCGCCCAAGACGTCAAAAATAACCACATCGGTGTCATCCAACAGGTGATGCTGTTTCAGCAATTTCACCGTTTGGCCAACAACATATCCGCCACATCCTGTTCCCGCTGGGGGGCCGCCGGCCTCGACGCATTTCACGCCGTTGTATCCTTCGAATACGAAATCCTCGGGGCGCAGTTCCTCGGGGTGGAAATCGACCTGTTTTAGGATATCGATCACTGTTGGCACCAAGGATCCCGTCAGTGTGAATGTGCTGTCATGTTTGGGGTCACATCCGATTTGCAAAACCCGTTTTCCCAGTTTCGAAAATGCAGCAGACAGGTTCGAACTGGTGGTGGATTTGCCGATGCCGCCTTTGCCATAGACGGAAAACACCTTGGTTCCGACGATCTGATCTTGGGGGTCTTGGTGAACTTGGACTGATCCTGCGCCGTCCAAGCCCCGCAATGCTGGGGGCGATTTATCCAGTGGCGTCATGTTGCATGTCCTTGTGTTTGAATGGGCTGTGTCATTGTGCGGCGATCCCCTCTATCTGATCCTCTAGGCGATCTGCGGCGCGTTGCAGGCGTTCGATCGTTTCGGGATCGGGGGACCAGTAATCACGTTCGCCGGCCTCGATCAGGCGATTGGCCATGCGGGAACTGGCCACTGGGTTCAGTGCGGCAATCCGGTCCAACATCGCGTCATCCAACACGAATGTTTCGCTGATTTTTTGGTAAACCCATGGTTCCACCTGCCCCGTTGTTGCTGACCAGCCGACGGTATTTGTCAGCTGCGCTTCGATCTGGCGGACGCCTTCGGATCCGTGGGACAGCAGGGCTTCGTAAAACTTGGGGTTCAGGGCGCGGGATCGGGTTTCCAAATCCAATTGTTCTGACAATGTGCGCACCTTGCCCGTGCCGCGGGTATGATCGGAAATATAGACCGCAGGGTCATCGCCCCCACGCGCGCGTTTCACCGCCCGCGAAATGCCACCCAAGGTGTCAAAGTAGTGATCGACCGTGGTGATCCCCAGTTCTACACTCTCTAAATTTTGATAGGCAACATCGACATCTGCCAGCGCCTTGGTCAGCAGGCCAGAGTTTTGCTGAGCTTTGCCGTTTACGCCATAGGCGAAACTTTTGCGGGCTTGATAGGCGTCGGCCAAATCGTCCTCGGACCCAAAGGCCGAGCTGTCAACCAATTGATTTACATTTGATCCATAGGCGCCCTCGGCATTCGAAAAAACACGCAGCGCCGCAGTTTCCAGATCAACCCCCATATCCTGCGCATATTGCAGGGCATGTGCGCGGATGAAATTCATATTCAGGGGTTCATCGGCCTGTGCCGCGCTCAGCGCCGCTTGGGCCAGCATTTTGGTTTGCAACGGTAACAGATCGCGGAAAATTCCCGATAGGGTCATGATGACGTCAACCCGTGGCCGCCCTAATTCGTCCAATGGGATCAGGTCGGCCCCCGCCAAACGGCCAAAGCTGTCAAAGCGTGGTTTTGCCCCGATCAATGCCAAGGCCTGGGCGATGGGGCTGCCGTCGGATTTGATGTTGTCCGACCCCCACAAAACCAAGGCAACCGTGCGCGGAATGGATTGGTGTCGGTCCAGCAATGCCTGCGCCTGCGCGGCCCCCTGACGGCAGGCAAATTCGGATGGCATCCGGAATGGATCGAACGCGTGGATATTTCGGCCCGTTGGCAAAATATCCTGTGTGCGGATCAAATCGCCGCCAACCACGGGTTCGATGTAATGTCCGGCCAAGGCCCGCATCAACGAGGGAATTTCATGATCGTGCGACAGGGTATCGCGGATGCTGTCGCGATCGACATCTTGGGCGATGTCCATCACATCCAGATAACTGTCCAACTGGGCCGCTGATTTTTTCTGGCCAACGATGTGCAGCCCCTCGGGGATCAGGGTGTTTTCGGTTTCCAAAACGCGATGCCAAAGCGTGTCAATATCGCGCGCGTCTAAATCGACGGCGGCGGCCTGATCGCGGATCAGGTGTTCCAAATCGGCCCGGCGGCTGTCATTGCTGGGCAGGCCGCGCCATTGGGTTAAACTGTCTTTGAGGTCTGCCAAACCTTTGTAAAGGCCTGCATGCACAACAGGTGGCGTTAGATGCGTGATGATCGTGGCATTGCTGCGCCGTTTTGCTAGGCTGGCCTCGGACGGGTTGTTCCCCGCATAAAGGTAGACATTGGGCAGGGTGCCGATCAACCGATCCGGCCAATCGGATGCGCTGGGCCCGGCCTGTTTGCCGGGCATAAATTCCAACGCGCCATGCATGCCGAAATGCAAAACAACATCTGCCTGATACGTTGCGCTGATCCACTGGTAAAACGTGTTAAAGGCATGGGTGGGGGCAAACCCGCCTTCGAACAGCAACCGCATCGGGTCGCCTTCATACCCGAATTTCGGCTGTAACCCGACAAAGACATTGCCAAAATCATGGCCCAGCACGAATACACTGCGCCCATCAGATTGGTCCCGCCCGGGGGCAGGTCCCCATTGTTTTTCGATCTTTTCTAACCAAGGGGTTTGGGCGACGATGGTATTTGCGTCGACTTCGGCGGCGACATTGGCCTCTTGGCCATATGTTTTGGCATTACCGTTCAACACAATGTCGCGCAATGCGTCAACACTGTCGGGCATATCGATGTCGTAGCCTTGGGCGGCCATGCCTGACAGGGTGTTAAACAGGGATTGGAACACATCCAGATAGGCGGCGGTCCCTGCGGCCCCTGCGTTGGGCGGGAACCCAAATAACACGATTGCCACGCGCCGCGTTGCATTGGTTTTGTGGCGCAGTGCCGCAATTTTTTCCACCCGCGCAACCAATGTGTCGATGCGTTCAAAACAGGGGTGCATGGACCGATCATTTGGTACATGACACCGATGGGCGCAGCCAGTGCAGGCATCGTCCCCATGGCGCCCTGCAAATACCGTGGGCAGGGTTGCGCCATCCAATTCGGGCAGGGCCACCAGCATCGTATTTTCAATCGGTCCCAACCCTTGGGGCGATGCCGCCCATTGGGCCAAGGTTTGGAATTCCAGCGGATGGGCCGCGATATAGGGGCGATCCAGTTTTTTCAAAACAGCCACCGCCGCGGTGCTGTCGTTATAGGCGGGGCCCCCCACCAGCGAAAACCCTGTAAGGGACAACAGCGTATCAATCCGCGCGCCGGTTTCAGTTTCGAAATATCGCGCAATCGCGGGCCGGCCATCTAACCCACCAGCAAAGGCAGGGATGACGGTCAATCCCATATGTTCGAACCGACGAATGACGGCATCATAATGCGCGCTGTCCCCACTTAGGACATAGGACCGCATCAGTAATATGCCGATGGTCGGCTGATCGGGTTTGTAATTTGGCAGGTCCGACAATTCGGTCGTGATCCGATCGGGTAAATCAGGGTGATACAGACCCACATCGGGATAGACCTTGGGGTCGGCCACCGCACCGCCGCGCCAATCGTTCAACGAACAATAGCGCGACAGCAGCATGCGCAGCATTCCTTCGACATTGTCGTCGGTGCCGCCCAGCCAATATTGCATGATCAAAAACCACGACCGCAGATCCTGTGCCTTGCCCGGGATAAATTTCAAAATCTTGGGCAACCGGCGCAGCATGCGCATTTTGCTTTCGCCCGTTTCGCTGTTGGGTTTTGATGATCCGCGCAGTTTTTTCAGTAATTTCAAGGCACCGCTTTGCGGGCTGTTCATATCCAGCGCACCCATTTTGGTCAGTTTGACCAAGGCCGCATCACAGATCACGCCGATCATTGCATCACAGGCATCGCGCCGTTGTTCCATGGCGGGCAGGATAGGTTTTACATGGTCCTCAAGGAACAGCAGATTTGCGATCACGATATCGGCCGTTTCAATCGCGCGGATTGTGGCGGCCAGTTTATCGGGCTGTTCCCCCCATTCGGCGGCGGCGAAAATTTCAATCGACAGGCCCGGAAAATCCGCCCGCATCCGTTCCGACGCCGCAAGGCAGGGGCGCACAGAATGCGAATCCAGCGTCACAATGACGATGGAATACCGCGTTTGCGGCGTGATATGGGACATATCATTGGGCATAATGCGCCTTGGCCTCATAGAGGGTGTCGATGGAAATTTCCTGCAGGCCTTTGGACGTGGCGAATTTTTCGGTGTTTCGGCGGGCCTTGCCGCGCACAAAGAACGGGATTTTTTTCAATTCCTTTTCAGCGGCATCCAACCAGATGATCTGGGCGTCTGCGGGAATATCATGTTGGGGTGCGGGTTGATGTGAACCGCCATGATGGCTGGGCCCTGCGGCATCGTTGAATTCGAAATCATCGCGGAACATGTGTAACAAATGTTCCTCAAGCCCCATGACCAGGGGATGGACCCAAGTGTCAAAAATGACATTCGCGCCCTCAACCCCCATTTGCGGCGAATACCGTGCGGGGAAATCCTGAACATGGACGGGGGCGGAAATCACGGCGCAGGGAATGCCCAGACGTTTTGCGATATGGCGTTCCATTTGGGTGCCCAAAATCAATTCCGGTGCCAGCTGTTTGATGTGATCCTCGATTTCTAGGTAATCATCCGAAATCAGGGCCGGCACACCCATCGATTGGGCCATGGCGCGTAATGGGCGGGCCTGTTCGCGGTTGTAACAGCCCAGTCCAACCACCTGAAACCCCATTTCATCACGGGCCAACCGCGCGGCGGCCATGGCATGTGTGCCATCCCCGAAAACAAAGACCCGTTTTTTCGTCAGGTAATTGCTGTCTACGGACGCGCTGTACCAATCTGAACGCATATCAGTGGTCAGATCGGGGGCATCACAATCGACCAAGCCCTGAATTTCCTGAATGAAATCAGACACCGCATGCAGGCCAATCGGAATGGTTTTCGTATAGGGCAGACCAAGGTTTTTTTCCATCCAGCGGCAGGCGGTTTCACCCGTTTCGGGATACATCAATACGTTAAAATGTGCCGCCCCCAGCCGTCTGATATCATCTGGCGCTGCGTGCATGGGGGCAATTGCATTGATGCCGATGCCCATTTGGGACAGCAACTGGGTCAGTTCGCGGATATCATCACGGTGCCGAAACCCCAAGGCGGTCGGCCCGATCAGATTACAGGTGATGCGGTCCGTTTTGGGGCATGGGTTGGCCAGCGCTTTGACAATTTGAAACAGGGTTTCATCCGCGCCAAAGTTTTCTTTGCGTTGGTAACTGGGAAGTTCCAGCGCAACAACGGGAATGGGCAGGCCCAATGCCTCGGCCAAGCCGCCCGGATCATCCTGGATCAATTCGGCCGTACAGGACGCGCCAACAATCAGCAATTCGGGTTGATAGCGTTCATAGGCGGCCAGGCAGGCCTGTTTGAACAGATTGGCCGTATCAGACCCCAAATCGCGCGCCTGAAATGTGGTAAAGGTGACAGGCGGCCGATGATTGCGGCGTTCGATCATTGTAAATAACAAATCGGCATAGGTGTCGCCCTGCGGCGCGTGCAAAACCAAATGGGTTTTGCGCATGCCCGTGACGGCACGCATTGCACCAACATGGGGGGGGCCTTCGTATGTCCAGACAGCCAGTTTCATTCTGCGGCCTCTTTCGTTAGCAACCCTTTTCGGATCAGTGGACGGGCAAAGAGGGCCGCCAGATCACCAGCCTGTTCATAAAAATGTACAGGGCTAAAGACCAATTCGATGGACCATTTCGTGGATTTTCCCTGTGCCTCAAGCGGATTGGCCAGACCCAATCCGCAGACCGTCAGATCGGGGTTGATGTCACTATGACGATCCAATTGCAGATCGACATCCTGCCCTTCGCTGATCGATGCAATTGGGCCGATTGCCTCTAGCTCCGGGCGCAGCAATGTCCCATGCAGATAGGGTGTGCCGACCTCGGTCAGGATCATACCGCATTCTTGGGATAGAAACCGGGCCAGCGGCAATTCCAATTGGCTGTCAGGAAAGAAAAAGACCGTTTTCCCCTGCAAGACCGATTTCGCATGGGCCACCGCCTTGTGCGCGCGGGCCAGTGGCGCGGCGATTACGCGGTCAAAGTGGTCACGCGCCACGCCATAGGTCTGGGCAATCGCCCACAGCCAATCGGTCGTGCCATTCGCCCCAAACGGAAAGGGGGCCGAAATATGTGTGGCACCGCGTTGGACCATTGCATCATGGGCCGCGCCCAAAAATGGTTGAACACAGGCAAATCGCGTCCCCGCCCCAACGCCGAACGTGGCCCGTTGATCCGCGGTTGGCAGGATTTTGACCGGTCCGACCCCCAGATCAGACAGCAATGTTTTCATCTGATCTTCGACGGCATCCGGCATCGTGCCCAGGACCACCAATTGCTGTGTGTCGTCGGTCGGCAGGTCGCGAATCACCGTTTCAAGACAGGCATCTTCGCCCTGAGTAAAGGTGGTTTCGATGCCAGAACCCGAAAAATTGGCCACCTGGATCGAATTATTAAATTTTTTTGTTAGACGTTTTGCCGCAACATCCAGATCCAATTTAATGACTTCGGACGGGCAGGACCCAACCAGAAATAATCGCTTGATGTCAGATCTTCTTGACAGCAGGCGTTCAATTTCACGATCCAGTTCGGCATGCATATCGGCCATGCCGGCCAGGTCGCTTTCTTCTAGGATGATGGTACCAAAACGGGGTTCAGCAAAAATCATCACGCCTGCCGCGCTTTGCAATAAATGCGCGCAGGTCCGCGATCCGACGACCAGAAAAAATGCGTCTTGCATTTTACGGTGCAGCCACAGAATCGCGGTTAACCCGCAAAAAACTTCGTGTTGGCCGCGCTGTTTTAGGATTGGGAAATCAGACATATTGCACCTCTTGCTGGGATTGCAGGCGTGCGGCGCGCAGTTTTAACAAGAATTGCAGCGCGTTGATGGCATAGGTGACATAGGCCGCCAGTGCCAAAACCATCAACTGATCTGGCCCAAGTAAATTGTAATACAGTGCAATAAGATAGGCGGTGTGTAATGCGATCACGACAAAGCTGACCACGTCTTCCCAGAAAAAGGCGGGGGCCAACAGGTATTGGCCAAAGACGACCTTTTCCCAAATCGCGCCGGTGACCATGATGGCATACAAAAACCCGGTTTTTACCAAAATCGACAGCGTGGCCGCAGTGTACCCTGCGCCAGTGGTCAAATACCGAACAACCAAAACTGCGGAAATTATAAAGACCAGAAATTGCAAAGGGGCCAAAATGCCCTGAACAATTGTCCAGACCGTATTATCACGCCGCTGGCGTTGTTCTGGGGTGTATAATGCACCCCGATTGGTTATGTCCCCGTTGGTTTGAGGCATCAAAGTCCCCTATTTAGCTATAATTCAAGTATGGCGGGATTCCTGTGAGTGTCAAATAAAACTTACACAAAACGAAAAATATGTGTAAAAAATAAGTTACAAAAATGACGGTTGGGCGTGTGCCGCTGCGTGCGCGTTCTGTTTTGACGGACGAGAAATTGGAACGATGGACGACAAATTGGAATTTGGAGAAAGTGTAATCTGTTTGACAGGCAACCGTGTGTCTGGGACAATAGACATACGGGAAAACGAAAGTCGCAAGGCGCATGGAAACCTAATCAGTAGTGTGGTTTCTGAAAGTGAATTAATGGTATCCGACAACACCAAACCGCCCGGTCAGAACGGGGTTGATAGGCAAATGAAAAACTTTGCCCAGCTGGTGCTGTCTGATTTATTGCATCAGGTCCCATCGGAAAAACGCAGCCGTGTTCGTCAAACGGCGGAATGGATGTCCAATCAAGTTGTTTCCCGAAATTATGATCAAATTGGTGTCATTGATGCCCTGACCCGTCGGGGCTGTTCGCGGGAACTGGTCATTGATTTTTGCATTCCGATGGCTGCGCGCATATTGGGTGACGAATGGGCTCGCGATTTGCGAAACTTTGCCCAAGTGACATTGGGAACCGCGCGTCTGGGCGAAATATTAAAAGAACTAGGGCTATCGACCCGTGATTGCCCCGGCCAGGACGGCGGCGCAATTTTGCTGGTCGCCTGTCGTGGTGAACAACATATTTTAGGTGCCCAAGTATTGGCAGACCAGTTATGTCGTCGCAAACAGCAGGTGAAATTGATCGTCGATGCCACATGGCAGGATGTTTTGAAGCTATGTCAAACTGGGGATTTTTCCGCACTTATGTTTACGTGCGCTGGGATCCATGCTTTACCTGCGTTAACTGATAGTGTAAACAAAGTTAGACATTTTTTTGGTGCGGATTTACCGATCGTGATCGGTGGTCAAATGTTGGAAATTGATGCCGAAAAATTATCGTGTTTACCAGTGAATTTGGTTTCGAACGATTTGGACGTTGTGTTGTCTGTGCTTGAATTGGTTTCCATTTCGGCGAAAGATAACATCCAAACAGAGGGTTAGGACGACGTATGCAGACCAGAGATTCTAAGTTGTGGGACCTTGGATCGATTCCCATGATCCAGCCGGAATTTCTGGGTAACATATTGGCGACCGCATCCGACATCGCGTTGGTGGTGTCTGAAACAGAAATCGTGCACAGTATCCTCGTCAATGAGGCGGAACAAAATTTTGGAAACCTGTCCCATTGGCAGGGCAAGCCAATATGGGATTTTTTGT
>BB_Man_B_Liq_inBBDRAFT_1000158_pt1 | contig 12218 bp, 4 predicted proteins | sample BBManParaguerPR_4_FD_10244 | JGI IMG/M metagenome (IMG submission 10244) | reverse complement strand
ACGTTGTAATAGAACAAAATTTAACAGTTAACGGAACATCGTCATTCCAAGACACAAACATCAGTGGTACATTTACACTTGTAGGTGATTTAGCACAGACTGGTAACTATGCACTAACTGGTGATGCAAATATTGGACAGCAACTAACTGTTGGTGCAAGTGCGCAGTTTGAAGAAATATTAATCGACGATAACTACATTACTACAACAACATCAAATGCTGACTTGGAACTACGTGCATCGGGCACAGGTAGAATATATGTTCCACTAAATGATGTTGTAATTGAAAATGACCTAACAATTAACGGTACTACTACAACAGTTGATATTACAAGTACTGGCATAATAACTGCTGACAGTTTTACTAACAATGTAATATTACTAGACAACAATGTAATAGAAACAACTACAACAAATACAGATCTTGTATTAAACGCAAATGGCACTGGTGTAATTAGTATTCCAAGTACTGATGTTGAAATTGCACAAGATCTTACAGTTAGCGGAACTACTGATTTACAAGATACAAATATTACAGGTACGATTACACATGTAGGTAATACTGTACAAACAGGTAATGTTGTACAAGTAGGTGACCTTGATGTAACTGGCAATGTTACAATTTCTAGCACTGCACAGTTTGAAAATATTCAAATCAATGATAACTTTGTAACAACTACACAAAGCAATTCTGATTTAGAATTACGTGCTAACGGCACAGGCAAAGTCATTGTTCCTAGTAATGATGTTGTAATTACAGGAAGTACAGAAATACAAGGTACTCTTACTGTTGAAAATCTAAACAGTTCAAATACTATTACAGCAAGTAGTTTTAGTACTGGCACAATTAGCGTATATGACAATGTTGTAGAAACTGTGATATCAAACGCAGATTTAGATTTACGTGCAAACGGAACTGGCAGAATTTATGTTCCAACTAATGACGTTGTAATTGAACAAGATTTAACAGTAAATGGAACTACAACACTATCTAATACTACTATTAACGGAACAGTAACACATGTAGGTAATACTGTACAAACAGGTAATGTTAATTTAACTGGCAATTTAGATATTGTTGGCGACTTTAATGTTACAGGTGCGTTCCAGTTTGAAAATATACTAATAGACGACAATGTTATTACAACTACTGATTCTAATTCAGATCTAGAACTTAGAGGTGCCGGAACAGGTTCAATATATGTACCGGATAATAATGTTGTTATAACAAACAATCTTACAGTAGACGGAACATTTACTGTAGGCGATATTGTTAGTGTTGGTACTATTACATCTAATAACTTTACTACAGGCGACATACTTGTAGACGATAACTTTATTACAACTACAAACAGTAACAGTAATTTAGAACTTCGTGCAAACGGAACCGGTAGTATCATAATAGATGATTTAGCATTTAACAGTAATACTATTACAGTATCTAATAGTGATTTAGAAATAATCACAGGAGATAACAGTGTAGTATTTGACGGTACAGGCGAAGTAGTACTACCTAAAGGATCAGATGCACAAAGAGTTGATGTTACTGGTGCTATTCGCTGGAATACTGATAGAAATAGATTTGAAGGATACAACGGCTCTAACTGGATTAATTTAGCAGGTGTAGAAGATTTAGACGGAAACACTAAGGTAACTGCCGAACTAACTGAAGGTGCTAATGACGGAGTAATTAGATTTACAGTAAACGGAACTGTGCAAGCGGACCTCGATGTAGATCGATTTAATGTTGAGAAACTAACCGTTGATGACATACATGTTGACGGTAATATGATAAGTACAGTAACAGCTAATACTGATTTGCAATTATCTGCTAATGGCACAGGATCTGTAAACTTTGAAAACTTTGGTTTCAATGGAAATAGATTAACAAATGTTGTCAACAACAGCAACATGGTATTTGAAACATCGGGCACAGGCTACTACGAATTCGTCGATCCTTACGGTATTGTTTTACCAGTAGGCGACAACGCAACAAGACCTTCGGGTGTACAAGGAATGATACGATACAACACCGCAGATGCAAGGGTTGAATTGTATGACGGAACAAGTTGGGTTTCAGTAGCAGGTTCGTCAGGTGGTATTAGTTTTGCTGATGCAGAGAACATTGCAATTGAGAAAGTATTAATTTTTGGATAAGAAAAAATGGCAACACTACTAAAAAATACAGTAATTAAAAATTGTGGTACAAAGCCAGTGTTAATTTATGAAACACTGCCAACTACCCGTGTTACAGTGTTAGGATTAAGTTTTACTAACCTAACAGATAAATTCGTTTATGTTGATGTTATCATCGAAGATGATACTAGTGTGTCAGGTTATTATTTGAAAGATTCAATTTTACCAGCAGGTACTTCGTTACGTGCTGTATCAACAGGTGAAAAACTTGTTCTTGCACCGAGCAACAGATTGCTTGTAAGATCAAGTTTGGATGACTCCGTTGATGTTATTGTTAGTTACGTGGAGATTACATAATGAGTTACTATATTGGTACAAGTCCAAGTGAAGTACAATCAGGGTTTATTAAACGCTATTTCTACGGACTAAGAAGAAACGATGACGGTGAATTATTTTTAGTAGTTGTGGATCAGCTTAGAGGCGGTGACGAAAACGTTGTTATTATTAACGACTTAGGTGTTGCTGAAGATAACTATCCAGACTTTGAAGAAGGTATTGATGTGTTAGACGGTATTGACATTAATAAAAATGTACTATACCCTAACTTGAGATATCCTCAATTTAAATTTGATAATAGATCATTGTTGTATTACATTGATCCGGCAACAGGATTCTTTATACAAAGAATTTCAGAAGCATATGATTACCCAGATAAAATTTCAAGTCCTGCTTACGGTGATGGCAACGACGAGGATGTGTTAGTTCCTGGCGAAAGTAGCAGTCAAGGTGTAGGATACTAAAGGGAAAGATAGATGGCAGAGTTTAAGTTAGATCGATTTAAGTATAACTGGCGCGGAGATTGGACACCGGGCGAAGAATATACTAGAGATGATATTGTCCGTATTAACGGTCGCAGTTATGTTTGTTTAATTACTCACATTGCTAGTCCAGTATTTGCAACTGACTTAGAAGCAATACTTCCAGATTCAGATCCACCACAACCGCAGCCAAAATGGGTTGTAATGACTGCTTCAAAATACTTTTATGGAATGTGGGCTACTAACATTGCATATAACATTGGAGATGTTGTTTTATTTGGCGGTACTCTTTGGGAATGTACACAAAGTCATATTTCAGCAGCTTTTGAAGACAATGAAGAAAAATGGAAAATCTTTGCAAGACATATTTCTTATGAACAAGAATGGCAACAAAATCAAAACTATGGTTACGGTGCTCTACTAAAATATAATGGTATTGTTTATAAGTGTATTAAAGCACATACTAGCCAAACATATTTAGAAGACAACCAAGATGCTTGGGAAATTTTTGTAGACGGTATACAATACAGAGGAGACTTTGTTGACACTACTGAATATAGAAAAAACGACCTAGTACGTTATGGTGGTTCTATTTTCCGTTGTACAGAAACACACATAAGTCCTTCTACTTTAGACGATACTAAATTTGTATTAGAATTTCCAGGTAATCAGTTTAGTGGAGAATGGACTAGTACAGCAGCATATAACCAAGGCGACATTGTAAACTACGGTGGCTTTTTATGGTATGCTGAAAGAAACAGTGTTGACCAAAATCCATCAAATACTGACAGTACGCAATATTGGTCAATTATTGCTAAAACACAATCTTTTGCAGGACAGTGGGATCCAAATACACAGTATAAACCGGGCGATGTAGTACAGCGCGGCGGTAACTTGCTTATGGCTAAACAAGACATTGGCATTTCACAAGGCGACGACAGTACAAAAGATTACTTAGACGGAGACTTATGGGAATTAGTTGTCCCTGGCAAAAATAATAGAAGCAGCTGGGTTCCTGGACAACTATACAGTCGAAATGATATTGTCAACTATCTAGGTACTGCTTGGATTTGTACAGAAGAACATACATCAGAAGACAACAATTATCCAGGCGACAACGGTTCTGGTTATGATTATTGGGATATGCTTATTCAAGCAGGTCTTGAAGGCGGTCTAAGAGCTAAAGGTGACTTGCTAACTTACGGTCTAAAAGATTTATTAGCAAAAGGTGACGGAAGTACACTAGGCGATACTGCTGTTCCTCTTGGAGAAGAAAATCAACTTTTAAGTGTATCAAGTGACAACGATATTTTCTGGAGAAATTTGTCAACAGATACTGATGTTGTTTACGTTGCAGAAAACGGGTTAGATGAACCAGGCCGCGGCTTAGACGAAAGACACCCATTTAGAACTGTAAGATATGCATGTGAATATGTTGAAGATAATCTAGACGGTTTATTAGCAAAAGTACAAGTAGCAACTGGTACATACTATGAAGCAGGACCAATTGTTGTTCCAGCTAAAACTGTAGTTATGGGTGACGAATTACGTGCAACTGTAATATCTGCTACAGGACCAGACCCGAGATATCAAGGCGATATCGAATTTGCTAGAGATTATTTGCTAAGAACTAAGCAATGGTTAGAAATGATGTTGCTAAATCAGTCTATAATGGACGAACGTGCTCCCGGCAACACACTAGAGCAAGTTACTAATTTACCTCCATCAGGACAAACAGCAATTAACGTTGTTAATCAATTGATTGACAACTGGCAAAACTATGTTGAATATTTTGTAGATGACGGCGAAATTCTAGTAGAAATGGAAGGGTCAAACGATCCTACTACTATTACACAAAGAACAAGTGCTGCAAGAATAATTGAAGCAAACAAAGAATTTTTAGCGTGTCAGATTGCATATTATATTATTGACAGATACCCTAATGAAACATTTGAGCTAAACAGATTAAAAAATGATGCTAGAAGTTTACTTAGAGGTATTATTAGAGATTTAAAATACGACGGTAACTATGCTACTATTCAGTCAGCAAGACGTTATGTATCATATACTAACGGCGGTAGACTAGAAGATCTTTTTTATATGAGAGATACAACTGGTTTACGTCAAATGACTATTTACGGATTACAAGGAAATCTAAATCCTCCAGGAGTATTTGACTTGTATCAAAGACCAACAGGCGGTGCTTGTGTAAGTCTTGATCCGGGTTGGGGTCCGGATGACGAGCGCACTTGGATTAAAAATAGATCTCCGTATATTCAAGGTGTTACTAACGTAGGCGATCGTTGTGTTGGTATGAAAGTTGATGGTGCTCTGCACAACGGCGGAAACAAATCAATGACTGCTAACGACTTTACACAAGTACTAAGTGACGGCATTGGTGCTTGGATTACTAACAATGCTAGGGTAGAACTTGTATCTGTGTTTACCTATTATAACCAGGTTGGATACTTAGCAGAAAACGGCGGAGTTATACGTGCAACAAACGGTAACAACTCCTACGGATCGTTTGGTTCTGTAGCAGACGGAAACGACCCACTTGAAATACCAGAAGAAGTTACAGTAAACAACAGAGAAAATCACGCACAAGTTGAAACTGCTTTTGCAGGAGGATCTAACGACCACATTTACTTGTTTGAATATACAAATGCAGGTGAAGAATATACACAAGCAAGTGCAAATATCACAGGTGCAGGCGACGATGCTGAAGTTGAATTTAGAGATTTTAGAACTGGCGGCTTGTATGAAGCAAGGTTGGTAAACACAAAAGGTTCAGGTAGCGAAGGCGGCTCTGGATATTTGGCTAGACAAGGTAGTGCTCAGATTACAGTAGATTCAACTTCTACTATTAGACTTTCAGCAACAGACCCAACACAATTCCTTTCAGAAATTGAAGGAATGAGAATACTAATTACATCAGGTCAAGGATCTGGGCAATATGCTTACATCACAGATTTTGATGCTGTTACTAGGGATGTAACCGTTGCAAAAGAAAGCGACGATACACCGGGCTGGGACCACATTGTTCCTGGAACCCCAATTGAATCTAGTTTAGATTCTACTGCTAGATATAGAATAGAACCTAGAGTAGCAACTACTGCTCCTGAGTTTAGAACATTTACTGCTAACATGCAAAGCGATACAGAGTATAAAGATATTATATTCAGCGGAACACGTAATATCTTTAATAATATTGCTATTGAAACAGGAACAGGCGAAACGTTTGATGACGATCCTGCGGCAGCAACATTTAACATTACACGAGCAAATAGAGAATACGAACTTGTTTTAAGTTTGCCAGGTAGAGGATATGCTGTAGGAGATCAGTTTGTTATCACTGGAGACAGATTAGACGGTGTCACACCAGACAACGATATTACTATTACTGTAACTGATGTAACTGACGATAGTTCTAATAGTATTGCTGATTATACATTTGAAGGCAGAGGCCGTGCTGGACGTTGGATGACTATTGCTAATCCTAATGTAGCATCTTATAGCGATGACGGCATTAACTTTACTACAGAATTGTTAGGATTTGAAGGTGACTGGGAAACTATTGTTGCAGGACACGATAGATTTGTTGCAATTGCAAGAAATGAAAATAGAGTTTCATTTACCTTTACTGGAGAAAGCTGGACTGTTAGAGCATTGCCAACAACTGAAGACTGGATTGACGGTGCTTACGGTAATGGCAAGTTTGTAATTGTATCACAGAGCTCAAACAATGTTGCATACAGTGAAGACGGTCTAACTTGGAGTTTAACAGACATTCCAGATCAAGCAACTGGCGACTCGTCTACAGTTAAATGGGATAATGTAACATATGGTAACGGAAGATTTGTTGCTATCTCAAGTAACTTTACAGACGTTGCTTATTCATTAGACGGAGTTAATTGGACTCGTGTTGAAGAAGCAATAGATCAAAATACTAACTGGGATATTGTTGGACTAGAATACGGTAATAACAGATTTATGGCATTGTCAAGTAATGGCTACATTACATATAGTATCGATGCTGTAAATTGGTATATGGCTGATAGAATATTCCCAGACGGTATTAATACTGCAACACAAACATGGAACTGGACTAAACTAAGATTTAGTCAGGGTGTATTTGTAGCAATTGGTAGACAAGATACATTTAGTCCAGACATTGGAGACTTTGGTGGCTTTGCAGAAGACAATGTCGACTTTTTCTATACTTCGGAATACGGACTATTATGGGAAAAACGTTTATTTGCTAGTTCAAATAAATGGAGAGCTATTGCAGGCACAGGCGACGACGATACTGAAGGTCGTCCAGTATGGCAAGCACTAGCAAATACTGCAAGTAATGGTAGAAATAAAATTTATCTAGGTAAACAGGCATTTTTAAGAGCTGATATTTTCCAAGGTAGCTTCCAGTCTATGAAAATTTGGGATCCGGGTAGTGGTTACACTGATGATATGACAATTACTGTTACTGATACACAGTTTGTAGTAGAAGCAGAATTTGAACAAAGATTTGGTAATCGTGTACTAGCACAGCCCGACTTTGTTAATAGAGGTGCTGGTTATAGAACATCAACTTCAACTATTACAATTACAGGTAACGGATATGCAGATATTATTCCTGAATCTAATACACTAACGCTAGACGGTATTGGCATTATTCCAGGGCCTGGTGTACAAATTAGAATAGACGGAATTTTAGATGAAACTACAGAAGATCCAGATGATTTAAAATTATTTGTAGGTGTTACTGCAACTGACTTAGGCGATGACGGTTCNGGTAACGGAACAAGAACTGTAAGATTTAGTGTTACACCTAGACTAAGAAACGAAAACAACTTAGCACACGGAACTACAGCAAGACTTAGAAGACGCTATTCACAATGTCGTATTAGTGGTCACGACTTCCTTGATATTGGTACTGGTAACTTTGAAGAAACAAACTACCCTGATTTATATGCAGGCGGTGCATATTTTACAAGTGCGCCTGAAAACGAAATTCAAGAATTAAATGGCGGACGAGTATTCTATGTAAGTACTGACCAAGATGGTAACTTTAGAGCTGGTGAACTGTTTGCTGTTGAACAGGCTACTGGTATTGTTACTATTAGTGCTGAATTCTTTGACTTAGACGGTCTAAGCGAGCTTGCACTAGGCGGTGTTAGACTTGGTGGTTCAGGTGCTGTTGTTAGAGAATTCTCAACAGACCCAACTATGAGCGAGGACTCGAACAATGTTGTTCCAACACAGCGAGCNATTGCAACATTCCTTGCAGATAGATTGTCAGTTGGTGGTGAAAACTTAGAAACTAACGCATTTGTTGCTGGTCGAGTTAGAGTTGGTACAGATGCAAACGTAATTGAAATGACAGATGACAGTTACCTAAATGTTAATGTTCCTGTAATACTTGACGGAGCAGATCCGCAAGGCAATCCAGTCGGCATTGACGGAACAATAATAAGTCAAATGTTATTCTTGAGACAGATTACTAACGATTAATGAATTATAAGACAGTATTTAGGATATTGATAAATATAATATAACGGAGCAATAAGATGGCAGAATTTAAGTTAGGTAGAATTAGATTTGTTTGGAAAAACGATTGGGCTACCTCTACAGTTTATTATAAAGATGATGTAATAGCATTTGGCGGCAAAGTGTACATTTGTGTTATTGGACACACTTCGGCTGCTGATTTCTTTACAGATTTAAACATTACTCCATCTAAATGGAACTTAGTAAGTGACGGACAAACTTGGAGAGGTGACTGGGCTCCGCAGGAAAGATACAATCCAAATGATATTGTTCGTTATGGTCCTAGACTATATATCTGTCAAGATGTTCATACTAGTGCAGAAGATTCGACTACAGGATTAGAAGCAGACCTAGATAAATGGGAAGTCTATGCTGACGGCTTAGAGTTTAAAGGCGACTGGACTATAAACACTGACTATCGTGTAAACGACACAGTAAAGTATGGCGGCGCAACTTATGTTTGTACAGACGATCATACATCTGCAGGAACCGAAGCTGACGGACTTGAAGCAAATGCTGCTTCATGGTCGTTAATGAATCAAGGTTTTGATTGGAAGCAAGAATGGATTGCAGGTACTAGATACAAAGTTAATGATGTTGTAAAATTTGGTGGTACGCTTTGGATAGCAACGCAGTATCATACAGCTAGTGGTACATTTGGTTTAGATAGTGCAAACTGGGAAAAGTTTGTAGAAGGTATTCAATTTGAAGATAGATGGTTACCTACATCGTTCTATCAACCAGGCGATATTGTGCGTTATGGCGGTAATCAATATATTGCAAAAACAGACAATAATGCAGTTAAACCGCCTAGCAGTACAGCAGACTGGGACCTATTCAGTTCAGGGTTTAGATTTTTAGGTGATTGGAATGACGACTCTACTAATGAAGTATATGAGCCGGGTGACGTTGTTCGCTTAGGCGGATACACATACAAGTGTAAAGTAGAACACACTAATCAACAACCTCCAAATACTGATTACTGGGACAGACTAAACAGCGGCTTTGAATGGCGCGGCGAATGGTTAGACGACCAGGAATATTACGAAGGTGATGTTGTACGCTTTGGTGATAACTCATATGTCTGTATTAAAGGACACATTTCAGAAGGCGATGACTACAGTAGTTTAAGTAGCGGTGCAGAAGGCTCTCGTCCTGATCTAGCAGACAGTGGTCAATATTGGTCAGTTATGGCACTAGGTAGTGAATCTAGTGTTTTAACAGCAAAAGGCGACATGGTATACTACAGCGGCACAGCGCCTACAAGATTGCCAATTGGCCAAGATGGACAAATTCTTACAGTAAGCAAAGAAGGAATTCCAAAATGGGAATTCTTAGGAAATGCTAACGATGTTTATTATGTAGCAGAACACGGACAAGACTTGCCATCGCCAATATACGGCAAAAACTGGGATAGACCTTTTAAATCAATTCGTTATGCAACTGAGCAAATAGATCGCGGAGCAAAAGTTCCTAAAGTAAGAGAGTTGCTAGAATTAAACAGAAGATTTATTCAAAGAGAAATTACAGAGTGGACCAAATATCAAGTTACTAATGGTATTGCACCGTTTACGGTTAACTTTGATTTTGACACTGTAAAGTGTGAAAGAGACATGGGCTACTTAGTAGATGCCTTTGTTTGGGACATCACACACGGTGGTAATGAAAGAACACGAGCAGCAGCACTTTCGTACATTAACGAAACTGTAGGCTCACCATATTTAAACCAAAAAGCAGAAACAGTAGCAAGTATTAATTACGGTATGAGTTTAATCCAAAAAGTACTAAAACAAGAAGCACCTGACACACTATACCAAGAAGAAAACGGTGATAATTCTACTGCTATTGTTGAACAATATTTTATAACAGACTACGGAAACCAAGCCGATGTTGAGTACGAGGGTACAATATCAGGTACAGCAACAGGAGCTGGCGAATCGTCCCCGGCAGGGTCAAGTGGAGGTAACAATGTATACGGAGGAGGCTACTAACAATGGCAACAGTTTATGAAACAATCGCAGAACTAGGATCAATAGTTACAGATGCGATAACAGCAGGAGATACTAGTACGCTTCCAGAACTAGCAATAAGAACTACACTAATTAGGGTTGCTACAGGTTCGTATAAAGAAACACTACCAATTATTGTTCCAGCAGAATGTTGTGTAATGGGCGACGAACTACGTGCAACAAACGTACAGCCTAGAACAGTTTACAACACACCAAATCTAACACCAAAGACAGACTTTTGGTATTCTTATGCTGGCATGAGCAGAATGGAAGACATCATTGGCGATGTTGTTAGCGGTGTAGCAGTTACACCAACAACTGGTAACACACTTGATCAAAATGTATCTTGGCCGTATGCTGAAAATCCGCAAGCTAAACAAGCTGTTGTTGATCTTGCAAGAAATGTAAAGCGTAGAGCTGATATTGGCTTAGGATTAAAACAAGAAGCTCGTAAAACACTTACTCGTGCTAATGACTTAGCGGTACCAGAAAACGGACATGCAAGAGATCTTATTTGGAGAAACGCAGACTTTATTAAAGCAGAAATTGTTGCGTACATAGCAGATCAGTATCCAGATTTAGATTATAGTAGAACTAAGTGTAAGCAGGACGTTGGATTTATTATCGATGCATTAGCATATGATTTAACATACGGCGGTAACTGGCAAACACAAAATGCAGGACTTGCATACTATAACGGTGCATCGGGCACACTACAAATTGATAGTGAAGAAAAAGCAGCAACACTTGCTTCTTACAACTATCTAAAACAGTTAATGCAAACTGTGCAAAGAAACATTACAGTAACTCCAGTATATCAAACAGATGAATCACAAGTTACTGGCGAAGGCGGCGGCGCAACACAATCGACTACAATCGGTACTCTAATGGACGATATGATTGATATTGTTGACAATGGCCCAGGACAGGCAAGCATTACATATCCGTCATTAGTAGGTGTTGCATCTAACTTGATTACTGCAAGCACTGCATGTACAAATGCATTGCCAACTATCCAAGAAGAAACAATTAACTTTATTGCTAAAAACTTTGGTAGCTTCAAATACGATGCTGCAAAATGTAGACGCGATTTAACAAATATTCTTGGAGATGTAGCGTATGACGTTGCATTTGGAACAAACTATAACCAAGTTTATAATGGTATTGCTTATCAAAGAGGCAATAGCGAATACTTGTTAAACAACCAAAAGAAAGAAACTATTGGTGCTATACGTTTTGCTAGAAACGAAATGGCAGGAGTAATTCAAGATGCAGCAGCACGAACTGCATTTACTGATGGTATTAATGAAATTGTTGATATTATTAGAAATGGTACAATTAGTGCAACAGTACCGGGCGACGGTGTAGCAGATGCATTAGTATTTCCAAACCCAGCCGGCGCTGATCAAAATAGAATCGATGCTAAAAATCTACTAATTGCTAACAGAGACTTTATTGTAGCAGATGTAAGATGGTATGTTGAAAATAATTATAATAGTCCTCCAGGATCGTTTGTATACAATGCAGCTAAGTGTGAAAGAGACGTAGGTTACATTGTTGACGCTATGACTTACGACATATTATATGGTGGTACAGCAGCAACTACTCGCGTGGCAGAATCATACTTTGTAAATGGAAACACACAAGTATACGGTCAGGAAGTACAAACTGTTGCAGCATATGCACATGCAAGTTCAATTATTCAACAA
>BB_Man_B_Liq_inBBDRAFT_1000157_pt1 | contig 12227 bp, 8 predicted proteins | sample BBManParaguerPR_4_FD_10244 | JGI IMG/M metagenome (IMG submission 10244) | reverse complement strand
TTTCATAAATTTCATCATCAAATTTACTAAATTGAGCTAGTTCCATTCCTCTCTTGGATGCATCTGCTGCAGCCCAGCTTTTTCTTTTACCAACATTTGGAAAATGCCTATAGCTTCTAAGGCTTGGACCATCTAATAAAATATTATTTATTGTCCTTCTTACGATTTCTTTGTTGCCATCGTTAATTAAATGTGAATAAACTGCNCCAGNAGCAAGCTTCACATAAAAGACNTGGTCATAACCTTCTTTATTTAATGATGTNCCTAAACATAGAGATCCNTGTATTTCATAAGTCTGNACTAAAGANGTAATGAAATCTTCAAATAGTAAATGCTGATTGTTAACAAAGTAACTAAAAACANTTCCAAAATTATCNGANGGATGAGCCCATTCTTTTGCTAAAAAAGTATCGTTATAGTCAAACCACCTTGTCAACACTGTAAGTGCGAAACTAATATCTTTGGGATCTTGAATTTCCTGTATTAGATCAAAAGGATTATTACCTTGACTAACTTCTTTAGATTGAAACGCAAAATTAACTACTTCTTGATGAGAAGATGCTTCAATAATACAGCCAAAAGTATCAAGAATTGTTAACTTAGCAGCTAATAAAAGTTCCTCATCAATGATTATTTTTTTTGACAAATAATTAGAAATGGTAAGGTCTAAATTTTCAGTCAACTAACAGATTATCTTTCAGAAGGACCAATATATTTTGCTGCTGGCCTAATTAAAGTATCCTGTTGCCTCTGTTCGAAATAATGTGCCGCCCATCCAGCAGTCCTACCAGCTACAAATATAGGAGTAAATAATTCTGTTTGGAATCCTAGTTCATGAAGCAACAGCCCTCCATAGAAATCAACATTAGGAAATAAATTTTTCTCGCTATCCATTACGGAATCAATTTTCTTAGCTATTTCAAATTTATTTTTTGCTTTATCTGTTGTGCTAAGAATTTCAACCCAATTTTTAACGACTGGACTTCTTGGGTCTTGAACCTTATAAACACCATGCCCAAAGCCCATGATTTTCTTTTTTTCATTTAACAACTTTAGAACTCCATCATTTGCCTCATCAACAGTGGAATATTGAGAAATCATTTCAACTGCTTTTTCATTAGCTCCACCATGCAACTCGCCTTTTAATGTACCAATTCCTGATACTATTGAACTAGTTAAATCTGATCTCGTAGATGCTGTTACTCTAGTAGCAAATGTTGAAGCATTAAAACCGTGCTCAGCGTATAAAATTAATATATCGTCTAATGCTTCTAATTTTTCTCTACTTGCATCATTAGGTAAAAGTGAACTTGCAACTAAAAATTCGTCATCTAATTCACTTGAAGACTTGTCATTGTAGCTTGCAATGACATAGCATACTGCGGCAATTAATCTTGTTGTCTGTTTGGTTTTGTTTTCAGAACTTGACTCGCCCATAAATGATACGATAACTTTCAAAACATCCATGGGATGTAAAGTTTCCTTAGATTTATCTATTAAATTGTTTAGATAATTGTCTTCATTAAGTTGGTTATAATATTCTGTGTACGATTGTTTAAAATTTTTACTATCTAAGTCATCATTTAAAATTAACGATGCAACGTTTTCATATGTGTATTCTTCTGTTAGCTTAATAGCGTCGTAGCCTCTATATCTAAGTGAAGTACCTTCTTTACCAACAGTTGAAATAGAAGTTTCACCTGCTATCACACCTCTAAGACCTGGGGAATAATCCATCGATTCATTGTACATTAAAGTATTGGTATTGGCCAGAAAAATGAATCACTAAAGTGATGATTTAAAGAAAAAAACATTATTATCGACATATGGCTGAAATTCATAAACTTGAAGAACAATCTAGATTTGGATCTAGTTTTGTTGCAGGCATAATCACCCTTGGAATTACTGCACTATTGGCTGGCTGGTTAAGTTTTTTTCTATTTCTACCAATCAAAGCTGGGATGGAAGTTGTAATATCTCTGGAAGAAAAATTTCTACCGCGTGCTGAAGGAATGGTCTTAAACTTTGTTTCACTATCAGAACCATCAACAATTATTACTTCTGACAATAAAATTCTTGATGAATTACACGATGGATTAAATAGAGACCCTATTGCATTGTCTGAAATCCCACCATTTGTTATTAATACATTATTAGCAGCTGAAGACAGTAACTTTTACACTCATGAGGGCGTAGACTTTGTAGCTATTTTAAGTGCTGTATTGGATAACTTAAGAGGCGTCACTAGAGGTGGTTCAACAATAACTTCTCAAGTTGCCAAACAATCTTTTGTTGGGGATGAAGTATCTATTAGACGAAAAGTTGCTGAAGCAGTTGTTGCTGCTGAGTTAGAAAGAAGATACACAAAAGATCAGATATTAGAGTATTACATAAATTCTATTTATTGGGGTTCTGGTGCTTATGGCATTCAATCAGCTTCATACGAATATTTTGGCAAAAATGTTCAAGATATCACACTTGATGAAGCTGCAACTCTAGTTGTAATTATTAGAAGTCCCGCATATTACAATCCAAGAAAATACCCAGAAAGAGTCCTTGAAAGAAGAAATGATGTTTTAGATGTTATGTTAAAGGAGGATTTTATTGTAGACATACAAGCACGTTCAGCTAAATTAGCACCTTTAACAATTGTTGAATCAAAAACTAGAGAGTCCCAAGCAGAACATGTCGTTGCTGAAGTAAAGAGACAACTACTAAACGATCCTCAGTTTGCAGTTCTTGGAAATACCAAAGAAGAGAGAAAAAAGAAAATATTTGGTTGCCCATCAGATGACACCTCATGTGTTGGTGGGGGTGGACTAAGTGTATTTATAACACTTAATCTTGAACTTCAAGAACATGCAAATGATGTATTGGAAGTATGGGTTCCGTCCTCAAAAGAAGATAGTGAGCTCAATGAAGAACCACTCCCTACAGGAGTTATAACTTTAATCAATAATTCAACAGGTGCGATTGAAGTAATGGCATCTGGAATACCTTTTGAGGAAGAGCAGTATAACTTAGCTACACAAGGAAAAAGAAATCCTGGTTCTGCTTTTAAACCTATTACCCTTTTAGCTGCCTTAGAGTCTGGGGCTAAATTATACAGTAATAGAGATTCTCGAAGTCCTGTTGAGATTGACTGTGGATATCCATGTGCTCCTGATGGCGTTGGCACAAAATGGGTCGTTAGAAACTATGGAACCTCAATAACTGCTGATAGGTACCTAGATAAAATAAATGCACAAGATAGAGCAATAGAATTACAGTGTGTTGGTTTTCACGTTGACAATATTAAAAATAAAGACTTTATTGAACAATTTCCACTATTAGCAAATATAGATGAATTTGAAGATGAGATAGAAAAGCTTACTCAGATTGCTATCGTACTCAATCAGTACGATGAAAATGGTGAGGAAATAATTTACGAAGAGGACTCTGAAGAATTTAAATTACAAGAAAATTTAGTTCAAATTGACATAAACAGCGAGACTCAATTTATTTTTAAACCTTGCGCAGACAAAAGTGAATACAATCGTTCAATCAAACTACTAGATACCTCTGGAATGATATCCTTAGAAGAGGCAACAAGAAGATCTATTAATACAGTTTTTGCTCAAATGGCTTCCGAAATTGGTGGACAAAAATTAGCAGCTACAGCAAATAGAATTGGTATCTTATCGCAAATAGAACCGGTAATTTCACTAACTTTAGGTGCAGGTGCGGTGACTCCAATAGAAATGGCCTCAGCATATTCATCTTTTGCAACAAATGGAGTTCTTGCACCTACTTACTTAATTGAAAGAATTGAAGATGCAAATGGCGAAGTTCTTTATCAGCATATTGTATCTAAAAGAATTTCAATTCCTGACCCTGGTGCTGCTGCTGCAGTACGAAAAACATTAGAAGTAGCTGCACAATTTGGCACAGGAACCAGAGCAGTTTTAGATGATAGGCCAATCGCAGGAAAAACTGGTACTCATCAAGGATTTAGGGAAGCATGGTTCATTGGATTTATTCCTCAATATACTTCCTCAGTATGGATAGGCTTTGCTGAAGAGCAACTTCCATTAACAAATGTTGAAATAAAAGGTGAAGTTATAAGCAATGTATCTGGTGGAAGAGTTCCTGCTCCAATCTGGAAAGATTTTATGACTAAAGTAGTAGAAAATCTTCCAATAGAAGAATGGCCAGCAGATCCAAGTGATTTAGAAAAATATTATGAGATTCCAACTGTTAAAACACCTCAATTAATAGGATTGAATATTATTGATGCTGAGGAGTTAGCATTTAGCTCCTATCTTTTACCTGAAATCACATTAGTAGATTCTGAAGAAGCTCCTGGATTAGTATTATCTCAAAATATAGAGCAAAACGAAGAAGTTCCTGAAGGCACAATTATTCAACTTGAAGTTTCTTCAGCAAGAAATTCTGCTGCAATTCCAAATATTTCACCTTGCCAACTAAATTATGAAGAAGCTGAAAGTTTAATAAAACAATTTATGAGAGAAAACGGTTTAATTTTGTTCTTAAAGAAAAATTTCGAGTCTTCTGAAGTCCAAGGTTGCGAAGGCAAAGTAATTGGAACAAATATTGCTCAAGGTGGAATTGTTTCGACTGGAGATACTTTAGTATTTATTGTTGACGATAGTATTTCTAATGAATCTAATGAGAGTCCTTAGATAAATTTTTTACAAAATTATAAAATCCTATAACACCAAATCCCGTACCGCCCCGTGGAGTTACTGGATCATTATCTCTAGACCTAGCTGGTCCTGCCATATCCAAATGAATCCACGGAATACCATTTATAAACTCTTCTAAAAGAAGTGCAGCAGTTATTGCACCTCCAAATCTTCCTCCAGTATTTTGTATATCCGCAATGTCAGAATTTATTAATTTTTTATAGTTTTTTTCAAGAGGTAATCTGTGATAGAGTTCATGCGAATTGTTGTTGCTGTTTATAAATTTTTCAGATAGCTCGTTATCATTTGAGAAAACTGCTCCAATTTCTACACCCAGTGCGACATAGGATGCACCAGTGAGAGTTGCAACATCACAAATAACATTTGGTTTAAACTCTGAAGCATATGCCAATGCATCCGCCATTATTAACCTACCTTCTGCATCAGTGTTAAGAACTTCTATAGTTTTGTTATTTCTCATTTTTAACACATCACCTGGTCGTATTGAAGAACCGCTGGGCATATTTTCAACAATTGGAGTATAAACTTTTAATCCGATATTCAATTTTTGTTTAGCAACTAAAGCAATAATACCCCATGCAGTTGCTGCTCCAGCCATATCAGTTTTCATAGTTTCCATACCAGCTGGAGATTTTAAAGAGAGACCACCAGAATCAAATAATACGCCTTTTCCTATTATTGAAATTTGGAATTCAGCATCAGGGTTATATTCACCAACTAACAATTTTGGTTTTCTTTCAGAACCAGAACCAACTCCAGTAATTCCACCAAAATTATTTTTTTCTAACCAATCATCATCAAAACTACTCAACTTTATTTCTGTATCTTTAATTAAATGATTTACTTGCTCTTCAAAGAAACTAGGAGATTTAGTTAATGCTGGATAATTTACCATATCTCTTGTCCAGAATATAGAATCAATTTTATTTCTTATTTCCTCAGAGAAAGTTGATGATTCTATATCAATTTGATAATTTTCTCCAATGTCAGACTTAAAGTAGTCAAAAGAATATTGACTTAAATATATTCCGAATTCTAATGACTCTAAATCTGCGTTTTTAGTAAGGTCTATAAAACTGAGTTCAACATTAAATTTTATTTTTTTACCAGTAAGCGCTCCACTTGAAACCCAATCGTCAACCGAATCACAACCATTAGTACCGACCAAAATTATATTTTCATTTGATTTAACGAGGCTTTTATTTATAAATATTATTTCATTTTTTTTTGCATTGAATGAGTAGTACTTTAGTAGATCTGATATGTCATCTTTGTTGTTAAACAGATCAAAAAACTCATTATTTAAGTCTGAAACTAAAACTATTGAGATTTTCATTTACTTGCTGTCCATTCCTCTTCAAAATCTCTTGCTAGCATCCAGAGTAAATCAGATAATCTATTTAAGTAAACTCCAACAAAAGAATTTTCTACTTTCGTAATTTCTTTCCAAGTAACACATCTTCTTTCCGCTCTTCTAGAAACAACTCTACACCAGTCAAGTTTTGCTGCAATACTATTTTCACCAGGCACAACAAAATACTCAGGAATTCCATTTTTTTCAGATAAATAATCAATATCTTTTTCTAAAATTTGAACCATATTTTCTGTTACAAGAGTTTTACCCTTTTCCAATTTATTTCTGTTTTCACTATCTGTTGCCAATTCAGCACCAACTATGAATAAATCTCTTTGGATTCTTAAAATCAGATCTTTTGTTGCGATTGGAAGTTTTTCTTCATATCTTACAAGTCCTAATGCTGCGACTAACTCATCAACGGAACCATAGGCTTCAGGTGCAATATCGTTTTTATAAACTTTTTTTCCAAATAGTAAACTGGTTTTACCCTTGTCACCTTTTTTAGTATAAATCTTCATAATTGTAGGTTAGTCTCATAACGAAAGTAATAATGTTCCTGAAGCACCCATTGACACAATTAGTGATAAATAACTAAGACCAGTGCTTGCCATGACACCTGTATATGATTTCTCTTGAAGAGATTTATATGACCCAAATGACAATAACCCTGCACTTAAATACAAACCAATCAATACAAAGTTCAATATTTCTGTAGAAACTATATTAAAAATAGCTGATGAACTACTGTATATATCTAAACCGATAGAAAACCCCAACAATATCGAGAGCACTGTTGAAAACTTTGCTATATTTTTCATTCCTTCCCTATTAATTGTGGGATCTACTAAAAACCAATGACCAATCATCATAAGGGAAAATACGGATGCAACTAATAATATTGGTAACAAAACTAAAGTAATATTCGACCCAATAAGGTTGTAGATTGACGAAGCAAAGCTTATTAAACTAAAAAATAACAAAAGATTTTTTTGATTCCAATTAAAACTATTTAAATAAATAAATAGAAAAAAAATACCCAAGAAAGTGAAGTTCGCAGGAAGCAAAAATCCTGTAATAGAAATTATCGAAATAAAAAGTATGCTAAAACCTTTTTTAGGGTTTGTTGAGTTAACAATGTAACCAAGAAATGGGATACATAACACTAAAAATATGTAAGTAAAGTCGCTCAACTGCATAGGATATTTACAATATTATATATGTTTATAAATTTTGTAAAAAAATACGTTATCCCGTCTTTTTTACTTTCACAAGTCATATTATTAACAGTGTTTACTACCTCTCAGAATATTTCCTTAGATTTGAGATCGAAAAACTATTTGATATCAACATTGATTTATTTTTTATTTTCATTGTTGGTTATAAATGCATATTTTTATAAACCAGTTATTAGTTTTGTATTATTTTTAAGTTTATTTCTCCTTTCAAAGAATAATATTGAAAATGATGGGGTTTATTTTCCAATAACAATTCTGATCTTTTTTTCATACGTATTATTAAAAATTGGTGAAAAAATATTTTACAGTTGGAAAAAATCCTTATAATTATGAATTTTATGACAGTGTATCTAAACTAGTTACATGATACGGGGTTTAAAACTTAGTATATTATTTATTTTTACAACATTTGTTTTTCTTGGATTTACTTCCAAAGCTAATGCAATAGAAATTCCACATTCAAGTAAATTCAGCTGTGTTGAAAATGCAAAAGCTCCACTTGAATCTACTTTAGATATTCAAACTTTTTTGGATTGTAATGGTTTTAACCCAGGCCCANTAGACGGTGTCCGAGGTGGTTTAACAGAGGTTGCAATCCGAACATTTCAATCATCTGTTGGATTAACAGCTGATGGTGTTGTTGGGCCAGCAACAAAACAAGCTATGAGAGGATATAGTGCAACAATATTTACGTTTAAAGGAAGTGGTTGGGGTCACGGAGTTGGATTAAGTCAATACGGCGCAAAAGGTCTAACAGAACTTGGGGCGGAGTTTTGTGAAAATACAAGTTCCTGCACCTCTACTGAAGTTGTAAAGTATTATTTTCAGGGTACAAATGTAGAGAATCTTAGTAGTTTGAATTTAAGTTCTCCTAAAATTGCTACTAANGAAAATGAGCTATGGGTGGGTCTTGCAAGAAATGCTAATTCAATAACTTTAACAACCTTACCTTCATCAAGCCCTCCAACTTTATTTATTTGTCAAGAAGGATTAAACAATACTTTAGGCGTACAGGTATTTTTGACTAGTAGAGGTTTTGACCCTGGAGTAATAGACGGCGCTTTTGGTGACAGAACTTCAAATGCTTTAAAAAACTACCAAGCATCTGTTGGCATTAACCAATCTGGAAACATAGATGATGAAACAATAAATAAAATAAAATCTGATGCTCAAATCGATGGTCCATGTGAATCAGAATTTGGTCCCCTTAAAATTAGTGGTGGAGCAACTGTAAGTATAATTAATTCTGGAAGCGGCTGTTATCTGTCTGGACACCCTCTTCTTTCAAAAGTTTCTGCTAGTTGCAATATTGGAATTAAATGGTCGGATGGTGGNAGAATTAGAGTNGGGCCAAGAGAACACAAACATGGTNTTTTAAAANTAAGAAGTNCAAATGTTTCTAGTGGTTATCATGTTTCTTTAGCTGTAAATCTCGAAAAATATCTATATGGACTTGCAGAAATGCCNTCTCANTGGAATGTTAANGCATTNGAAGCTCAAGCAAAGGTTGGAAGAAGCTATGCNGTGTTTACCAATANTTATCAAACAATATCCCCTCTCAAAGCACAAACGTTAATGCTGGACTCTCTGAATCTAGACAAAAATATTGTTGGTGTCACATAGGCTCTACTGCATCTAGCCAATATTATTATGGATACTTAAAAGAAATTGCTGGGCCAAATTGGGTTCAAGCAGTTAACAATACTTCCGGACAAGTTATTACATATAGTGGAGGTTATACACAAAGTACAGTAATACAGTCATTTTACTCTTCATCAACTGGTGGTAAAACAAACGATAATGCTGTAGGATTTGGATCATCTACACCATGGCCTTATCTTAAATCAGTTAATGACCCTTGGTCTGTGGACAATAGGGTTGGCAATCCTAAAGCAGCATGGTCTTATGATTTTAGCTCTTATCAATTAGCAAAAAATATACTATGTGGAGATATCCCATGTTTTGATGCTATTACAGATATTTATGTTTCATCTGTTGCTGAATCAGGTGCTGCGTTAACTGTAACAATGAAAGGATTTAAGAATGGTGTAGGAAAAACCGTTGAAAAATCTGGTAGAAATATAAAGTCTCAGCTCGGTTTTACTTCACATTATTTTAAAACAACTAGTAATTCTGACATTTCTAATCTTAATATTGGGCCAATAACTGTTGAATCAAGCTCTACAGGTTCTAATGGTGCTTCCACATCATCTTCAACCGGTGATACCCCGCAATATGCTACTTCTTCTTCTGGTTTAAATTACATATCTAAAGCAGGATTAATTAATAGTTGCTCTGAGACATCAACTGCCTGCCAAGCAAAAAGTTTAACAAGAGAAGAAGCTGCTGCAATTACAGCGGTTGTTGGTGGAGTTCCGTTAGACGCTCCTAACGCATACAGTGATGATGATCAAAGTATTTTCCAACAACCTATAAACGGAATGCCTTATTATGGCATGCATGTTTGTTTTGGTAGCCCATTTCAAATCCAACCTGCAGAATCAGTTTCTCGTGAAGAATTTGCTTGCTTATTAATAAAGTCTATTCAAGCTGGTTCAACAAGCAATTTAGTAGGATCAATAGATAAATATTCAGACGAAGGTGCCAGCAAATGGACAAATCAAATCAATACATTAGCAGCAAATGATGTAATACCTCCTTGTAGTTCTTTGAATGACAAATTTTGTCCTAGTAGAAAAATTACAATAGGAGAAGCTTCTTTCATTATTAATAAATTAGTTGAAAAATCTTTACTTTCAAGTGACGTATTTAATACTAATTATTTTAATAATTCATGGACTCCAACTGGTGGAGAAGTTGAAGATGCTGGATCTACTGCTGTTTCTAACCCCAATGCTGGAAATGATGCCTGTGTTCCTAAAGACAACTCAAATCTAGCATTAAATAATACATTAGACATACAACAATTTTTGTCTAATAACGGTTTTAATCCTGGTCCAATTGATGGTCAAAAAGGACCAAAAACTTCACAGGCTATAGTTGCTTTTCAAGCTAAAACAGGATTACTTACTGACGGAATCGTTGGTAATAAAACTAAAGCAGCTATGAGGAGTTATACAGGTTGTGAAAGTGCAAACACTTGTTCTGGTAGAGATAATACAACTGCAAAACTCGATACTGTTTCAGATATTCAAACTTATTTAGCTAATAACGGTTTTAATCCTGGCATAATTGATGGAAAAATTGGTTCTTATACTAAAGAGGCTATAAAATCTTTCCAGAGAACAGTTGGTCTAATACCAGATGGTGTTGTTGGAAATAGGACTAAATCAGAGATGCGTTCTTATACTGGATGTTAACTTTATAAGTTATTCCTAATTTCTTCCGCAATCGATTGAGGTGTGAATTTAAAACTTTCCATCAAATCATTTTGTGGAGCAGACTTACCAAAAGTATCGATACTAAAAGATTTAGTAATTTGGTTTAAATAAGTACTCCAACCTACAGATCTACCAAGTTCTAAAGTAAATAATTTATCAGAAGTAACAAGAGATTTAATAAATTCTTTATTTACTCTGTTTAAAATAGGAGCGCTTATAATTTGAACGCTTAACTCTGACAATTCCTTCTTAGTTGCTAGAGCTAACTCAACTTCTGTCCCTGTTGCAAAAATAGTTAAATCTTTACCTGACTCAATTTCAAATGCTCCTTTTTCAAAATCTTTAAAACTCACCTCATAATTTAAAAATTTCGAATTTTGTCTAGATAGAGATAAAATTTTTGTAGAGTTTGTATTAGTAAACATAAACCTATAAGAGTGTATTAATTCCATACTATTTGAAGGCCTTATAACATCAACGTCAGGAATTAATCTTAAAGACATTAAATGTTCTATAGGTTGATGTGTTGGTCCATCTTCACCTAAATAAATTGAGTCATGAGTAAAGATAAAAGAGGAATTTAGTTTCATTAATGAAGCAAGACGAATACTTGGCCTCATGTAGTCTGAGAACACAAGAAATGTAGAACAATAGGCAAACAAATTACTGTGTAAATTTATCCCATTTGTAATGGCTGCCATAGCATGTTCTCTGATTCCAAACTCAAGACTTTGACCAGTTGTATTTTCAGATGAATAATAATCTGATGAAATTATCTGTTTGGTAGAGGCAGCAAGGTCTGCTGAACCACCCAATATAAATTTGTTAACTGTGCCAAGTTCTTCCAATACCTTGCTTCCGCCAACTCTAGTAGCAACATCATCTTTTAAATTTATCTCAGGAACTTCAATTTCGTAATTAGAAAACTTTTCCCACAATTTTTTAAAAGAATTATCTTGTAATTTATCTTTTAAATTTGTACTCCAATTTTCAAAATTTATTAAATCTTCTTCTCTTTTATCAGAAAAATATTCATAAACTCCTCTATCATGAGCAAAAACATCACCAATCCAGCCAATATTCTGTAAAAAAAGTTCCATTTCATTTTCGCCTAAAGGGGAACCGTGTACAGAACTCGTATCTTCTTTATTAGGTGAAAATTTACCTATTTTTGATTTTGCAATAATTAAAGATGGTTTTGAAGTTTCATTTTTTCCATGTTTGATAGCTGATATAATTTCTTCTTCCTTATGAGCATCAATCTCTTGGACATGCCACCCAAGAGACTCGAATTTCATTTTCTGATTTGTTATTGATACCTTATCAACTTTGCCATCAATGGAAATATTGTTGTCATCAAAGAGATAAATTAATTTACCTAGTTTCCAATTTGCTGCCAATTCAGCAGCTTCATAGGATATACCTTCCATTAGGTCACCGTCTGAAACTATTCCGTAAACATAATGATCGATTACATCTTCACCAAACAAGCCTGATAAATATGATTCTGCTAATGCTAACCCAACTCCTGTAGCAAAACCTTGACCCAATGGTCCGGTTGTTATATCAATGCCTAAATTGGTATCCA
>BB_Man_B_Liq_inBBDRAFT_1000156_pt1 | contig 12250 bp, 16 predicted proteins | sample BBManParaguerPR_4_FD_10244 | JGI IMG/M metagenome (IMG submission 10244) | reverse complement strand
TTGATTCTCAAATCAAAAATATCAACTTTAAAAATACTCCTGAAAATATTATACACGATGTCGAAAAAGCTTGGATGGACTATGATAACTTTCTCAAAATTGATATTACTGAATTTCCTGATTCTGATTATATTGACAAAGCGGTTAAAAGATTTGAACTAACGAACACAGAAATTCAAGATATTATTGACGACCTTGAAGATGGATTAGCAAGCGGAAACGATGTTCAAAAACACATTTCAAAGTTTATTAATGATGAAAAAAAACATCTTATGACACAAGAAAAAGAAGAAATTCTGTTAGCTGCTGATTCTAACAATGAAAATAGCAATAAACCAAAAGCAGCCTCTTTAAAAATATCATGACCGACAGTCAAAAATTAAAAAAATCGATTGATAAATTTGAGGATGAGTTTTGGAAAATAGAAGCAATAAATGACCCAAACCATTTATTAAACGAACTGACAAAGTCTTGGTTTATTCATCAACTAGAAATTGCCAATATATTTAGCTTAAATAGTGAACAAAAAAACTCGCTTTCTGACATTGATGCATTAAAAATAAAAACAAACGAATCTATTCAAAAAGAAATCGAAAAAAAGGGGAATGTGTGGGATGCCATTGATAAAATCAAACCCATGATTATTGATTATTTTCTTTTAAGCAGACAGGTATTATTAAAAAATACACCAGAAAACAAGAGCAACTATCAACCATTATTAACTTCGTTAACAAAAACAACTAAAAACTTTTTAAACATTATTGATGAGGTGGATGAAAGAGTTTTAAATGAAGTTGAAGCAGCACTTGAGATGCAAGAAATTTGGGACGATTATGTTGACAACCAGAACATATTAAGAAAAAGTCTTAAAAATGATGAAGTGTTTGGCGGCACTGAATGGCGGGTTAATGATGCCGATGTTGAAATCTCTGAAATGATTGAAATCTTTAATGAGCAAATAAAGGAATCAACACTTGACTTCAACGACATCGTAAAGAGCATAAAAGATCATCTCGAAGAAGAAGCTGAACGAATTAAAACTGCTATTAAGCAAGAAAATAAAAAAACCAACTCACTTTCATTAAAAAAAACATAATTTAATAACTCACAGCGGGACGGTTATTTAAGGAGTATTTTATGGCAATCTACAATATTTTAAAATGGCCAGATCAAAAACTACGCACGGTAGCTACTACCGTTGATAACTTTAACGAGGATATTCATTTAATAAGCCAAAACCTATTAGAAACGATGTATAAAGCTCATGGGATTGGGCTTGCAGCAACTCAATGCAACATTCATAAAAGAATCATTGTCATTGATTGCTCTGAGGATAAAACAAATCCAAAAATACTCATAAACCCTTCAATTATATCCCAAGAAGGCAGTGAAACAATGGAAGAAGGGTGTTTATCACTACCCTCTATAAGAGAAGAAGTTACAAGAGCTGAAAAAATTACCATCAAATATCAAAATCTCAATGGTGAGTTCATCGAAGAAAAATTCAATGAACTAGAAGCGGTCTGTATTCAACACGAAATTGACCATCTTAATGGTAAAGTTTTTACTGACCACATTTCAAAAATAAAAGCTCAGCGAGCTCGAAAAAAACTCGAGAAAATGCAGCGGCTCGAAGAAAAGATTCAACAAAGAAAATAACTTAATCTAGTAAAATGATTAATATCCACCTTTACGGGCAACATATGGCAATCCAGCAATGCGATTACCTTGCTTTGAAGGTGCACCTGGGAACAATTTATATAAGTCCTTGCTACTTAATTTCTTACCCCAAACCTTTGACATACCCTTATTAATCACCCTCTCCATAGGTTGCTCGTTATGATCAAAATACTGCTCTCGAAGATAGTTAATAACATCAAAGTGCTCATCAGTTAGAGCACTCATAGTTTCGTCCGATGATGCCAATGCATGTGCAACTTCCTCTGACCAGTCAGCGGTGTTAACTAAATTACCGTGGTCATCCAGCTCGATAACCTTTTCATTTACTTCTAGTGACATTTCATCTCCTTCTATAATATAGTTTAACAATATAATATCATTTTATTATATTATAAACAACTTTTCAAATCTCCAAAGTGTTATTTAAGATCAATGCAATGTGGGCGGCTCAGAATCCTTAGGTGGTAAATTCTTAGCAATACTCTCTAAATCTAAACTCTCATCATAAATAAAACTATCTACACCTTTATTTATTAACCAAGCAGATAAACTGCCTTCAATTCGAGAGCGAACAAACCAAGTATAAGGAACAAAATAACCTTGAATCAATTCACCGTTTGTATACTCAAATGAAAGAGCCAGAAAGTCAGCAAACTTCTCACTATAATCAAACTTTGCTCTAACCAATACTTCACGTCTCTGAACACCAGCCTTTATAATAATTGGCTCGGCCAATGAAGAAACCATGTCCCTGACATAATTAACACAATAATCATTCACGGCATCTTGATATATACCAGCACCCAAAACATAGGCTGAGTCAATACCATTGAAAACAGACACCACCGCTTGTTCTAGCTTGGCATTAAAGTTCTTTTCTTGAACACTTTGGTCAGCTCCCCTCATGCTTTTAAACAATGGATTCAAACCAAGAGACACATCCTTTTTATCTGTCGAAACTTTATCTATCGTTATACCCATCAAAAAAGCAAAATTAACCAAATCAAAAGGAGGCTCCTGATGACCAACAAATGACTCCAAAGTATCATTTACAACAGACTCTCTTCCATTCTCAATATAATTTAAAGCCATGGTGCGAGCAACTTTTGATAATGTATCATACTCTAACGACGCCAATTCCGTAACTGAAAACAAGCGCCTAACGAATACAGAATCTACATGATTCTCTAAATTTTCAAGCACATCAGGAGTATTAATGTAATTATTTAAATCGTCAAAAGCAGATAAATCACCACCCTCTTTTTTACTGTCATACTTTAAAAATAATGTTGTCAAAAAAATCGATGCAATATGCTCCTCTCCATTATGACTAAACACAAATGATGTGGTCGCATTTTTTGATAGGTAATCAATCAAACCTTTATCCTCCATTTTTGAGGCTAAGGAAATTGACTCATTAATCGTTGACCAGTTGTTATCAAGAACTAACTGATTGACAGTTTCATTTAATAATGAAAAATATTCTTCTTCTGGTTGTCCACTTGTTGTTTCTAAAATTTTTAAAATTATATTATCACTCACAATAAGCTCCTTTATCTTCCATTATTTTAACTTAATTTAATTTCAAAATCCAACTCATTACGATATAAATGAAACTTTTCTAAGACGAAATGATTTTGTTGACACTAACAATTATGATACATTAAAATATAAGAGGATTTTATGAAAACTGCCATTTTTTGGTGTCGAAACGACCTAAGACTTCAAGATAACCCTGCTCTTCATTGGGCAGCTAACAACTATGAAAAAATCATTATCCTCTATATTGATAGCTTTTCAGGTGAACCTACTGCCAGTGAGTGGTGGAAGCATGAAGCTTTACAAGACTTTAACTTCCAACTAAACAAAAAATTAACTTACAGAGTGGGAAAACCTAAAAAAATACTTCAAACAATCATCAAAGAAAATAATGTTAATTCAGTTTATTGGAATCGACGCTACGAACCTGAACACATTAAAATCGATTCAGAAATTAAAAGTTGGTTAGAAACCATTAACATTAATGCGAGAAGCTTTCCAGGTAATCTTTTAATCGAACCTTGGAACATTTTAAAAGAGAACAACTCTCCATATAAAGTTTTCACACCCTTCTTTAAAGCAGCACTAAAAAAAGGCTTCCTTAGAACCATTTATGGCAAAGTACCAACAAAAAATATTATTTCTTTACCAAGTGAGCTCGATGAAACTTACGAAAAACGAAGACGACCTTGGATGAAAAAATTCGAAAAATATTGGGAACCAACAAGCTTTGGAGTCGCAGAAAAACTTGATATATTTCTTAATGAAAAAATTAGTTTTTATGAAGAAGAAAGAGACTTCCCATCACTCAATGCATGCTCTCAAATGTCTCCCTTTCTTCATTTTGGACAAATAAGCCCAAGAGAACTCATTAGCTTATCAAACCCACTTGTTAATAGTGAAATCTGGATGAGGCAAGTGGTTTGGAGAGAGTTTTCTCACTATATATTATTTCATTTCCCTGACAGTGAAAAAAATAATTTTAACCCAAATTTTGATAACATTTCTTGGCAGAATCCTGAGGGACTCTTAATTGAATGGCAAAAAGGACTCACTGGCATTCCAATGGTGGATGCGGGAATGAGAGAACTTTGGGAAACTGGATTTATGCATAATCGAGTACGGATGATCGTGGCCTCTTATCTAACCAAACATATGCAAATCGATTGGAAACACGGAGCTCAGTGGTTTCTTGACACATTGTTAGATGCAGATGCCGCACAAAACTCAATGGGATGGCAATGGGCGGCAGGTTCAGGAGTGGATGCAGCACCCTATTTCAGAATCTTTAATCCAGCATTACAAGGGGAAAAATTTGACCAGATTGGAAACTATATTCGTAAATGGATACCTGAGATTGACCAACTACCTAACAAATGGATTCACAGACCTTGGGAAGCACCCGAAGATGTACTTTATAAAGCCAAAATTATCATCGGCAAAGATTATCCAAAACCCATTGTAGACCTAAAAGAAGGAAGAGAAAAAGCCCTCCTTCTCTGGGATACCATTAAAGCGAATAATATTACTTAAATTTATCAACGTTTATCCCCTCGTACTCAGCCAACTTTGATAAAGCTATTTCTAACATAGATCTTGCCTTTGAGGTCATAACATGTAAATAAGCATGCATCTGCTCATCTTTAGATGACATATTTTCGCAATCCAAACTATAATCCTCAAAAGACACCAACTGCTCGATCAATGTTGATAAATGCTGAGGACACTCACACTTTAATAACGGGGTAATGGATGACAAGCGGGCTAACTGCATTCGGGTAAAAAGACGCTCGGGCACCTTTGATGATATTACAGATGACGGCTCAAAAGTACTCTCTTTCCAATCAATATTGGATGGCATTTTATTTACACAAAGCTGCCATAAATGATCAATTGATACCGGAGCCCTGATTGTGATAACACCAATTCGCCTTAATTGATTTAACAAAATAGTTGGAGCAAAAGCATAAACCAAAATTAAATTTTTATAACGCGAACGAAACTCTTTATTTTTTATTTGCTTTACCAACATTCTTTCAACAGTTGGACACTCAACAATCAAAGTATCACACACCGTTTCATCATCAACAAACCAATCAAGTTCCGTATAAGTACCCGCCAACTCCAAACCAGTTGGCATATAGTCAGTATTCACAGCTTTTATACTCAATGCCTGACCTACAACACAGACATCATGACGACCACTGCCCATCTCGGGTAAATTATTTTGATGAGAAGATGACAATCGCTCATTTAATTGTTTAATTGATAATGACGCAACCGTACTAATCGCATTACCCTGATCAACTAAAGACTTTATCATCATTAAACGACTTACATCTGATTGACTATATAGCCGCGCTCCCTTAGTTGTCCTAGATGGTTCAACAATATCATACCTCCGTTCCCAGATACGCAAAGTATCTGATGGAATACCGGTCAACCTTGATACCGCTCCTATTCTATAACTGCCCTCTTCTTTTAAACTTGTAGTCATAATCTCCTCCTCAACTTTATTAGTTTATTGCACACCACGCCTCATCATTTTAAAAAATAATGCACTTGGCAAAATACCTAGAAACTTTAATAAAAACGTTAATCTCTTAGGGAAATGAATCTCAAAGGCATCGCTTGATAAACCCCTTAGAATACCTTGGGCAGCTTCATCTGGCTCAATGATAAAAGGCATTTTAAACTGATTCTTTTTAGTTAATCTTGTCTTTACAAAACCCAAATTGATCACCCTAAAATCTATTCCATATCGTTCTGCATCAACCTTTAGTGATTGAATTAAATTCAACAATGCCGCCTTTGGCGCACTATATCCACCTCCATAAGGCAAGCCAACATAGGAGGCAGCTGATATATTAAAGGCAACCTGGGATGGATGCGATTTCAAATACGGCAGTACCGAACTTAAAAAATTGACAGCGGTGACATAATTTGATTCATATAAATCCTTTACAATCTGATAATTAAAATTATCTATGGATACTTGTTCATAAGCTCCAACATTAAAAATAATTTGAGTTGGAGCATAATTTGAATAAATATTATCGACAACTTCTTGCACGGCATCAACAGAAGTAAAATCACAGGGAGCGACAACAAGCTCTACCTTCGGATCAATGATTAAACTTAAATCTTCAAGACGCGACACGGACCTGGCACTTACTATCAAAACATCCACATCTAATGAGACGAACTTTGATAAAGAACGACCAATACCTTCACTGGCACCTATAATCCACGCAACTTTTTTATTCATTCAACGCCCTTTCAATCGCCCTTTTAACCTTTTTAGAATCGGGCTTCGTCCATGATAAATAATGATCAATCATTCGACCATTTTTACCTATTAAATATTTGTGAAAATTCCATTTTGGAGTGCTATTAGCAGCTCTGGATAAGTCTTTATAAAATGGATGGGCATAATTACCCTTTACTTTAATCTTTTCAAACATTGGAAAAGTTACATCATAATTAGTTTCACAGAAACTTTTAATTTGCTCGTGATTACCTGGCTCTTGTGAAAAATCATTTGATGGAAAACCTAAAACAACAAATCCACGATCCTTATATTCACGATATACAGACTCTAAATTTTCAAACTGTGGGGTAAAACCACATTGACTTGCGGTATTCACCACCATGACAACATTATCTTGAAAATCACATAACGAGACAGGATCATCTTGACCCAATTGATAAAACTCATGATTTAGCAAACCTGAACATTGTTCAGCATTTGTATAGCTTGACATAAGAACCCCCGCTGATATAACGAATAATCTAAAATTAAACATATAACCCTCTAAAATAACTTTTACGAATCATAATATAGATCACTAACAAAAAACTGTCAAACTATTGTCAATACAAAATCTGTTCGTTATGTATTTGTCCAAGTCAAATGGTGGAATTGATTTAAGAATCGTTAGAAGTGAATAAGGATATTCACGAGCCCTTTGAGACGGCTGGCACCGCCAGAGGAACTAAGGCGCTGAGATAAGCATTAGATAAGTTTCTTCGTTAAAATATAAAATTTGAGTTGCAAAACTCTATTGTTCGGCTATGATAAAACATAGAGTAAACACCCGCGGGAGGTGGCAAACACAAGCTTGCCGCATAGGGGAAGTGCGCGGCTCTGGCTGGAAAGGTTGAAGTTTAACCATACCGGTGTCACCGCGAAGAATAAAAAAGAGCTTTCATCCGTTGTATGGAACAACTGATTAAATCTCACTTATCTAACTCCAATATAGTAGAATAAAAAAATAGAACAAAAATTATTAAAAAGATGACAAAAACAATTCGTCCGCCAGTATTTAGAAATGATTTAAAAAAATTATGGATAACTTTAATTATTATTGGATTAATCTCTAGCACCTTTTTTGTACAAATACCACAAATAGAAGAATACAAAATTTTTATTAATGCTGGGTTAGGGGTTGTTTTTCTAGGTTTATACTCTTACTGGTGGATCATTTCATCTGCACATAAACTTATCATCGATGACGAAAAAGCCACTTGGGAACAAGGAATATTTAATAAATTTTATATTGATGTACAACTTGATGAAATCACTTCAATTAAAATTAAACAATCAATTTATCAACGATTAATGAATATTGGTGATATGGCATTAACAAGTAGCGGGGACAACGATGAATTTGTTATGATGGGAATGCCATACCCTCATAAAATCAAAAAGATGCTAACTCAAATAGAAAAGAAAAGTGACTAGATATATGAATCTACATTTTGTATAATATTTTTCATGTCAAACATAATTTATACAGAAGTATTGTTTAATGAATTACGCAGAGGCGATGTTTTTCAATTAAAAGATCAAAAAATTGATGGATATCTCGAGTTTGTGGCAAAAATGGAAATCATTGACTTTGAAAACACTGAATATTTATCTGCAATTATTATTACACCGAACAATGAATCGGTGAAATTTCAATACCCAAAAGACCATATTGTTCATAAAATTAATAAAGAGGCTATCGCACAATAGTTCCTTGTATTATATCTAAATAAAGACTATAATACTGGTAAATCAAATAATGGGGGCGATTATGGACACATTATCTATGATTCTTAATAATATTTATAAAGAACACTCGGCGAACAATAACATCAAATCTTTGGCTAAAAAAAATGGCTTAACAGCCAAGGAAGCTGATACTTTGATGACTCTTTGTTCATCAGTTAACCAGCGCATCCTAGATAAGGAAAGGGAAGCTCGCGAACAACGAGCAATCAACGCAAGAAAAGGTGATTTTTTTCTGGATGCAGATGTCGTCTGTAACCAAGAGTACACTGAGGAACCAGTTGCATTTAGTGGGTTCTTGGCAACTTCATCTCAAGATAACCCATCAAACCAACCCTTTTTCGACATCAGAACATCAACCAAAATCTTGTTAATGGCACAAAAGTGTGGCAAAAGTTGCACCTATGATGCCAAAAGAGACGGATTTTCTTTTAACTTAGATGAAGATGGTGTTATTGAACAATTTGTTGGCTCTAAATGTCTTTTTGTTGATGGCGAACTCATCAGAGGTTATCAAATTGGTTTAAACTGGGGTTGGGTAGAACATATTAAATTATGAAAATTCGTGTTATAACCGACACTTGGACTCTAAACCAAAAATTCTTTGATGAATTCTTAGGTTTCCATAATGAAATGGAACAAGTTTGGTTTTCTTGGCAATTTAATTCAAAAAAAGAAAAAGTCTTTTTTAAAAAAAACAACAAGCATAAATCTATTAAAAGCTTGTCCAAGCAAAACAAAATTGAACTCAATCAAAAAATGCATTTCTTTTTAAACATGTGGTCAACGGGTCAGACACAATTGAACCCACCAGACCTTTTAGACCTTATTAATTCTAATTGGTCTTTTTGCCAAGGAAAACACCCCAAAAAAAAGGTTCACCAACACTTTAATTTATCTTCCAAGCACATTGAGCCAATAAAAATTTCAAAACAGCTAAATAAGGATTGCTTTTTAAAATCAACTCAATTATAATAAAAATCTATTTTGCGTCCTTAGCTCAGCTGGATAGAGTTCCTGGCTTCGAACCAGGCGGTCGGGAGTTCGAATCTCTCAGGGCGTGCCAAACACAGCTTATTTGAGATAAAGAACTTAAATAATCAACTATTCTCGGAGCGTAGCGCAGCTTGGTAGCGCACCTGCATGGGGTGCAGGGGGTCGGAGGTTCGAATCCTCTCGCTCCGACCAACTTTTCAATCTAAAAGTTTATGCTATACTACTTATAAAACTTGCTGCTCGATAGAATGAAAATTACACTCAATATAACATACTCTTGCGATATCGATGAATTAAGCGAGACAGTCATTCCAAATGAAAAGGACATCAAAAAAGCCATCCACGAGGACATCTGGATAAAAATAAAAGATACTTCGATGCCGAAAAACATTGGAAATCTTTGTTTTGAACTCGACGACATCGAACTTAAAATTTCACCCACTGAGTGAGATAAATGACTAGACAAAAAACAACCAGTTTGCTAATATATTGCCTATTAATACTATAAAGGAAAATATTTATGTTTGGAAATATGGGAAACATGATGAAGCAAGCACAACAAATGCAAGCCAAAATGGAAAAAGCTCAGGAAGAACTTAAAAACATGACGATTACGGGTGTATCTGGCGGGGGCATGGTCAAAGTTCTTATGAATGGACAGCATAAAATCGAAAAAGTCGACATTGAAGAAGATGCAATGGATGACAAAGAAATGCTTGAAGACCTCATTGCAGCGGCGGTTAATGATGCCGTTAACAAACTTACTGAGGCTCAACAGAAAAATATGGCTGACATGATGGGTGGACTAAACCTTCCACCTGGCTTTAAAATGCCTTTTTAATAATGATTCCAGATTTACTCACACTTATTCAAGAAGCCTTTTTTGTCGCAGAACAAAAAGGCACTTGTCGGTGGGCGAAACAAAAAGTTGAAAATATTGATAGAGAAAAAAATCGGTTAAAAATTATACTCTTTGGAACGGTGCAAGAAGAATATCAAATCGCCGAAGATATCGGCGATATTTTATGGGATTATGGGGTGTCCTCAATGCTTTTGCCTGACAATAACTCGAAGAGATATTTACTCAGCCACAATGCAACCCTTGAAATTATTACAACACCCTTCAAAAGCTCAGAAGTTATCTTTTTAACTTGTCAATCAGACGAGCTTTATTCGACTGAGGCTTAAACAACTCATCACTAATATCACTACCCGTCTCATCTATTACCTTAGTTGCTTCCATCTCTTTTATGTATTCAGCAACACCAGAAACTTTATGATCATTACCGTAAAAACCATAACAACTATCAGTAACATTTTCGGGGTCATTTTCATCGACAATAATAACACCAAAAGTACTACCAGTTAGATAATCATCTAATTCTTTCACTTCTGAACTAATCATATCTTTGAGCTCCGCTTCGTCAATATCCCTACCAAGAAAATCTTTCACCTTATCAGGTGATACAAATGCTACACCTAATTGACCACTATCCCACGGACAGGAAAACGGAGATGTGGATATCGTAACACCAGAGTGGTCATACATATAAACTGGCAAGACCACAAAACCTGGTATTTGCTCCGCTAATGAAACCAAACCCTGATAATCTTCAACATCAGGAACCTTATTTGGATGAACATATTTCCCTATCTCAGAAGCAAGCTCTTCCCAAGCATCTTTATCTCCAAAATCATAACTATTATGAGCAAAAGCCATCGTTGACAAATTATCCCATTCTCTTGGACTTTCTGGATTTTCATCATATACAATATTAGCTTGTTTCATTCTTCACCTTATAAAATTATTTATAATATTATACCATAGAACGACTTTGACCCAAAATATCTAAGTTAAAATATGGTAAAGAAAATTATTAACTAATATAACCTTGTTTATTCATTACATCCACAAGTCTTTCAAAGGAAAATACATTCGCACCTAAAACAAGATTTCTTTCATTACCGTACTTCAAGGCTGTTTGATGAGAGTTATTAAAAATACCCGTCATAATCTTTAACAATTGATTATCAACATCAACCGATGACCAACTATCAAATTGAGCATTTTGCCTCATCTCAAGATAAGAAACAGACACTCCTCCCGCATTAGCAGCCTTACTTGGACCAAAAACAATGCGATCACTGTTATCTAACAAGAAAGAGACAGCATCTGATTGCACTGGCATATTTGCACCCTCAACAATTACTTTACAACCATTCTTTAATAAATTCTTCGCATCTTGCAAGGTCAATTCATTTTGGGTGGCACAAGGTAGTGCAATTGAGACATCCTTGATATTCCAAATAGGAGACTCATCATCTTTATAATCTAAACTTGAAACAAAAGACACTTGGTTATCCAAGGGCTTATAATGATTTTTATATTCACTTATTCTTTGTCTATTCTTTTCTTTAATCTCTTTAATAATCGATAAATCAATACCACCCTGATCAATAATAGTTCCACCACTATCACTCATAGCAACAACTTTGGCACCCAGCTCAATAATCTTTTCAGCAGCATAAATTGCTACATTTCCAGAACCACTAATTGATACTTTCTGACCAGATAATTGTTTATTGCTAATTAAATTTTTTATAAAATCACAATCTGACTCAGGAAAATAAAATTGGTCAAACAAATTAAAATGTGAAAGGATATTTAATAAAAAATAAACAACACCATAACCTGTCGCCTCTTTCCTGATTAAACTCCCAGAAATCTCGACTGGCTTTCCAGTTAGCATGCCAAACTCATGATGCCCCCTGAGCTCTTTTAAACGACCATAAATATAACCCAACTCGCGGAAACCTACACCAATATCACCCGCTGGAACATCAGTATACTCCCCTATATAAGGATTTAATTTATCCGCAAATGCAACACAAAAGCGACGCATCTCTGTGTCGCTCATGGTTTTAGGATCGATATCTGCACCACCCTTAGCACCACCCAGTGGCAAACCAGTAAGAGAA
>BB_Man_B_Liq_inBBDRAFT_1000155_pt1 | contig 12272 bp, 10 predicted proteins | sample BBManParaguerPR_4_FD_10244 | JGI IMG/M metagenome (IMG submission 10244) | reverse complement strand
GGGCGCGCTTGCGGGCAAGGGGCCAGATGCAATTATCCCTCTTGAGCGCGAGATGACCCGCCTGTCCCGTCTGTTGGATCGGCATTTGCAAGATGAAGAAGAACTGGTGGTTCCCGTCATTCTAAAATTCGGCTCTTCGGGCCTAGACGGATAACGCAAAGCCCCCACCAATGGGGGGCTTTGGAGGAAAGTTTAGAAATCTAAGTTCTCAACACTCAGAGCGTTGGCTTGGATGAATTCGCGGCGGGGTTCTACGACATCGCCCATCAGTTTGGTGAAAATGTCATCCGCATCGGCCAGATCGTCAATTTTGACCTGCAACAAGGTGCGCGCCTCTGGATCGAGGGTGGTTTCCCACAGCTGGCCTGGGTTCATCTCACCCAAACCTTTATAGCGTTGCAGGGTCAGGCCCTTTTCACCCTCCGCCAAAATGGCATCCAGCAATTCGGTCGGGCCATGGATGATCTGGCTGCGTTCTTTACGGGCAAGATGCGCTGGCTTTGCAAAAATCTCGCGTGTTTCGGCGCTGACGGAGGAGAGCTTGCGCGCCTCGCCAGACCGCAGAACCGCACCATCAAGGTTTCTGATTTCCTCCACCCCGCGCAAAACGCGGCTAAGGCGGATCCCATGATCTTGGGTGATACGCCCTTGCCATCCGCGCTCGTATTCCACGGCGACCAAATCAAGGCGCGCCGCGATTTGATCCGCAACACCCTGAAGATCGCTGTTCAAGCGGTCTTGATCAAAGCCGCCCGCAAGCGCGGCCTGTTCAAGGATGTGACGGGGATAATGGGTTGGGAAGGCCTCAAGAACACGGCGGAAGGCACGCGCGCCCTCAACAACACGCGCTAAATCTGCGCCTGCAATTTCTTCGCCAGAGGGCATACGCAGAACCGCGCCATCAACGCCCATTTGGATCAGGTAATCCTCAAGCGCTGCTTGATCTTTCAAATAGACCTCGGATTTACCGCGCGCCACCTTGTAAAGCGGCGGCTGCGCAATAAAGAGATTTCCCGCCTCAATGATCTGCGGCATCTGGCGGAAGAAGAAGGTCAACAACAGCGTGCGGATATGCGCGCCATCAACATCGGCATCTGTCATGATGACGATCTTGTGGTAGCGCAGTTTTGATAGGTCAAACTCGTCCCGCCCGATGCCTGTGCCAAGCGCGGTGATCAGCGTGCCGATCTCTTGGCTTGACAACATGCGATCAAAGCGCGCGCGCTCCACGTTAAGGATTTTCCCGCGCAGAGGCAGAACCGCCTGATTGTGCCGCGACCGGCCCTGTTTGGCGGAACCGCCGGCGCTGTCGCCCTCGACCAAGAACAATTCAGATTTGGCAGGATCTTTTTCCTGACAATCCGCCAATTTACCGGGCAGGCTGGCCACATCCATTGCCGTTTTGCGGCGAGTCAACTCGCGCGCTTTACGCGCAGCTTCGCGGGCCAAAGCCGCTTCGACAATCTTGCCCACGATATTACGGGCCTCTTGGGGATGTTCTTCAAACCATTCGCCAAGCTTTTCGTTGACCAAATTCTCCACCGCAGGGCGCACTTCTGAGGACACCAATTTGTCCTTGGTCTGGCTTGAGAATTTTGGATCAGGCACTTTGACAGATAACACGCAGGTCAGCCCCTCGCGCGCATCATCGCCGGTGAAATTAACCTTTTCGCGCTTAGCGATACCCGATGTATTGGCGTAGTGATTGATCGTGCGGGTCAGCGCACCACGAAAACCTGCCAAATGCGTGCCGCCATCACGTTGTGGGATGTTATTGGTGAAGGGCAGCACGTTCTCATGATAGCTGTCATTCCACCACATCGCGACCTCAACGCCGATGCCATCGCGCTCGCCCGACATAAAAATTGGATCTTCCAACATTCCTGATTTGGAGCGGTCGATATATTTCACGAATTCGCGCACACCGCCCTCATAGACCATCTCGCTGCGCAAAGGTTCGGCGGGGCGTTCATCCTCAAGCACGATTTTCACGCCCGAGTTCAAAAACGCCAATTCACGCAGACGCGTCTCTAGGGTTTTGAAACTATAGTCCAAGTTCGAAAATGTGGTCAGCGAGGCGAGAAAACGCACTTCCGTGCCCTTTTCACCATCGGAGTCCCCTACAACGCGCAAATGCTCGACCGTTTCGCCACGTTCAAACTTGGCGTAATGCTCTTTGCCATTGCGCCAAATGCGCAGTTCCAGCCAATCGGAAAGGGCGTTTACAACCGACACGCCGACACCATGCAGACCGCCAGACACCTTATAGGAGTTCTGGTCGAATTTGCCGCCTGCGTGCAACTGGGTCATAATCACTTCGGCAGCAGATACGCCTTCCTCAGCATGCATATCCACAGGGATACCACGGCCATTATCGCGCACGGAAACCGAATTATCGGCATGAATTTTGACGGATACTTGCGTGGCGTGACCTGCCAATGCCTCGTCAATGCCGTTATCGACAACCTCATACACCATATGGTGCAGGCCAGAGCCATCATCAGTGTCACCGATATACATACCGGGACGCTTGCGAACCGCCTCTAAGCCCTTGAGAACTTTGATGGAATCTGCGCCGTATTCCTGCGGCGCGGGCGCGTTTTCGGCCATGGGGACCTCTGCCTGTTTCTTATGCGGTTTTATAACGCGTTGTTGTGGGAATGTCACGCCTTTGCCACAAGATTTAGCGGTTGAACACCGCAATCGCTATCGCCACCAAGATCAACAGGCCGCCCGCGATCTTGTTGATCCGTGTCAGCGCCACTGGGTTCGTCACAAGGCGGCGCGCACGATCCACAAAAAGCGCAAAAAACGTATTTCCAACCAATGGCACAAACATGGAGATGGCCCCAATCAGCGCGATATCGGTCGCGGTAATCGTGCTGAGATCAAAGAACCCCGGTAGCATCCCCATGTAGAACAAAATCGCTTTGGGGTTGGCTAAAATCACCGCAAGGCCTGCAATGAATCCTGCCCAGACCCCTTTGCGATTAAGGCGGCTATCAGCGCTGATTTGGTGGCCTGCATGACGGATCAGCATGACCCCCATACCTACAAAAACAACCACAGCGAGCCAACGCAGCGCCTCCATCACCCAATCATAGCTTGCGACAATCCATGCAAGCCCGACCAAGGCCAGAACTGACCATGCAGTATCGCCTAGTGCCACACCAAGCATCAGGGGAAACGCCCCGCGCATCCCATGTGCCAATGTGCGCGCGGTCAAGGCCAACCACACAGGGCCAGGGGTGAGAAAAAGCACGAAAAGCGCGCCCGCATAGAGCGCCATTTGGGCCAGCGTTATTGTCATTGTCCTACCTAATTGGCCGCTTCCACTCCGAGCGGCACCTCTTGCGCACGCGCGCCGAATTCCATGAACAATTCTGCGCCCGTGCCTGTCAAGAAAGCTTGGGCATTCAGCGCGCATATTTCGTCAAAGAGGGCTGCTCGCCTGTCTGCATCAAGATGTGCCGCCACTTCATCCAACAGCACCAAAGGGGCGCGGCCCGTGTCCTGCTTTAACGCGCGGGCATTGGCCAAAATCAGAGAGACCAAAAGGGCCTTTTGCTCACCCGTGGAGCATTGCCGCGCTGGAGCATCCTTGACGCGATAAATTGCGCCAAGATCAGTGCGATGCGGCCCAACCAACGTGCGCCCTGCTGCCATGTCCCGTGACCGCGTATCAGACCACAACGTGACCAAATCGGTGGGCGTGGTAAAACCCTCTCCCTCCTCCAAGGTCAGATCTGCGATAGGGAAACTGGTTTTCGCCTCCTCTTGCGCGGCAGCAATGCGGGTCAAGGCGGCGCTGCGATTGGCACATATTTGTTCTGTGGCACTCATCATCTGACGTTCAAGCGCTGCATACCAACCCGCATCGCGCACCTGATCCTTGAGCAAGCGATTGCGATCCCGCATGGATTTTTCATAGGCCAGAACCGCCTCACCATGATCTGGAAAGAAGCTCAGCGTAATGCGATCCAAAAACCGCCTGCGCCCTTCGGCTCCTTCAATCCAAAGCCGATCTTGCGATGGCACCAGCCAAACCATCCGCAAAAGGCGCGCAAGCGCCAATTGGGGCGCGGATTTCTCATCTATCTCGACCTGACGGGGGCTGCTTGGCTCGGCGCGGGTAATGATCTCATGCACAGTGTCGTCAATCTGCAGGGTCGCCGCCACGCGCCACCCAATCACCTCTGGGCGGCGGATCAAATCCTCGGACGGGGCGCGCCGCAGCCCCCGACCAGGGGACAGCATCGAAATCGCTTCTAAGATATTTGTCTTGCCTGCCCCATTTGGCCCATAAATCGCAACAGGCCGCCCATCGAAAGACAGCCGCAAACCACGATGGCTGCGAAAATGCGACAGATGCAAATTCGAGATATAGGCACTCATCCCGCGCGCTCTTTCAATCTACTTGGCGCGCGCGGCGCCTCAGACCCGCATCGGCATTACAACATAGATCGCGCTGGTGTCGTTCCCTTCGCGCATCAAGGTTGGATCACCCGATGAATTGAACATGAACACAGCGTTCTCGCGATCCACTTGGCTGGCGATTTCAAGGAGGTATTTAGCGTTAAAGCCGATCTCGAGCTTTTCATCCGCATAGGCAACCGCCAACTCTTCCTCGGCCGCGCCTGCATCTGGGGCATTCACCGACAGAACCAAACGATCCTCATCAAGGGACAGTTTCACCGCGCGTGAGCGCTCGGACGACACTGTGGCGACACGATCAACTGCACGGGCGAATTCAGAGGCATCCACCTCCAATTTGCGGGTGTTGCCCGATGGTATCACGCGCTGATAATCTGGGAAGGTTCCATCAATCACCTTCGAGGTCAGCGTGATCTCAGGTGTAGCGAACCGAATTTTTGTCTCAGATACGGAAACCGCAATCACCGCATCGTCATCTTCCAACAATTTGCGGATTTCACCCACGGTTTTGCGCGGCACGATCACGCCCGGCATGGCCTCGGCACCTGTAGGCAACTCAGTGTCCACGCGCGCCAAGCGGTGACCATCTGTGGCAACCGCGCGCAGCATCCGTCCCTCTTCACCTTCGGCAATATGGAAATAAACGCCGTTGAGATAATAGCGTGTTTCCTCAGTGGAAATCGCGAATTTGGATTTATCGAACAAGCGGCGCAGCGCCGGCGCTTTGGCCGAGAAATTTGCGCTATATTCGGACGAAGACATCACAGGAAAATCTTCCTTGGGCAATGTCGCCAAAGAGAAATTCGATCGGCCCGCCTGAACGATTAAGCGACCCGAGGCTGCATCATCACTGATTTGCACCAAGGCCCCGTCAGGTAATTTGCGCGTAATTTCATGCAGTGTGACCGCCGAAACCGTGGTGGCACCCGCTTGTTCAACATGGGCATCCACCTTGTCGACCACCTCAATATCAAGGTCGGTGGCACGAAAGGAAACATGGCTACCATCCGCCTCGATCAACACATTCGCCAAAATAGGGATCGTGTTACGGCGTTCGACAACAGATTGGGCTTGGCTGACAGCTTTGAGCAGGGCCGCGCGCTCGATCGAAAATTTCATAGCCTCGTCTCCAACATATAGCGGGGCGCAGAGGTTACTATCTCTGCGCCGCAGCACAAGTATTTTATCAGCAATGTTTCGATTGGCACAGTCGGGGTCAATGACAATCTTTCGATTGGCATGGCTTAGTGCGGAAAATCACGCCTCCAAAAGACGGCGCAGCAATTCTGCATCTTCCACGAATTGGCTATCCGTGCTCATCAATTCTTCGATTTTGCGGACGCCATGCAAAATGGTCGTATGATCACGGCCCCCAAATTTGCGCCCGATTTCTGGCAAGGATCGCGTTGTGTATTTCTTGCACAAATACATCGCCATTTGCCGAGGACGCACAATATTGCGCGCGCGATTGGGGCTCATCAAATCTGCTGGACGCACTTTGTAATAGTCGCAGGTTTTTTTGATGATTTCATCCATCGTCACCTTGCGGCTGGTCGCGCGCAAAATGTCAGAAAGGCATTCTTGGGTCAGATCGAGCGTGATCTCAGCACCCACCAGATCAGCAAAGGCGCAAAGACGCGTCAAGGCTCCTTCAAGCACCCGCACATTCGATGAGACACGATGCGCAATGAATTCCAAAACCCCGTCTGCGATTTTCAAATCACGATAGCGTTGGCGCTGTGTCTCGAGTTTGGATTGCAGGATACCAAGGCGCAATTCGTAATCGGTTGGATGTAAATCCACCACCAAGCCGCATTGCAAACGCGAGGCGATCCGACTGTCGAGATCCTCCATATCAACGGGCGCACGATCCCCCGAAATGATAATCTGTTTACCAAGTTCCACCAAAGCGTTGAACGTGTGAAAGAACTCTTCTTGTGTAGAATTCTTGCCGGCGATGAATTGCACATCATCAACCATCAAAACATCAACCGAACGGAACATCTGCTTAAAGCCGATCGTATCTTTTTCCCGCAGCGCACGCACAAAGCGATACATGAACTGTTCAGCAGATAGGTAATGAATGCGCTGATTGGGCTTGTTTTTGGTCAACTCCCAAGCAATCGCATGCATCAAGTGGGTCTTGCCAAGGCCAACACCGCCGTAAAGAAACAGCGGGTTGAACGCCACGGGGCCACCTTCGGCAACACGGCGCGCGGCGGCATGGGCCAACTCATTCGGTTTGCCCACGATAAAATTCTCGAACGTATAGGCAGGGTTCAAATTAGACAAAGGAATGTCCGCATCGGCGCTGATCGCGGCCGAGAGGTCAGGCGCAGACTGCACTGGCGCCCCAACTGCAGGCGTTTGCGGTGCATTAGGTGTTTGGGGCGCGCTCTGCACCAAGAATTCCAAGCGGTCTACCGCAAGCCCTGCGCCATGCAGGTGGCGCAAAATTACATCCCCAAATTTTTGCGAAACCCAAGTGCCAAAGAAATTCGTGGGGACACGGAAACGCGCGATGCGGGCATCGATGCGGTCAAACTCAATCGGCTCAATCCAAGATTTGAAGTTATTCTTTCCAATCGCCGATTGCAGTTCATTACACACATCCACCCACTTGTCGTTCGTCATCATGCACCTACGCTTATTTTTAATTTTGCCACATGAGAACCACCGTTCTGGCAGCTCCCACGCGGATCATCCCCGCTTAACGTTTTCAGAAAATCTGCCTGACCCATTGCAAGTCCAACGGCATAATTATGCCCGCTTGCAACGTCCAAACCGCGAGAGTGAACCGTCTTAAACGATTTTTGCAAAAAAGGTGCCCACCCGCAGTTTGCGAGATCCTATTTTGCCGTTCTTAAAATACGGTCACTCTCTCGAGGGAACACAAACACCTTCGGTGCAGACGCTTGGCATCTAAGCCATAGGTCACAACGATAACCATGCGTAGAAACGCAAAGGCATCACTCAACCTTTAGGCAGATTAATCCACCCTGCGCCGCGCACAAAAATTTGCGCGCGTTGGTTCTTACACCTGTCAGCTGTCCCCCCAGACAATCTGAATCACCTTGCGAAGCTAGCGGGAGTCGCGCCCCCCTCGCAATAGAACTTCACGCTTGACACAATTCTTTTTCAAAGCCGAATCTGATGCATCCGCAGAACGGCCTTGATCGGCAAAGATTTTCCCAAAAAAAACGCCCGCAGAAGCGGGCGAATTTGTCATAATAATTAGGTCAAAGCCCAATATTACTTGGCCGAAAGCGCCTTCACACGGGCCGATAGGCGCGACATTTTCCGCGCAACCGTGTTTTTATGCAGGACACCTTTTGTCACACCGCGCATCAGCTCAGGCTGTGCATCGCGCAACGCGGCTGCAGCAACAGATGCATCGCCTGTTGCAATCGCTTCTTCAACTTTGCGCAGGTAGGTGCGGATACGCGAACGGCGCGCTTTATTTACTTCATAGCGGCGCTCATTCTGGCGGGCGCGTTTTTTGGACTGAGGCGTATTTGCCATCGGTTGATCCCTTCTCTCAGGCTCGTATCAATTAAAATGCAACGCGCGCCTGTCCAGCACCAACCACGGGTTTATAACCGGGTCCTCTGGCCAAAGCGGGCCTCACACGCATGTCTGAAGCGCGCATTACGGGAATTCTGACAGAATGTGAAGCCCTGAATCACTTGTCGCGAAACTGAGCTTCGCGCTTTTCAAGAAAGGCTGCCATGCCTTCCTTTTGATCTTCAGTGGCAAATAGCGCATGAAACAGGCGGCGTTCAAACAAAACGCCTTCACGAAGCGTGGTTTCATAGCTGCGATTGACCGATTCTTTGACAGCCATCACAGTGACCATGGATTTCTCAGCAATCTTGGCCGCCGCACCCATGACCTCTTCCATCAATTTTTTGGCAGGGACAACACGGCTGACAAGACCTGCCCGCTCTGCTTCTTCAGCGGTCATGAAGCGGCCTGTCAGATGCATATCCATCGCTTTCGACTTACCCACAAAACGGGTGAGGCGCTGCGTGCCGCCGATCCCCGCGACAATACCCAAATTGATCTCAGGCTGTCCGAATTTTGCCGTGTCCGCGGCAATGATGAAGTCGCACATCATCGCCAATTCGCATCCCCCGCCCAAGGCATAACCCGCAACGGCGGCAATAATGGGCTTGCGACAGCGCAGTAATTCTTCGGTCTCAGTTGTGAATAAATCGCCTGCGAATACATCGACAAAGCTTTTCTCGGACATTTCTTTGACATCTGCCCCAGCGGCAAAGGCCTTATCCGAGCCCGTAATAACGATCACGCGAACCTTATCATTAGAATTGGCGGATTTAATGACCTTGGACAATTCGCCGAGCAACTGAATGTTCAGCGCGTTCAACGCATCGGGTCTGTTCAGCTTGATTAGGCAGACATGGTTTTCAATGTCCACAATCAGGGTTTCATAGGCCATCGCCAGTCAATCCTCGCAGGTTCGCATTCGCGGCAGGGTTAACAGGATAAGCCAAAAGTTGAAACTACCTTTGGCAGGCAGGGCAGTAGAAACTTGACCGCCCCGATTGCACAATACGGCGGATCACGCCCGCGCATCCCGACTTGAGGCAAGGCTGGCCTTCGCGGTCATAGGCTTGGAATCCATGCTGGAAATATCCTAATTCCCCATCTGCTTGGCGATAGTCACGCAAGGATGACCCGCCCGCTTCAAGTGCCTCGGATAAAACCTCGCGAATGATTGGGACAAGGGACGCAACACGCGCAGGTGCAATTCGACCTGCTTGACGGGTTGGGGATATCCCCGCGCGAAACAGGGATTCGCAAACATAGATATTTCCCAAGCCCGCCACGATCCGCTGGTCGAGCAAAGCCGCCTTGATCGGTGTTTTGCGCCCAGACAGTGCATCGACCAAATAGCGTTCATCAAACTGGTTACCCAAAGGTTCTGGGCCGATCTCGCGGATCAACCAATGATCCGCCTCACCCGCGGTCGCAAACAAATCCATCGCACCAAATCGGCGTGGATCGTTAAAGGTGACACGCGCGCCTTGTGCCATTTCGAAAACAACGTGATCATGTTTTTGAGGGGCAGGATGGCCATGCACAAACTGCGCAAGCGTCTCGCGTGCGCCTTCAGGCAGCGAAATCAACATTCGCCCCGACATGCCCAAATGGATCAAGACAGTCGTGCCGCGATCTAAATCCATCAAGATGTATTTCGACCGCCGCCGCAGACGCAGGATACGCGCTCCAGAAACATCCCGCGCCATATTGGCAGGGAATGGCCAACGCAAACCCTCACGATTGAGGCGCAATTCTGTGATCACCTGCCCCTCCATGACGGGGATAAGACCACGGCGCACGGTTTCCACTTCGGGAAGTTCTGGCAAATTCTTCACTCCTTGTTCCAAGCGTCGCATTGTCAGGCGGCCCTTGCTGCCTATAAGAGAGGGGAGTTGAGAAGGAGGGCAAGGCCCGATGACATCGAAAGATGAAAGCCAAGACAGCCGCACCACCCATTTCGGTTTCCAAACCGTGGGCGAGGATGAAAAGGCAGGCATGGTGCATGGCGTGTTTTCCAATGTGGCAAGCCGCTATGATGTGATGAATGATGTCATGTCCGCAGGCATTCACCGCGTTTGGAAAGATGCGATGATGGATTGGCTTGCCCCGCGCGCGGGTCAGGACTTGCTCGATGTTGCGGGCGGGACGGGCGATATCGCTTTCCGCTTTCTCAAACGCGCGCCTTCTGCGAAGGCAACAGTGCTTGATATGACGCAATCCATGCTGATCGAGGGGCAAAAGCGCGCTGAAGCCGCGCATATGGCCGACAGCCTGAATTGGATTGTGGGCGATGCCATGGCGCTGCCCTTTGAAAACAATCGTTTTGACGTCTACACCATCAGCTTCGGCATCCGTAATGTGACCCGAGTGCAGGATGCACTGAATGAGGCGTTTCGTGTCCTCAAACCTGGTGGACGCCTGATGGTTTTGGAATTCAGCCAATTGCCGAATACGGGCCTGCAAAAGCTTTATGATCTCTATTCATTCAATGTGATACCGCGCATGGGTCAGATGATCGCCAATGATCGCGACAGCTATCAATATTTGGTCGAGTCGATCCGTAAATTTCCCGATCAAGAGACCTTTGCAGGGATGATCCGCACCGCTGGGTTTGAGCAAGTATCCTATCGCAATCTCAGCTTTGGCATCGCCGCGCTGCATTCTGGTTGGAAAATTTAACCGATGCGCGGGCCACATAATATTTGGCGTGTTATCCGCACAGGCGCCACATTCGAGCGCACAGGCGCAATGCGTGTGGCGCTTGAGGCGCTGAAGGCACCGCGATCCTTGCGCATTGCAGCACGGGTTTTGGGCCTGCCGTTTGCATGGCTGGGGCATCGCGGCGACCCCGCCCTACCACCTGTAACACGCGCGCTGACGGCCCTTGGCCCTGCCTATATCAAATTTGGGCAAATTCTATCGACCCGCCCTGATGTGGTGGGTTCAGAATTGGCGCAACAATTGCGCGTGCTGCAAGATAAGCTGCCACCCTTCTCGACAGAGCGCGCCAAAAAGGTCATTTCCGATGAATTGGAAATTCCTGTCGACCAATTATTCAGCGCCTTTTCCGAGCCAGTCGCAGCCGCCTCTATCGCGCAAGTGCATCAAGCGACCTTGGCTGAGACAGGACAAGAGGTTGCAGTTAAGGTGTTACGCCCCCAAATCGGGCGCGCCTTTCGCAAAGATATCGATGCCTTTTACCTGATCGCATGGTTGGTCGAAACCCTTGCGCCTGCCACGCGGCGGTTGCGTCCGCGTGAAGTGGTCGAGCATTTCGAAGGTGTGGTTCTGCAGGAACTTGATCTGAGGATCGAAGCTGCCGCAGCAGGGGAATTTGCGGCCAACACGGCAAATGACGAAGGCTTTGATGTGCCCCAAATTCAATGGGGCCTGTCATCACGGCAGGTGATGACGATGAGTTGGGCCAAAGGTGTGCCGCTTGGCGATGTCGCAGCGATTGACGCGGCAGGCTTTGACCGCCGCGCCTTGGCCGCACGCGTGCTGCAGATGTTCCTACGCCACGCGCTGCGGGATGGCTATTTCCATGCCGATATGCACCAAGGAAATCTCAAAGTTTCACCTGTGGGTGACATTGTGGCCTTGGATTTCGGAATCATGGGGCGGCTCGATGAATACACGCGCCGCGTCTACGCCGAAATTTTGATGGGCTTTATTCGCAAAGATTACCGCCGCGTGGCAGAGGTGCATTTTGAAGCGGGATATGTGCCCGCCGATCGCGATGTTGATCAATTCGCGCAAGCCCTCAGATCTGTTGGCGAGCCAATTTTCGGCATGGATGCAAGCCGCATTTCCATGGCACGGCTTCTGTCATATCTCTTTGATGTGACTGAAAAATTTGGCATGGAAACGCGCACTGAACTGATCTTGCTGCAACGCACAATGGTTGTTGTTGAGGGGGTTGCGCGCTCCCTTGATCCACATATCAATATTTGGGATGTGGCAAAGCCCGTGGTCGAAGATTACATCGCCCGCAACATTGGGCCTAAAGCCGTAATCGCCGACCTTTTGAAAACCGCAAAGGTTCTCGCGCGGTTTGGCCCGCGTTTGCCAGATTTAGCTGAGGCGGCGCTACTTGCGCAGGTCAACACCAAACCCACAAAGCCTGTCTCAAGGTGGAAGGAGCGTGTGGCCTATGGCGCGCTCGGCTTTGGTTTGGCGGGGGGGATTTTGGCAATCGCTGAATTTCTATAGGCGTCTTTATGGCATGCGTAGCGCCTCAACCTGATCGGCGGCGATTTCAACCCCACCTGCCA
>BB_Man_B_Liq_inBBDRAFT_1000152_pt1 | contig 12298 bp, 10 predicted proteins | sample BBManParaguerPR_4_FD_10244 | JGI IMG/M metagenome (IMG submission 10244) | reverse complement strand
TTTGGGTTGGTTAAACATATCTAAGTAGTCACTATAATTTAGATGTGGTGATTGGTATAGATTAGCCATATTACTACTTTTTAAGTATTTAGAACAAATTTGGCATACGGAATCCTTCTCATATCTGAAAGTTCTTCTTTTTGAACTTCATACATCTGTCCTATAACTTCATTCCAGGTATAATTTCTATGAAGTTTCCAATGGAAGTTGTATCCATTGAAACCCGAAGCATATACATCTTTTATTAAAACCAATGGATGTTGGTCATATTTTATTCCAGGTGTTTTTGCAATATAAACAAAGGTGTATAGTTTTCCCGGAAAAGGAATGAATCCACTTGGATCAAGTGTTTCCATTATTTTCATCATTAAATCATCAGGATCTTCCTTTCCTATCAAATCATTTACAATATTTCTAACTCTGTTACTGGAATCATCAGTAGGTCTTTTTTTCCTAGAATCTTTTCTTATATTTTCTTCATACACATTAGATCCTACTGGAAGATTAGGATCACTACTGTAAGTTACTTCACCAGTTTCGGATCTATAAAAATATTTTTTACCAACTCTTCCACCGCGTTTTATTGGCATTTTTATTTTATACCCAGTTCATCTTCTGTGAAAATTTTGAATTCATATCCACGATCCAGACACCATTCTTTTGCAGCTTTCCACTTTGCCTGATTTCTTGCATACTCTTTAACTTCGTAAATATATCCTTTAGTCTTTCTTTTTGGTCTTATTGGTTCAATACATTGTTTTTTTGGTTTTACCTCAATTATCATTTTTTTAATCACACCACTAGATTCTTTTACTTTGATGTAAAAGTCTGGAAAGTAACGATGAATTCTATTATCTAACGGTGAACGATACGGGAGTATGATTTCTTCGCTTGACCACTCTAAAATATTTTCATTTTTATCACAATAGACCATAAATTTTCTCTCCCACAAAGATCTATAAACGATGTTCGTAGGATTTCCTTTATATTTTTTTGGAAATGAAGGTTGATATTTTCCTTTATACGCCATCTAAATAGTTAATAATATAAGCAAGTTCTATAGCATATTTATAAATGGCTTCCGTTGTTCAAAATATTAAGAATCATTTTGGTACCCTTAAAGACTTATCTCTCAATAACCAATATCAAGTAAATATTTCTGGACTAAGTGGATTTTTATCTAAGTATTTGGAAACCGATTACGGTTTAGATGCAGATTGGATATCTAATAATTTGGGAATATTGTGTTCTGATGCAACTTTGCCGACAAGTTCTTTTGCTACTGCAGAAGTAAAGGATAATTTTCAGGGAATAAATCAACAGTTTGCACATACAAAATTATATGTTGATTCTGATTTCACTTTTTATATTGATAGTAATTATAAAGTAATTAGATTTTTTGAGGGGTGGATGTCATATATTTCTGGAGATAATATAACTGATATAAGTCAAAGTAGATTTAATAGAAATTATACTAGAAGATTTAATTATCCTCAAAATGACTTCTATTCAAATGGATATAAAATAGATTCTTTAACAATAACTAAATTTGAAAGGAGTCTCAATAACAGTCAACTTACCTATAAATTTATAAATGCATTCCCAAAATCAATGACATCAATCCCCGTTCAATATGGAAATGCAGATATATTAAGAGTTACAGTTTCATTTGCATATGATAGATATATTTTAGAAAATCCTAGAGGAACAAATAAAGCAAATAAATAATCACGATTGAAATTATAATGGGTTAACATATGCCTTTACCAAAAATTTCCACACCATTGTATGAGTTGGAATTACCTTCTAATGGGAAGAAAATTAGATATCGTCCCTTTCTTGTAAAAGAAGAAAAAATTCTTATTATGGCACTTGAATCTGAGGATTCAAAGGAAATATCTAGAGCAATAAAAAATGTAATTACTGATTGCATTAGTACTAGAGGAATTAAAGTAGATAACTTATCTACATTTGATATTGAATATTTGTTTTTAAATATTCGTGCAAAATCCGTTGGAGAAACTGTAGAAGTTTTTGTAACTTGTCCTGATGATGAAGAAACCAAAGTTAAAGTTGAAATTGAAATTGATGAAATAAAAGTTCAAAAAAATAAAAATCATTCGGCTATTATTAAACTTGATGATGATTTATCAATCCAAATGAAGTATCCTTCATTAAATCAATTTGTAGAAAATAATTTTGAAATTGATGATGATAAAACTAATGTTGATAAATCTTTAGATGTCATTATTTCTTGTATTGATCAAATTTTCAATGAAGAAGAGTCTTGGTCAGCATCTGATAGTACTAAAAAAGAACTTAAAGATTTTGTTGAGCAAATGAATAGTAAGCAATTCAAAGAAGTTGAAAACTTTTTTGAAACTATGCCTAAATTATCTCATACCATTAAAGTAAAGAATCCAAATACTGGTGTAGAGTCTGATGTTGTAATTGAAGGGCTAGCAAGTTTTTTCAGTTAGCGCTGTCTCATGAAAGTTTGGAAAATTATTATAAAACAAACTTTGCCTTGATTCAGCATCATAAATACTCATTAACAGAGCTAGAAAATATGATTCCTTGGGAAAGGGATATTTATATTTCTCTACTTCAACAATNTATTGAAGAAGAAAATCTAAAGCAGCANCAGCGCAGTGGCATTTAGTAGTCAATTATTTAAAGCACCATCTTTATCGAATAAACCAAAGTTGAGGAAGAAAACCGTTTCTTCCTCAATATTTGGTNGCGCTTCTAAAACTATTGGATCATCTACCACTATAAAAATCCCAAAAGGTATGGGNTATAGGAGTAGTACTGCATCAACTGTTGACCCAAAATATTTGGCACCTAAAAGTACACCAATTGAACAGACATTATCAGAAACAAATAATATTCTGGTAGAAATACAGAATCAATTATCGGCAGATTTTGCGTATAGAATTTCTCAAGAAAAAGAACTAATTAGAAGAATAAGAAGAGATACTAGTAAGCAGAAAAAGGCAGAAGCAGAAAAAAATATTGAAGATAATAAAAAACTTGGTGGAACTATTAAGAGTCTTTCCAATAAAGTATTATCACCTGCTATTAGTTTAATTGATAGGATAAAAAATTTTTTTGGAGCACTTATCCAAGGATTTATCGTAGATAAGTTTTTGGTATGGTTTTCTAAAAAAGAAAATCAAAAAAAAGTTGAAAAGGTATTTAATTTTATAGGAAAAAATTGGAAAGTAATTTTAGGTATTATTGGTGGAGTAGTAATTGGTAGAGTAGTTTATAAAATTTTAAGGATATTTAGAGCACTTCGTGGTGCTGCCAGATTTCTTAGAACAGGTAAGTTTAATAAACCACAACCTGGTGGTGATGGTGGAGGAAGACGAAGAGGTGGAATATTCAAAAATACTGAGGGTCAAAGAAGAGGAGTAACTATTGGAAAAGAGACTCAATCTAGAGTTGTTCCTGGTAGATATAATGCTGCCGGTGGTGCAGTAAGAGAAAACGTAGAAGTTATAACAAGACAAAAAAGTTTAATTAGTAGAACACTTCAGGGCGTAGATGTTAATGCGAAAAAAATAGGCAGAAATGTCATAAAGTCTTTGGGTATGGGTCCTGGACAGAAAACCTTACAGAGATCAATACTTAAAGCAGTTAGACCAATTTTAAAAAGAATTCCTTTTCTTGGTGCAATATTAGATTTTGCTCTTTCTGTTGCTTTAGGAGAAGATCCTGGCAGAGCGGCATTTGGAGCAATTGGAGCCGGTTTAATTGGAGCAATGGGAACGTTCCTTGGAGGTCCTATAGGAACATTCTTTGGCGGTATAGTAGGTGATTGGGCAGGACGATCACTTTATGATTTATTCTTCAAAAATAAAGGAGAAGATCCTGATAGTAAGAAACTTCAAAATAATGCCATAGGATTTAATAAAGGTGGAATTGTAACCGGTAAGGATGTTGGTAATAGAGATAGTGTTCTAACAAATCTTACTGTTGGTGAAATGGTTTTATCACGACCATTTATGAAGAGTTCTTTGGCACCATTCACACTTGATGCATATTATAATGGTGGAGAATTAATTAATGCCCTAAAAGGTGCCACGGAAGAAATTTTTGAAAGTAGTAATTCTTTTATAAAGATAAACAAAGATTTTAAAGAAATCCTTGATAATAGAGATATTAGTTCTTCAAATACTACCTCCCCTGCCACGAGTACCCCTCCTCCTATCGAGCCTTCCCCTTCCACCGATTCCCCCACTTCTGCGCAATTATCACCAATTCCTATTTCACCACAAATTCCTCCTGGGGGTCAGGGTAGTTCAGTTGGCGGAACTGACATAACAGTTTTGCCACCAATTGAGGATGGTGGTGGAATTACTCTTACTTCTGCTCCCCAGGGTGGAAACTCCATTCAACTATTAGATGCAGTTGATGAAAATAATGATTATGTTTATTATATGATTGAACAGTTAGGATTGGTGGGGGTATAATAAATGGAAATTAAACAAGTAGAAAATTTAAAATTAAATGTAACTAATATAAAAAGTAGTCTTATAGAATCAAATAAAGAACTAATAAAATTAAACAAAGAAAGAATTTCTTTGTTTAATAGGCAAGAAAAAAGACAAACTAGAAAAAATGCAGAATCAAAAATTGAAAGTCCTATAAAATCGGCATTTTCTAAGATTAAAAATCTTTCTAGACCAATAATTTCAAAATCAATGGGATTTTTTGGTAGAATTGTAAATTTCTTTGGTGCAATATTGCTTGGATATGCTGCTGATAATTTACCTGCCATTATAAAAAAATTAACTGAAATTTATGAAACAACAAAACCAATATGGAAAGGAGTACTAGAAACTTTAAAAATTGTTGGTAAAGGAATTATATTTGCATTTGATGGATTAATTACATTCTTTGACTCAGATACAGCAGAAACTAATTTGAAAAAGGCACAGAATGAATTGGAAGCACTTGATAAAGAAATTGATATTAATGAATTTGATTTTACAACCGTTCCAACACAAAATACTTCTATTACTGAAATCGAAATAAATCAAGTTCAGCCAGCACCTCAAGAACCAAATAATATAAAAATATCAATTCCGACTACTCAAAAAACTAGATATAATTCTAAATCGATAAAGGGAATGAATAGAGGTGGTATTGTAAGAAAGAATCATAGCAAACCATCGAAACCTTCTTCGACGATAGCAAAAAATAATCCTATAAGACTTTTTCCACAGGCATCAAATTCTTTTGCATATTCGATAAATTTATATAAAAAAAATGTCGAAAAATTTAAGGATACTGTGGGTGGGATTGGTAATATGTTATCTGGAGGGCAAAGAGGAAATGTATCATCGCGCCTTTCTAGTTTGAATATTGGTTCTGGAGGTGGGTTATTAAAAAATTTATCGGAGGAAGATTGGAACCATCTTGGTTATATTGTTAGTGGAGAAGCAGAAAGAGGAACTGATGATGAATATGGTGTTGTAGCATCAGTGTTAAATCGTGTTGCTTCAACTGAATGGCCAAATACCATTGAAGGTGTTATATATCAGAGTGACCAATATGAAGCGATAACTAAAGGCATTGCTTCTCATGATCCAGAATTAGTTGAACAATTAAAATCTGAAGAAGGTCAGGCAAAAATTATTGAAGCTCTGAAGAAGTTAAAAGGTAGAACTAATTTTAAAGGGACATCTATGTATCATAATTATGTTCCTAGTGAAGATATTAAATTTTCTGCTAGAGGAAACTTTTATCACTATTCTTGGCAGACCGGAAAAAATTCCAAAAAACCAACAGGATTTAAAGACGTAAATTTTCAAAAATTTATTAAAAAGGATAATGTCATATCCCCATTATCAAGTAATAGTTCTCAAAATCAAACGTTTATCCTTATGCCTATAGTAAAAGATCGCCCTGTTCCTGTTCCTGTACTATTAAATAATAGTGATAATGGAACATCTTCTTTTACAGATAACTTTAGAAGAATGCAATCACTCACTAATAGAATACCATAATGGCATTAACAGGATTCAAATATTCAAAATTTACTTTTGTTTCTGCTGATATGCAGAAAAGCATTGATGTACTTAATTCTTCGGGAAGAATTTCAGTATCTAATTTTAGTTACTATGAAAATATATTGTCTCCTCATATTACAGGATCTGCATTAATAACAAGTTCGTCTGAAGTTATATCTTCTAATGATAGGCAGCAAAGATTTGAATCACTATCATCAGGTCTTCCCCTTTCAGTCGGATCTCAACTTTTAGTAAAAATTACTACAGAGTCTTCAAATTCACAACCACTTCTCGATTTTTCATCATCAATTAATCCTTATAAACAACTTTACATTACTAATATAGTACAAGTATCAAAAGATTCTACAAAAGAAGTTATTGCAATTCGATTTGCATCGAGAACAGCACATTTAAACGAAACTACTAGAGTTACTAGAAGATATACTTCTAAAATAACAGATTCCGTAAAAACGATACTACAAAAAGAATTAGAAATTGATGATGAATACATTACTATAGATGATTCTAGCAATTCATATTCATTTATAGGAATGAATAGAAGACCTTTAGATATAATCATAAATCTTTGCAATAAAACAATCCCACCGCAGCAAACTAATCCTGGATATTTTTGTTTTGAGACCAAAAGCGGATTTAAATATATTTCAGCAGATAAGATTATAAATTCGACACCATTTCCAAAAAAATATAAATTTAATGGACAAAATGTCTCTACATTTGAGTTAAAGAATACTTCTAATCTCTATAAATTGGCATCATTTTCAAATCTTAAAGATCAAGATTTGTTATCGCAAATTCGTTCAGGTGTCTATGCGACAAAAAATTGTTTCTTCAATCCAGCCACAAACGGATTTACCGAAATAGATATGTCTGTAATTGATAATAATAAATTTTCATCACTAGCACAAAGACCCGAAACACCAAATATTATTCAAGAAAGAAATAAAAAATATCATAGAGTACAATCTTGTATTTTTGATTGTGGTGCAGAAAGTAATAGTCCTGAAATTAATAACAGTCCAGAATTATATTATGCGGCTACTAGTGCAAGATATAATATATTATTCTCACAAATTTATTCTGCTACTATTATGGGTAATAGTTTACTTGAAGCAGGAAATGTTTTAGATATTGAAATGGAATCATCATCTAATAAAAAGGAACAAGGTCCAGATGAAAGGAGAAGTGGTAGATATATAATTCATGCACTTCGGCATTATTTTGATAATGGCATATTTACTACTCATTTGAAGTTGATTCGTGATTCTTATGGACTTCACTTTACTAGAAACGATTAATGAAATTCTCAAATAGCGGTATAAAATATCTTGGTTCAGATAACAATCGATGGATTGGTATAATTGCATCAAATGATTCGCAAAAGAAGCAAATAGAAGGTACTGGCGGATTTGGAATACGAAGAAAAGTTAGAGTCATGGGATGTCACCCCATGGATGAAACTGTTCCTGATTCGGAATTGGCATATGCTTGGGTCGATTCTGGTTTATATGGAACGGGAGCGGCAAATTGCCATATTACATGTTCTTTAACACAAGGTGATGTTGTACATGGAATTTATTGGGATGGTTCAAATAAACAGGAATTGTTTATTTTAGGTACTTTTGGTAGAACTTCTGGTACTAGATTTGGTTCTGGAGTATTTGAATCAAAAAATGGATTTTATGGCGAATTGCAACCATGTAAATTACTTGGAAATCATCAAACTAATGAAGATGCGAACCCAGTGTGTGCCAACAGAGGAGGTACCCCTGGAGGAAAGGTAAAATCANCTCCACCATTAGATGCCTTAAATTCTGCTGGTATTTAATAATAAATAAAAATAAAAGTATTTTAAGATGAGTTGTTCTGCAATAAGTCCGATATCGGGAACAGTATGCGTAAAACCAAATCCTTGCGAAGATGGATTGTCTGGAAGTTTTGCCAGAATGGAAGCAGAGCTTGATAATTTTTTTAACAAGATTACCAATATTGGTAATAATGTTATGAATTTGGATAAGGAATTAAAGAGAATTGTTGATATTTTATCTTTAAATTCTAGGGGATTAATTAATAGTATATTGGGAAGTTTGCAAGATAAATTATCTGAACTGATATCTGGTGGAATAAAAAACTTACAATCATTTTTATTAAATGAAGGACTAGGAGTTCCTAAGATAATTGAAAAAATTTTACCTCTTTCAGATAAAGAAGGCAATGGTTTTATTAAAAATTTAATTAAGGGCATACATTGTCTTGCTGCAAAACTTTCAAAAGCGACTTTTAATGTTTTTGAAGATTTAATTAAAGAATCTGTTAAAAATGTTTTGAATGCAGGTTCTTGCGTTTTTGAACAATTAATGAGTGCATTCACTAGTAAATTGAATGAATTGATAGATACATTTGTTTCCCCTCTTCTTGATCCAATAAAAAATATTCTTGGCAAATTTTTTGATTTCAATTTACAAAGTTTTTTGAAACAAGGATTTCAAATTATTAGAAAGATACAAAATTTACTTGAATGTGATGAGTCAAAAATTTGTCCTGCATCAACAAAATATATTTTAGATAAGGGTGATGAAAAATCAAATGACAGTGATCAAAAAACAAGTTCCATTCAAAGAATTTTTGAAGGTGCTGCTAAACCAAAACCATTGTCTGCTGCAGTAGGCAATTTGGCATCTGATTTTCAAAGGGATTATGGAAATTGGAGTATTTTTGGATCCCCATTAAGCGAAGCTTCTGATATTGGACCATGTAAATTTGGTAACTTTACAAGATGTGGGTCGCCTAAGGTAGAATTTTTTGGTGGTGGTGGTTCTGGTGCAGCAGGAAATGTTATTCTTGGCGGAATTGTAGATAAATTTGATACAGAAGATTTACTTGGCACTGCCGAACAATTTGTTGGTAATGTTAAAAGAGTTGGTGGAGTTGTGGGAGTAGAAATTACTTCTCCTGGAAGTGGTTATAAGAATGCACCATTAATATCATTTAAAGATAGTTGTAATAGTGGTAGAGGTGCATTTGGTAGAGCAATAATAGAAACAAATCCAAAATCTCCAAATTATGGAAAAGTCACTGGTGTTATAATCTCAAATTCTGGAGAAAATTATCCTGCGGATATTGAAGAAGATGTTCTTTATATAAAAGACATACTGATTGAAGATCCGGGAGAAAATTATGATGATAATGATACTATTGAAGGGTTAGATCTTACTATAAGTGGTGGTAAGATTTTAAAAGCAACTCCTCAAAATTTTGGGTATAATGGATTACCTAACCTAAATATCAATAGTAATACTGGATATGGAGCTATATTGAGACCTGTTATGTCTATTGTTCCACCACAAATAGAAGTAATCAAAGTAATTGATTGTGTGAGGTCATAAATGTCGTATGCAAACTATGGGGCAGCAAAAAGTATATCTTTAGGTCCCAAATTATTTCTTGGTACTGGATATCCTACTATTGGTCTATCCGGAAAAGAATCCTTTACATTGCAATCAACCACCACTAATGATATAAAATTCTTTTTAGGATTATCAGAAAATGGAATGACTAAAATTGACGCTGAAAGTCAATTGCAAATTACTTGTGGTCATCATCATACTTTTTCAAGTGATCAAACTGCATTTCAGTTTGATGCCGAAAATGGAGATTTTGCAGTAGACATTAAAAATGGTCACATGTCATTACATGCAAAAACAATTACATTAGACGCTCCGGAAAAGATAGTTATTAAATGTCCGAAGGAAATTATAATTGGTGATCCAGAAAATCCTGATGGATGTACGACTATTAGATTAAATTCACAGGAAGTTGATATGAATCCAATAATAGGAGCTATAGCAGAACTCTTGGGGATAGATATTCAAAGTCAATGTATAAAAGGAACATTTATTGATTTTAATCAAAAATGAGCAATCTTTCTACCTACTTTCCAAAAATAAATGATTTTAATCAAGGCGGTGATTCCGTATTTGAAAATATCTATATTTGGGGAAAATCGTATTTTGATGATAATATAACCATAGGTCATGAAGCATTATTTTTAGATGAAGTAGAATTTAAAGATGATGTAACATTTTTAAATATATTAGTTAATAATAGATTAGATGTAGGTTTTGGCAAAACAATTCTTACAGTCGATACTTCTTTAGAGAAAGTTGGTATATTTCAACCAGAACCAATTCAACCAATTCACATTAAGTCTATTGGTTCAAATAATCTGGATATAGTCGTAACTGGTTTGGGTACAATTGGTATTGGTACCACAAATCCAGGCAATTTTAATTTAGCTCCAATTGCCAGAGAGGCATTTTTAACATTAGGAAATGGGGATACATATTCCTTTACTGCTAATGATAAAGTAACGCAGGATGATAATACTGTAGTTGGTTTTGTAAAATATGAAACAAATAATGTTGGATTTGTTACCCTGAATAATGTTGTTGGGACATTTTCGACATATCAGGATGGAACTTTTGGATTAGGCGAACTTAAAGTTGATGGTGTTGGTATTGGAAAAACGCCTTTAGAAGCAAATCATTATGAAGGCGAACCTATTGAACAAGGTCCACTGAGATTAGATATTGATGGTAGTGTATCCATTGGTAGAAACATTTATGACTCTGCAGGTTCTCCTGGACCGAATGGTGCATTTTTAAATCGTGATGAAAGAGGAATTCGTTGGGTAACTTTTGAACCAGCATTCTCAGAAGGTATTTTTGTTCAAGATGAAGGCGTTTATATATCAAATGATCCTTTAAATCCAACAGTTGGTGCAGCACAATCATTTACAGCAATAAATTTCAGACAAATTAATAGTGCTGGTTTAGGTAGTGATACTTTAAAACCTATTGCTGATGTAGGAAATCCAAATGAGATTGTGAGAGTACAAACTCAGGATTTGTGGGGATATCGTGAGATTGAAGCTGGACTATCTACAGTATCGATCTATAGAATGAGTCGGGTTGGTATAGGTAGTTCTGCACCATACCATCGCCTTCAAGTTGGAGCATCTGGTACTAATTTTGTTGTTACAGATACTGGATTAGTAGGTATTGGATCAACTTCTCCACAGGCAACTCTTAATGTCAATGGAACTGCAATTGTAACTGGGGTTTCTACATTTCAGAGTGATGTTGTTGCATCTTCCACATTAACCGTTGGTGATGCTACTAATATTACTAATGGAGCACCAGCAGATGAAGGTGTTCTTTCAGTTTATGGAACTGGAAAGAATGCTCTAATCATTCAGACAGACGATAATACTGATAGTCGTGGTATTGCGTTCAGAAATAAAGGTGATGCATATATTGGTTATATCTCCATAGAACAAAATACTGGTAATCTTGGAGATATGGTCTTTGGNGTTAGTGATGCAACAGAGGCTGATGTTAATGATGTAGAGGAAAGACTTAGAATTACTAAAGATGGTGAGGTTGGTATTGGATCAACTTCTCCAATAGCAATTCTTGATGTTAATGGACAAACTGAACTTGATGACTTAAATGTTTCTGGTGTCACTACATCAGGAACTCTTGCAGTAGTTGGTCTTACTACAACTAAGAATCTTACAGTACATGGTCTCAGTCAAACTGAAAACCTAATGGTATCTGGAGTGTCTACATTTATAGGCATTTCTACTTTTGGTATTGTTGGAATAGGTACAGATGATCCTATTATTAGAGTAAATTCTAGAGTCACTGCCTCATTAATTGCTGCAGAAACTGAAACAATTAATTTAGATGCATCCGAACTGATTACTGGGCAGGCAATTATTCCAATAGATGATATTATTGATGAAGGTACAGAAATTGAAAGTATTGGTATAAATGGTCTTGAAATAACTTTAAATAAACCAACACTTAATACAGAGCAAGTAACAAATCAATTATTAGAATTTGCCGTAAATAGAGGAACAATTTTAACTGTTTCTGGAAATTCTGATTTTCAAGGAATAACAACATTTTTTGATGATGCAAATTTTAAAGATGATATAAATGTTGATGGTATCGCAAAATTTAATAATGTTGAAGAATCGACCAATAAAACAACTGGTTCTGTTGTAATTGCGGGTGGAGTTGGAATTGCAAAGACTTTAAACGTAGGAAAAAAAGTATTAATTGAAGAAGCCTCAGAGGCAACTAGTTCTGACACAGGAGCTTTGATTGTATCTGGTGGTATTGGAATTGCAAAATCTTCTACTTTTGGAAGTCATGTAAAGACAGTAGGTAATTTGGGTATTACCTCAACAT
>BB_Man_B_Liq_inBBDRAFT_1000151_pt1 | contig 12300 bp, 12 predicted proteins | sample BBManParaguerPR_4_FD_10244 | JGI IMG/M metagenome (IMG submission 10244) | reverse complement strand
CGACGGTATAGATCGTTCAAATCTGAAGTCGCAAAACGACCACCATCTAATGGTACCAATGGACGTAATTCTGGTGGAATCACTGGGATAACGCTCATTACCATCCACTCAGGGTTGTTCTCAATACGTGAGTTTGCATCACGCAAGCTCTCAACCACAGACAAACGCTTCAAAGCCTCTTGCTTACGCTGCTGTGAAGTTTCAGTGTTGGCCTTGTGGCGCAATTCGTAAGAAAGAGAATCTAGGTCCAATTGGCCTAAAAGCGCTTGAACTGCTTCCGCACCCATTTTTGCGATGAACTTGTTTGGATCGCTGTCCTCCAAGTATTGGTTTTCGATTGGCAAACGCTCCAACGCATCCAAATACTCGTCCTCAGTCAAGAACTGCATGTGCGTCAAAGGATTTCCTTCATTATCAACGGCATTACCTGCTTGAATCACCACATAACGCTCGTAGTAAATGATCATATCTAGTTTCTTCGAAGGAAGACCTAGTAAGTAACCAATTTTGTTCGGTAGTGAACGGAAGTACCAAATGTGAACCACAGGAACCACCAAAGAGATGTGTCCTACACGGTCACGACGTACTTTCTTTTCAGTCACCTCAACACCACAACGATCACAAACGATTCCCTTGTAACGGATACGCTTGTACTTACCACAAGCACATTCGTAATCCTTAACAGGACCGAAAATACGCTCACAGAACAAACCATCACGCTCAGGCTTGTGCGTACGGTAGTTGATCGTTTCTGGTTTCAAAACCTCTCCATGACTGTTCTCAAGGATGGTTTCTGGTGCACTCAACGAGATAGTAATCTTGTTGAAGGCGCTGTTTGTATTCTTATCGCTTTTTCTAAGAGTCATAATGCGATTGTATTAAAACCCGAAGCCCGGAGGCTTCGGGGATTATTCTTTTATTAGTCCAACGTAACTTTTAGTCCCAATCCTTTCAATTCGTGCAACAATACGTTGAACGACTCAGGAATTCCTGGTTGAGGCATACGCTCACCTTTAACGATGCTTTCGTAAGTCTTCGCACGACCTACAACATCATCAGACTTAACAGTCAAGATTTCACGTAGGATATTGGCAGCACCAAAGGCCTCCAATGCCCAAACCTCCATCTCACCGAAACGCTGACCACCAAACTGAGCTTTACCACCCAATGGTTGTTGTGTAATCAATGAGTAAGGACCGATAGAACGTGCGTGCATCTTATCATCAACCATGTGACCTAGTTTCAACATGTAGATAATACCTACTGTTGCTTTCTGATCAAATGGCTCACCCGTTCCACCATCGTACAATTGCGTGTGACCAAATTCTGGCAAACCAGCTTCAGTAACGTAGCTCGAGATATCATCCAATGAAGCACCGTCGAAGATTGGCGTCGCGAATTTCTTGTCGAGCTTTCTACCAGCCCATCCAAGAACAGTTTCGTAAATCTGACCAATGTTCATACGAGAAGGTACACCAAGTGGGTTCAATACGATATCTACAGGAGTACCGTCTTCCAAGAATGGCATGTCTTCATCACGTACAATACGAGCAACAATACCCTTGTTACCGTGACGACCCGCCATCTTATCACCTACTTTGAGCTTACGCTTCTTAGCGATGTAAACTTTAGCAAGTTTCATGATACCTGCAGGTAGTTCATCACCTACAGTGATTGCAAAACGCTTACGACGGTAAGCACCTTGGATATCATTTACCTTGATCTTATAGTTGTGGATAACTGTATCGATTCTCTCGTTACGATCATCATCCGTTGTCCACTTACCACCTACAATACGACTGTAATCTTCGATTGCGTTCAATGCCTTCAACGTAAACTTGGTTCCCTTCGGAATTACATCTTCGTTAAGATCATTAATCACACCTTGAGAAGTCTTACCGCTCACCAAGTTTGACAACTTAGAAACGAACACACCTTTCAATTCGGCTAACTCAGCTTCCATTTGCATGTCTAGCTGCGCAATTTCTTCTTTGTCTTCTGCACGCTGACGTTTGTCTTTAACCAAACGGGTAAACAACTTCTTGTCGATCACCACACCACTCAACGAAGGAGAAGCTTTCAATGAAGCGTCCTTCACATCACCGGCTTTATCACCGAAGATTGCACGGAGTAGTTTTTCTTCCGGTGAAGGATCACTTTCGCCTTTTGGTGTAATCTTACCAATAAGAATATCTCCTGGCTTGATTTCTGCGCCAACGCGAATGATACCATTCTCGTCGAGATCCTTGGTAGCTTCTTCGCTTACGTTTGGTATATCAGCGGTAAGTTCCTCTGTACCCAATTTCGTATCACGAACCTCCAACGAATACTCATCGATATGAAGAGACGTAAAGATGTCTTCACGAACTACACGCTCAGAGATTACAATCGCATCCTCAAAGTTGTATCCTTTCCAAGGCATGAACGATACAAGCATATTACGTCCCAAGGCCAATTCTCCTTGTTGCGTTGCGTATCCTTCACAGAGTACCTGACCTGTTGCAACGCGATCGCCCTTGCGAACGATTGGCTTCAAGTTGATGGTCGTACCCTGGTTAGTTTTTTGGAATTTCACCAAATCGTAGCTCTTCACATCTTCTTCGAAACTTATTTCACGCTCTTCATCCGAACGGTCGTAGCGAATCTTGATGCATTTAGAATCTACGTATTCTACTGTTCCTTCACCCTCTGCATTGATTAAAACACGTGAATCAGAGGCCACTTGGCGTTCCAAACCTGTACCTACGATAGGAGCTTCAGGACGCAACAATGGTACCGCCTGACGCATCATGTTTGACCCCATCAATGCACGGTTAGCATCATCGTGCTCCAAGAACGGAATGAGGGATGCAGAAATCGATGCGATTTGGTTTGGTGCGACGTCCATCAAATCAATGGTCGCAGGCTCCACAACTGGGAAATCACCTTCTTCGCGCACTTTAACTCGGTCATTGATAAACGTACCGTCTGGGCTAATAGGTGCGTTTGCTTGTGCAATAACCTTTGCTTCTTCTTCCTCTGCACTTAGATAAACAGGTTCCTTCTCTACACTCACTTTACCTTCTTCAACAGGACGGTAAGGAGTCTCGATGAATCCCATAGAGTTCACTTTGGCATAAACACAAAGTGAAGAGATCAAACCAATGTTCGGACCTTCTGGTGTCTCAATAGGACACAGACGGCCGTAGTGCGTGTAGTGAACGTCACGAACCTCGAAACCTGCACGTTCACGTGAAAGACCACCTGGTCCCAAGGCAGAAAGACGACGCTTGTGCGTGATCTCCGACAATGGGTTGGTCTGATCCATGAACTGGCTTAGCTGGTTGGTACCAAAGAATGAGTTAATCACTGAAGACAATGTCTTCGCGTTAATCAAATCAATCGGCGTAAACACCTCGTTATCACGAACATTCATACGCTCGCGGATGGTACGTGCCATACGAGCAAGACCGACACCAAACTGGTTAGCCATTTGCTCCCCTACCGTACGAACACGACGGTTGCTCAAGTGGTCGATATCATCAATCTCCGCTTTAGAGTTGATCAACTCGATCAAACGCTTGATGATTTCAATGATATCACCTTTGGTCAATACTTGAGAATCCTCTTCTGATCCGTCGTACAATTTCTTGTTCAAACGGTAACGACCTACCTCACCTAGAGAGTAACGCTGCTCAGAGAAGAACAATTTTTCAATGATTCCGCGCGCTGTCTCCTCATCTGGTGGTTCGGCATTACGCAATTGACGGTAAATGTGCTCAACCGCTTCTTTCTCCGTGTTGGTTGGATCTTTCTGAAGCGTGTTGTGGATAATAGCAAAGTCTGAAGATTCGATATCCTCTTTGTGAAGAAGGATTGCGCTTACTTCTGCATCAAGAATTTCTTCTGTATGCTCTTTGTCTAAGATGGTATCGCGATCAAGAATAACCTCGTTACGCTCGATGCTTACTACCTCACCGGTATCCTCATCTACGAAGTCCTCAATCCAGGTCTTCAATACTCTTGCAGCAAGTTTGCGTCCGATTGAACGCTTAAGTGAAGCTTTGCTCACTTTAACCTCTTCTGCCAAGTCAAAGATTTCCAAGATATCCTTGTCGCGCTCGTAACCGATTGCACGCAACAAAGTTGTTACAGGCAATTTCTTTTTACGATCGATATACGCATACATAACTTGGTTGATATCCGTAGCGAATTCAATCCAAGATCCTTTAAACGGAATAATACGGGCTGAATAAAGTTTTGTTCCGTTTGCGTGGTACGACTGACCAAAGAATACACCTGGAGAACGGTGCAACTGGCTTACGATAATTCTTTCGGCACCATTCACGATAAAGGTACCGCGTGGTGTCATGTATGGAATAGTACCTAAATACACATCCTGCACGATGGTTTCAAAGTCCTCGTGTTCAGGATCAGTACAGTACAATTTTAGTCTAGCTTTGAGTGGGACACAGAACGTCAATCCACGTTCGATACACTCACGCTCAGAATAGCGTGGCGGGTCCACAAAGTAATCTAAGAACTCAAGAACAAAGTTGTTTCTTGAATCTGAGATTGGGAAGTTTTCAGCGAATACTCGGTGAAGACCTTCCGCAGATCTTTCTGATGGCTTCGTCTCAATCTGGAAGAAGTCCATAAAGCTCTTCAACTGGATGTCCAAGAAATCTGGAAAATCCGTCTTAATTGCGGTTGAAGAGAAGTTGATACGCTCCTTAGGAGCAGTAACTTGGTTTACCATTTCAGCCCAAAATGTTAATTAAACACAAAAAGGTTTAGGTCTAAGGGGACCTCCCCAAAGACCTAAACCGGATAACCTAGCAGGAGATCAATTACTTGATCTCAACTTCAGCACCAGCTTCTTCAAGCTGTGCTTTCAATGCCTCTGCTTCGTCTTTAGATATGCCCTCTTTCAATGTAGCAGGTGCGCTATCTACTTTTTCTTTAGCTTCTTTCAAGCCTAGTCCAGTCATTTCTTTAACAAGCTTAACAACAGCAAGTTTAGAACCACCAGCAGCTTTCAAGATTACGTCGAACTCAGTTTGCTCGTCGCCACCACCAGCTTCGCCGCCAGCAGCAGGACCAGCAACAGCTACTGCAGCAGCAGCAGGCTCGATGCCATACTCTTCTTTCAAGTAATCTGCCAATTCAGATACTTCTTTCACTGTCAAGTTTACTAGAGCATCGCCCAATTCTTTGATATCAGCCATTTTAGTAAAATTTAAAAGTTTATTTCTTTAGTTAATTGTAAATAAAGGAATTACGCGTTGCGCTCTTCCAAAGTTTTAAGGAGACCTGCCAAGGTACCACCTGCGCCTTGAAGTGCAGATACAACGTTTTTCGCTGGGCTTTGCAATAGAGTGATAACGTCGCCAATCAATTCTTCTTTAGACTTGATAGCAGTTAACATTTCTAGATTCTCATCACCTACGTAAACGCTCTCTTCAATCCATGCACCTTTCAATACTGGCTTATCGCTTTTCTTACGGAACTCTTTAATCAGTTTCGCAGGAGCGTTACCAGCTTCAGAAAGCATGATACTTGTGTTTCCTTTTAATACGCCATAAAGTCCTTCAAAGTCCTTCTCTGAAGCCTCCATAGCTTTGCGTAACAATGTGTTTTTAACCACATTCAACTTGATACCCTTGCCAAAGCTTGCACGACGCAAACTAGAAGTAGTATCAGCATCCAAAGCAGCGATATCTGCCAAATAGATGGTTGGTGCTTGGTTAAGAACCGCTGTTAGCTCTTCAATCTGAATAAGTTTCTCTTCTCTTGTCATGATGCTTACTCTTTAATTATGAAACTGATTTAGCATCTACAGCAATACCTGGAGACATAGTTGAGGAAATGTATACACTCTTCATATACGTACCCTTTGCCGCACTTGGCTTGAGCTTGTTCAGAGTTTTAATCAATTCCTCAGCGTTCTCTTGGATTTTCGCTGAATCAAAAGAAACCTTACCGATTGCAGCGTGAACAATACCGTAACGATCTACTTTGAAGTCGATCTTACCAGCTTTCACTTCGCTAACCGCTTTAGCTACGTCCATTGTAACGGTACCAGACTTAGGGTTTGGCATCAAGCCACGAGGACCTAATACACGACCCAATGGTCCAATTTTACCCATCACAGAAGGCATGGTTACAATGACATCGATGTCAGTCCAACCGCCTTTAATTTTCTCGATGTATTCATCAAGGCCCGCGTAATCTGCTCCTGCCGCTTTAGCTTCTTCCTCCTTATCTGGAGTAACCAAAGCCAAAACACGAACGCTCTTACCTGTACCATGAGGTAGACTCACTACGCCACGAACCATTTGGTTCGCTTTACGTGGATCCACACCCAAACGCACAGCCAAGTTCACAGAAGCGTCAAACTTCGTACAGTTCACCTCTTTTACAAGGGCTGCCGCTTCGCCAATAGAGTATACTTTACCCTTTTCAAGTTTAGCGAGCGCGTTTTTCATGTTTTTAGTCAATTTTCCCATTGCTTCAAACTTTTAATTAAAACGGCTTCTCGCCAGTTACAGTAATACCCATACTTCTCGCCGTACCTGCAACCATTGACATTGCAGATTCTACGGTAAAACAGTTCAAATCAACCATTTTATCCTGAGCGATTGTGCGAATAGCGTCCCAAGTAACTTTGGCAACTTTGTTACGGTTAGGCTCTGACGATCCCTTCTTTAACTTCGCAGATTCCATCAATTGAACTGCCACAGGAGGAGTCTTTACTACGAAATCGAATGATTTATCAGCGTAAACTGTAATCACTACAGGCAATATCTGACCCATTTTCTCTTGAGAACGGGCGTTGAATTGCTTACAGAATTCCATAATGTTGACACCTGCAGCACCCAAAGCTGGACCTACTGGAGGAGAAGGGTTAGCCTGGCCACCACGGACCTGAAGCTTCATTACTTTACTAACCTCTTTTGCCATTTCTTGTTTCTACTATTTAGCGTTGTTGTTGCGGCCGTTTCTCTAGTGGAAGCATGAAAAACGAACCTATATATAGTCTCACATCTATATCATTATAACTTCTCGACTTCAGTGAAGCCAAGTTCAACAGGAGTCTTACGACCGAAGATTTTCACAGTAACCTCCAGTTTTTGTTTCTCCTCGTTGATTTTCTCAATAGTCGCATCAAACGTGCTGAATGGACCATTGATCACTTTTACCGTCTCACCCACTGTAAATGGAATGAGAAGCATTGCGGCACTTTCCGCCTCCTTATCTACTTCACCTAACAAACGTGCAACTTCCGATGAACGCATTGGTGAAGGATCGCCACCTTTAATGTTGGCTAAGAAACCTACCACATTAGGAAGGTTTTTAATCATGTGGCTTACCTCGCCTGTTAGGGTGGCTTCCACATACATGTATCCAGGAGTCTTGGTCTTCTCTTTGATTACCTTCTTGCCGTTGCGAACTTGAACAACCTTCTCCATTGGGATAACAATGCGACCTACTAAATCACTCATGCCTGCATGAGCCATTTCATTTTCAATGTAGGTCTTCGTTTTGTGTTCCTGACCGCTTACGGTACGAAGCACGTACCATTTCATTCCTGAATCTGACATGCTTATCCGAAGATTTTGTAAACGAACTCAAGCACGCTTGAGATCACTTTATCCATACCAAAAACGACGAGAGAGAAAATAACTGTACCAACAATCACCAAGGTGGTGCTCTTTTGTAGTTCAGTCATTGTGGGCCAAGATGCTTTGACTGCAAACTCTTCCCAAGACTCTTGTATACTAGTAATTAATTTACTCATCTTTTACTTCTTTGCACGGGCACAAGGATTCGAACCCTGATCAACGGTTTTGGAGACCGCTATTCTACCATTGAACTATGCCCGTATGTAGGCAGAAAGGCGCCTCCCACTGGGAGGCACCTTAACTACCAATTATCTAATCGAGTATTACTCGATGATTTCAGTTACCTGACCCGCACCAACGGTACGACCACCTTCACGGATTGCGAAACGCAAACCATTGTTTACAGCAACATTTGCGATCAATTCAACAGTGATGCTCAAGTTATCTCCAGGCATTACCATTTCAACACCGTCTGGTAGGTGAATTTCACCTGTTACGTCAGTTGTACGTAGGTAGAACTGAGGACGGTATTTGTTGTGGAATGGGGTGTGACGACCACCTTCCTCTTTCTTCAAGATGTAGACCTCAGCCTTGAACTTCTTGTGAGGGGTGATTGAACCTGGCTTACAGATTACCATACCACGACGGATATCTTCTTTTGCGATACCACGAAGAAGGATACCTACGTTGTCACCAGCTTCACCTGTGTCCAAAATTTTACGGAACATCTCAACACCAGTAATTGTAGAAGTCAATTTTTCGTCACCGAAACCAATGATTTCAACTGCTTCACCTGTGTTTGCAACACCAGTCTCGATACGACCAGTTGCTACAGTACCACGACCAGTAATAGAGAATACATCTTCGATTGGCATCAAGAATGGCTTATCGCGATCACGCTCTGGCTCTTCGATCCACTCGTCAACTGCTGCCATCAATTCCATGATAGTATCAACCCATTTTTGCTCTCCGTTCAAACCACCTAAGGCAGAACCAGCAATTACTGGAGTATTATCACCATCGTACTCGTAGAAAGAAAGAAGATCACGAACTTCCATGTCTACTAGTTCCATCAATTCTTCGTCATCAACCATATCCGCTTTGTTCAAGAACACAACGATACGTGGAATACCTACCTGACGACCTAGAAGGATGTGCTCACGAGTTTGTGGCATAGGACCATCTGTAGCAGCAACTACCAAGATAGCACCGTCCATCTGAGCAGCACCAGTTACCATGTTCTTCACGTAATCCGCGTGACCTGGACAGTCAACGTGAGCGTAGTGACGATTTGCAGTTTCGTACTCTACGTGTGAAGTGTTAATAGTAATACCACGCTCTTTTTCTTCAGGAGCGTTGTCGATAGAATCGAAAGATCTCAATTCAGACAAACCAGCGTTAGCCAACACAGTGGTGATGGCTGCAGTCAAAGTTGTCTTTCCGTGGTCAACGTGACCAATTGTACCAATGTTCAAGTGAGGCTTGGTACGTACAAAATTCTCTTTTGCCATGATTAGCGATTATTTATTATAAACAGTGTAAAGATTCATATTCAAATTAGAGCCAATGACGGGAATTGAACCCGTGACCTCTTCCTTACCAAGGAAACGCTCTACCCCTGAGCTACATCGGCTTAGCTTTGGAGCGGAAGACGGGATTCGAACCCGCGACCCTCAGCTTGGAAGGCTGATGCTCTACCAACTGAGCTACTTCCGCGGTTGTGGGGGGAGCAGGATTCGAACCTGCGAAGGTTTCCCAACGGATTTACAGTCCGTCCTCGTTGGCCGCTTGAGTATCCCCCCGGTTATGCACTTGCCTCACTTAAAAACAAGTGCGAAAAATTGAGCCGGTAGACAGATTCGAACTGACGACCCCGAGATTACAAATCACGTGCTCTGGCCAACTGAGCTATACCGGCTTTTTAATGTCAAAGACCATCCGTTTCTCAAACGGACTGCAAATGTAGTAAAGAGATTGAAACGTACAATACCTTGTAAAAAAAAAGTGAGGGGTATTTTTCCCTCACTTTAAAATATCTCTGTAAGACTAAGATTATCAAGGCCTACGCGCTGAGCTTACTCTTATATTTTTTTAGTTGTCTGATAATTACCTCAACTGCCAAGTCGGCTGCTTCCTCAAAAGATTTCTTCTCTTTACTAACTACAATCTCACTTCCCGGAATAGACATTCGCATTTCTACGATTTTATTCGCCCTTTGATGATTGTTATCCACTTTTAGAAAAACGTCCGTACTAATGGTACGATCATAGAAGTGGGTGGTCTTTTGCAAACGTTCCTTGATAAAGGTAATGAGTTTGCCATCTGCTTTGAAGTTTACAGATTGAATGTTTACTGTCATAGCGCTGTTTTTTTATGACCCTTTAGGGTGGGCCTGGTTATACACTTTGACAAGCTCCTCAAACGTGCTCGTTGTATACACTTGCGTTGAGCTCAAACTTTCATGGCCTAATAACTCCTTTACGGTGTTAATGTCCACTCCCGCATTGAGCAAGTGCGTCGCATAAGAATGACGCAGCGCATGAGGGTTTTTGTCCACCACTGTTGTGGTCCTATTAAGATATAACAAAACGCGGTTATAAACAAGTTGTGGATACAGCTTTTTGCCCTTGCTGGTAAGTAATAGTTCGGCATCTGTTTTGACACCAAGTAAATCGCGCTCTTTAATGTATTCTTCGAAATACGGCTTGATGGCATTTGGTATGGGAATCTCACGTTCCTTATTACGCTTCCCTATGACTCGAACCGTTTGCCTTGACCAATCAAAGTCGTTAGGAAGCAATCCTATGAGTTCCGCTTTGCGCAATCCTAAACCATAAAGCAAAAGCAGCATCAGCCGATCGCGTATTCCCTCAAAATCCGCTTCAAAGAAATTGGCATCATCAAAAAGCTTGAACAAATCCTCCTTCGGAACACTCATCACGACCTTCTTAGGCATCTTCATACTTCGAACATGTTCTACAGGGCTTTCCTTAACCAATTTTTCTCTTAGCGCCCATTTATAAAATGAGCGCATGGTACTCAACATTCGATTAATACTCCTCGGGGTTATACCTTGCTTACTGCGCCAAACCATGAATCGTTTGACATGGCTTCTATTGGCTGCTAAAAGATTGGATTCTGCCTCGTTCACCAGGTATTGCTCCCAGCGTTCGAGTTCTTTAGAATAAGCGAGTACTGTATGCGGGCTATAGCGCTTTTCAGCGGCTAGATACTTTAGAAAGGATTTTAGGTGGCCCGATGCTGAGTTCATTTAGGAAAAGTACGCCGGGCATGCCGCAAAAACAAGAAACCCAGCCGAGGCTGGGTTTCTTTATTGCTATTTGTAAGCGATTATTCTTGTTCTGCTTGACGCAAACCTTGAATGTAGGCCGCTTTCATATTCATACGACGCTTAGCTTCAGTCGGCTTCGTGTGGTAACGATCGCTGCGAAGCTTACGGACTACGCCCGTTGAGCTGTGTTTTCTTTTGTAACGCTTCAGTGCGCGTTCGATAGATTCACCTTCTTTAACATTAATTACGAGCATAGTAACACCTCCTTTCTTTGTGGGCTGCAAATGTAAGCGGATTTTCTTATTCCGTGATATAAAGTTTAAAAAAATCAATCTCCTCTTTTGTCCACCAACCCCATTGCTGGATTTCACTCCAATGAATGCTATCAAAGGACTCTCTGTAGAAGGCGATCTTTTTTACTTGGTGGTAGTTGAATGCGGGCACCTTTAAAAGGCTGTCAAAACTACTACCGTTGAGCGACCAAGGAGGAGGCCTTCGAACAATATTCATTGACTGCGCCCATGTATCGTCCCAATTCCGGTCAAACGGAAATTTGTCTTTTAGCTGCTCCAAGGTAATAATGGAACCCCATCGTTCTCTTTCGCGGATGATCGTACGAGCACCCCATGGACCTACGCCTGGAATAGTGAGAAGGGCAATACTGTCGGCGGCGTTTATGTCGACTTTAGGCGGGGGTGATGAGTTTTTGGTCGTTGGCGGTGCAGGGCGTGGGATGAAGGTTTTGTGTTTTTGGGTGGACGGTTTTGTAACGAATGAAAAATCAAAGGCACCATATTTAATCCAAGATGAATCGATCCCCGGTAAAGAGGAAAGTTCATCCTTGGTTTTAATGGGCCAATTCCGTTTGCGGCGAAAATGAAAAGCTCCCTTAGTTGCATTTTGAAGCGGCAATGATTCAATACGCATTGAATCCAAGAAGTTAACGCGCATTGGGGTATCGACTGCTGACCACCACAACTCAAGGAATACTTCCCGTTCATTGAGCGCTTTGGACTTCGGAAAAAGCCACATCAACCCTGCAAGGAAGGCGAATAATAAAAGTATAGCTGTATGCTGCAGCTGCTGAAGCATCACTCCTAGGGTTTTCCCAAGAAGATGCTACAGAATTTGCTGTAGAAGCAAACTTTGTGAAAAAGTAAAAGTTTTACCTAGGGTCGTTATCGTTCTCGCTGTAGGAGTCCGGTTCCGGTTTTGCTGGCGTGTTCAATACTTTTCTAAAAAAGTAAATAGTCGCACCGATGACGGTCCCTTGGGTAAGAATGATCATGATGAGGGCTGAAGTCGTCATAGTTATGCTTTTTGTTTACGTCTGTTCGATGCCACCTTTACCATCGCTACCAATCCGAAGAAGCACGCGAGCAAGAAGAATCGGCTCATATCTAT
>BB_Man_B_Liq_inBBDRAFT_1000150_pt1 | contig 12305 bp, 12 predicted proteins | sample BBManParaguerPR_4_FD_10244 | JGI IMG/M metagenome (IMG submission 10244) | reverse complement strand
CGTGTACACGTTCATCCTTCTCAAGCAAATCACGGATGATCGCTTTCGCCTCATCCAAATTAGAGCCGTAATCAATACCAAAAGTCCACTCGAGTCTTCGCTTAGGTTGAGCGCTGTAGTTAATCAAGCTCCCGTTGCTCAAACCGCCATTTGGGATGACCACCTGCTTGTTGTCAGGTGTGGTCAGCGTAGTCACAAAAATCTGAATACTCTGCACAGTTCCTGAATAGCCCTGGGCCTCAATGAAATCACCCACTTTGAACGGCTTGAACATTAAAAGCATGGCACCACCGGCAAAATTTTGCAATGTTCCACTCAAGGCCATACCGATGGCCAAACCCGCCGAAGCAAGCACAGCAACAATAGACGTGGTCGCCACGCCTAGTTGGTTAATGGTCGCAATCACCACGATAGACTGCAGACCGATCTTTATTAAGCTCTCCAAAAATGTCGTCAACGAAGCATCCACTTCGCGCAACTGCAACGCTTTGTTAAAGGCACGCATCATTAATCGGACAACGCGCATACCTATCCAAAAAATGAGCAAGGCCAAAACCACGTGTTTCGCCCATACTAAAACATTGTTCTGAATGGTTTCAAATGGAATTCCAAGAATCTCTTCCATGGCTATTTCTTTCTTTTAGCGGTATAGTCAAGCACTACTTCAAGTGCATCGCGTTCAGGGGACTGAGGAAAGGTATAGAGAATCTCTTTGGCATCTGCGATGTGCTGTTCCATTTTCGAACGTGCATATTCCAGCCCACCCGAATTTCTCACAAACTCGACCACCTCTCTGACTTTTTTTGGACGGTCGTGATGCTTCTTGATAGTCTTTATGATGTATTTCCTGTTCGCAGCATCCGTTTCCTGAAGTGCCTTGATTAAGGGCAGGGTCATTTTCTGCTCTTTAATATCAATTCCCGCGGGTTTACCCGTCAAATTGACTTTTTCGAAGTCAAAAAGGTCATCCTTGATTTGGAAGGCTAAACCCAAGGCGCGTCCAAGTTGTCTAAACTTTTCAATGGTCACCGTATCTGCATTCGAACTTGCCGCACCGACAACACAGCAGGTTTCTAGAAGCGAAGCCGTTTTTTGCTGTATGATCTCATAGTACACCTCTTCGGTGATGTCCAATCTTCGCGCTTTCTCAATTTGGAGTAGCTCACCTTCGCTCATCGCCTTCACTGCGCCACTTACGTGCTCAAGTAATTCGTACTGTTTCGTCTCAACCGCGAGGAGCAAGACTTTCGATAGCAGGTAATCACCTATCAATACCGCCACTTTATTTTTCCAGAGTGCGTTGATCGAAAAAAATCCTCTGCGCTGGTCGGCATCATCTACCACATCATCGTGAACCAATGTCGCCGTATGCATAAGCTCTACTAAAGAGGCACCTATATATGCACGCTCAGTAACATCACCGGCAATTTTTGCACTCAAGAATACGAGTATANGGACGCAGCTGCTTCCCCTTGCGCTTNACCATATAGCGCATGACGCGATCTACAAGCGGAACATTTGAACTGAGGTAACCTTTGAACTTCTCATCAAAGGCCTTCATCTCCGCAGTAATCGGCTGCTTAATTTTATCTAAGGTCGCCATTACTTCCAGCCTTTTTGCTTGCAAATCTGCTCGTAGGCCTTTTGCACATTTAAGAAACTCTCCTTGGCCGCAGCTTGGGCCTCAGGTCCAGCATCAGTTAATCTATCGGGATGGAACTTCATGGCCATCTTACGGTACGCTTTCTTAACCTCAGCTTCAGTGGCATCTTGACTAACCTCTAAGACTTTGTGCGCCCAACCACTATCCTCTTTTTTATGGAACATGGCTTCGATGGAAGCAAAATCATAAGGATTGATTCGCAAGTTGCGGGCAATGCGACGAATCTCTTCCAATTCCTGATCGTGAAGATGACCGTCTGCTAGACCTAGCTTGAAAAGGAAATGGACCAATTGCAAACGGGTAGCATGCGTCGTGAAACTATTGATTTGACCACAAACTTTTGTCAGTGGTATAGGCTGGTCTACAATCTGGCGAAAAACTTTGAAACTCTCATTGGCGCGTTCCTTACCGAACATACCCACGAACTGCTGACGGACAAAATCTAGTTCACTTTGTTCAACCTTTCCGTCGGCCTTGATTACACGAGCAGCAAGGACAAGCAAAGCAATGTGAAAGTCACTCGGAGACCCGGAGGTGGCATGCGGTGGGTTTCGACGACCGGTCTGAGCCGATGTGCCTTCCTCACCGTGCACGAGGTCGTGCATCATGTTTCCAAAGGCCACGCCCAAGAGAGCGCCGATGGGGCCACCAAGGCTCCATCCTAATCCTCCACCAAAAATTTGAAATAGGCGTTTCATTCGTAGTTCAAAGATAAACTACGTCAGACATACAACACCTGAATACACCTAAAACTTAGACGAATAAGACAGCGAAGGTTACAATAGCTGAAATGATCACAATCACGAGTGCAATTTGCCCGTACAACTGTGTTTTGGTCATTTTTGGCTCACCCCTGCTAGGATTCCGCCCAGACCGCTGCGCTCGAGCAGAGTCCATGGTAGTGTTTGATGGCATAACGAAAATGGTTTTGTTCTTTATAAAGTTAAGAAAATAAGAACGCAATCCAAAGTCTGCGAAAATTTAACTAACACATAATGAACAACTTAGTGAGCGAAAAAACCTACAAAGGGGCATAAAAAAACCCGGGCCTTGGCCCGGGTTTTCTATCATTAGCATTTCGATAATTATGATCCGCACGCTTCGCATTCGTCCGGATTATCTATTGAACAAGCGATTTTTTCTGCATCGCTAGGTGTATCATTCATTGAGGCAATAGCCTTCTTCTGTGCGTTTACACGTGCCTCGATATCTGCTTCCGTAGGTGCTGCAGCTCCCGGAGCATCAACCTTATCTGCTGTAGCTCCTTCGCTTACACCAGGAGTCACGTTAGTTTGCGCGTTCTTCTTAACCGTGAACTTGATCGCAGAAGAAGCTGGCTTAGAACGCAGGTAGTACATACCTGTTTTCAATCCTTTCTTCCAAGCGTAGAAGTGCATAGAGGTAAGTTTACCCATATTCGGGGCCTCCATGAAGAGGTTCAAACTCTGACTTTGATCGATGAACAAACCACGGTCTGCAGCCATATCTAGGATATCGCGCATTGAAATTTCCCAAACCGTTTTGTAGATGGCTTTCAAGTTTTCTGGCACACCGTCGATGTGTTGAACAGAACCGTTAGAAGCCATCAACGCGTTTTTCATATCCTCATTCCACAGACCGAGGTCAATCAAATCATGAAGCAAGTGCTTATTTACAACAATGAACTCACCTGATAATACGCGACGCGTGTAAACGTTCGAAGTATATGGCTCGAAACACTCGTTGTTTCCAAGGATTTGAGAGGTCGATGCTGTTGGCATTGGCGCCATCAACAATGAGTTACGAACCCCGTGCTTTTCAACTTCCTCACGCAGGCTTTGCCAGTCCCAACGACCGCTTAGCTCGCTATCCTCAACNCCCCAAAGATTGTGTTGGAATTTACCTTCTGAAATAGGTGACCCATTGTACGTTTCGTAGGCACCATCCACGATTGCCTGGTCCTTAGACGAGGTTACTGCAGCGTAATACATCGTTTCAAAGATCTCCTTGTTCAACGCTTTCGCTTCCTCAGAATCGAATGCTAGGCGCAACTTGATGAATGTATCTGCAAGTCCCTGTACGCCCAACCCTACTGGACGGTGACGCATGTTCGAGTTACGCGCTTCTACTACTGGGTAGTAGTTGCGATCAATCACTTTGTTCAAGTTTTTAGTCACCCTGTAGGTTACATCAAAGAGTTTTTGGTGATCAAATTCTCCTTGCTCAGTAACAAACATTGGAAGTGCAATAGATGCTAGGTTACAAACCGCTACCTCATCCGGTGATGTGTACTCAAGAATTTCCGTACATAGGTTAGATGAACGGATAGTACCTAAGTTTTGCTGATTTGATTTCAAGTTTGCAGCATCCTTGTAAAGCATGTATGGCGTACCTGTCTCGATCTGGCTTTCCATAATTTTAGACCATACCTCACGTGCTTTCACTGTGCGACGTCCACGTCCTTCTTTTTCGTATTTCGTGTAGAGCTTAACAAACTCTTCACCGTGGCAATCGAATAGACCTGGACACTCGTTCGGACACATCAAGGTCCAATCTTCATTCTTCTCTACGCGCTCCATGAATAAATCTGGAATCCACATAGCATAGAATAAGTCACGAGCACGCATCTCTTCCTTACCATGGTTCTTCTTCAGATCGAGGAACTCATAAATATCAGCGTGCCATGGCTCAACGTAGATTGCAAATGAACCTTTACGTTTACCACCTCCTTGATCCACGTAACGTGCTGTATCGTTGTAAACGCGCAACATCGGAACGATACCATTTGACGTACCGTTGGTTCCGCCAATATAAGATCCTGTAGCTCTAATGTTGTGGATGCTTAGACCAATTCCCCCAGCACTTTGAGAGATTTTCGCCGTCTGCTTAAGTGTATCGTAAATACCATCAATGCTATCCTCTTTCATTGTCAAAAGGAAACATGATGACATCTGAGGTTTCGGCGTACCCGCATTGAACAACGTAGGCGTGGCGTGAGTCATGTACTTTTTGCTCATGAGCTCGTACGTCTCAATAGCACTTTCAAGATCGTCCTTGTGAATACCAATACTCACACGCATGAGCATGTGTTGTGGACGCTCAACAATCTTACCGTGCATGCGCAGCAGGTAAGAACGCTCAAGCGTTTTAAAACCGAAATAGTCGTAGCTAAAATCTCTGTCGTAGATCAACTGAGAATCCAAGAACTCCGCATTTTTCTGGATGATTTCATACACATCATCGGCAATCAGCGGTGCTGGCTTACCTGTTTCCGGGTTAATGTAGTTGAATAGATCCGTTACTGTTTCCGAGAAACTCTTTTTAGTACTCTTATGGAGGTTACTAACCGCGATGCGCGCAGCAAGGTTTGCATAATCAGGATGTTTGATCGTCATCGATGCTGCGGTCTCCGCTGCCAAGTTATCCAACTCTGCAGTGGTTACGCCGTCGTAAACGCCGTCAATCACACGTTTCGCTACAGCTACAGGATCAACGTATTCGCTGAGGCCGTAACATAGCTTTTCGATTCTAGCTGTAATCTTATCAAACTTGACCGCTTCTTTGCGGCCATCTCTTTTTAATACGCGCATCATGGTGTTCTCGGAGATATTCTAGTGTTGTATATGAGGTAAGTAAGTCGAGTGCTTAGAAGTTGAGGTCGGCAAAGGCATCGTCAATGTTGTGACTGCTTTGCTCTTCTCCAACGCCTGCTTTTTTGTATTCAGAAACGCGTTTCTCGAAGAAGTTGGTTTTTCCTTCCAATGAAATCATATCCATGAAGTCAAATGGGTTCGCTGTATTGTAAATCGGAGGACAATTCAACGTCTCCAACAAGTGGTCTGTAACAAACTCAAGGTATTCGGACATTAGCTTGGCATTCATGCCAATCAAATTCACTGGTAGTGATTCTGTGATGAATTCACGCTCGATATCTAGTGCTTCAGTAATAATCTGAGTAATACGCTCCGTAGGCACCTTGTTGATCAGGTGGTTGTTGTGAAGGTGACATGCGAAATCGCGGTGCAGACCTTCATCACGTGAGATAAACTCATTTGAAGTAGCAAGCCCAGGAAGCAAACCACGTTTCTTCATCCAGAAGATTGAACAGAACGCACCTGAGAAGAAAATTCCTTCTACTGCGGCGAATGCAATCAAACGCTCAGCGAATGAGTCGCTTTCAATCCAACGCAATGCCCAATCTGCCTTTTTCTTAATCGCTGGAAAACGCTCAATAGCATTGAACAACTCATCTTTCTCAGAATCGTTATCAACGAGGGTATCGATGAGCAACGAATACATTTCACTATGAATGTTCTCCATCATGATTTGGAACCCGTAGAAGAACTTTGCTTCAGAATATTGCACCTCATTCACGAAGTTTTCTGCAAGGTTTTCGTTTACGATACCATCAGATGCAGCAAAGAAGGCCAAGATGTGCTTTAGGAAGTATCGCTCATCATCGTTGAGCTTAGTCTTCCAATCGGTCACGTCTTGGTGCAAATCAATCTCTTCAGCTGTCCAAAAAGATGCCTCTTGTTTTTTGTACCATTGCCAGATATCATCGTGCTGGATTGGGAAAATTACGAAGCGGTTTTTGTTTTCCTGAAGTATGGGTTCCTGCTGCATTTTGCAAAAAATTAAAAATCGTTAAAACCGCTTAAATAAAATCTAAGCAGCTGTAAATCAGTGCGTTATCATTTTTGGCTGTGGGCGGCTAAAGTCGAAGGTGCCAACGGTAGTGGCGAACGACCTATACAAACATGACCATCATTTTAAGGAATATCAAGTTGCGCTCTTTGGGTTTTTCCCACAGTTATTAACAACAAGAAAATGTTCCAAATTTGAGAATCAACAGTCTACGCTGCGGACGGGGTGATGGTGACCGAAAAAGGAGGGTATTTTCAAATAATAGAACCCTAAAGTTCGGCGGCAATTATCTCGAGTTCGTTATAAAAATCGGACCCGTATTTGCGAATTAGAGGCTCTTTTAGGAATCGGAAAACTGGCACCTTGAGTTCTTCGCCAAGTGAACAGGCATCACTACAAATTGACCAGCGGTCGTAGTTTAATGCCTCGAAGGAAGAATATTTGGCAACTCTTATGGGGTACAAATGACAGGAGATGGGTTTTTTCCATTCTATTTTACCATCCAGATATGCCTTCTCTATGCCGCAAGAAGCCGTTCCATCCTTTTCAAAAACGGTGTAAGCACATTCCTTACCAGCGATCAATGGCGTTTCTAATTCTCCTAATCCTTGGACGCTTTTACCTTGCTGCGCTACAGCTGCCTTTCCTTCTTCAGAGAGGTAAGACTCGAATTTCGGGTACAATTGCTCGAGCAACTCAGCCTCCTCCTCTTCGAGCGGAGCTCCTGCATTTCCTTCAACACAACACGCACCTTTACATGCGCCCAGATTACAGACAAATTCCTTTTTGAATAGGTCTGTTGATAATAGCTTTCCGTCCAATTCGATCATATTACAAAGCTAATGCGCTTAATAGGGTGTGTAGCTCAGTCAAAGAAGTTAATTTTGCACCACGATTAATTAACTATGGGGTTCAACTATAACGATGCGCTGAGCGCATTCTTGATTTTATTCGCAGTCATCGATATTCTAGGAAGCATTCCGATTATCGTGAGTCTTCGTAAAAAGGTCGGCCACGTTCAAAGTGAGAAAGCAACCATCGTTGCTGGTGCGATCATGATTGTCTTCCTCTTTGTGGGAGAAAGCATCCTTAATCTTTTGGGGGTGAATGTTCAAAGTTTCGCCATTGCAGGTAGCTTGGTTATTTTCTTCTTAGCCCTTGAAATGATCCTTGGCATCACGCTGTATAAAGAAGAGACCCCTAATACCGCCAGCATCGTACCTATCGCTTTTCCTTTGATTGCCGGCGCAGGAACGATGACCTCCTTAGTCTCTATTCGCGCAGAGTTTGCGACCATCAATATTTTGATCGCCATTGTGGCAAACATGGTCGTTGTCTATGCCGTCTTGAAGAATACGGAACGCCTTGAACGCATACTTGGAAGCGGTGGTTTGAGCATTTTACGCAAAGTTTTCGGTGTTATCTTGCTCGCCATTGCAGTGAAGCTCTTCTTCACCAACCTTATCCCCTTATTAAACGCACAATAACGCACGCAATATGTCTGACGATCAATTCAAAAATGTCATTTCTCACGCCAAGGAATATGGCTACATTTTCCAGAGCAGCGAAATCTACGACGGCCTCAGCGCAGTCTATGATTACGGCCAAAATGGAGCGTTGCTTAAAAACAATATCAAGGCCTATTGGTGGGCTGCGATGGTGCAAATGAATGAAAACATCGTAGGCATTGACTCTGCGATTTTCATGCACCCAACAACATGGAAAGCTTCCGGTCACGTAGACGCGTTCAATGACCCACTTATTGATAACAAGGATAGTAAAAAGCGCTACCGTGCCGATGTATTGATCGAAGACCACGTCGAGAAAATTCGTCAAAAGATTGAAAAGGAAGTAACCAAAGCCGCGAAGCGTTTCGGCGAAAGTTTTGATCGTGACCAGTTCGTAAGCACAAACGGTCGTGTGATAGGGTATCAAGAGAAGATTGATGCTATAATGAGCCGCTTTGTCAAAGCAATGGAGGCAGATGATTTAGCCGATGTTAAGCAACTGATTGAAGACGAAGAAATAAAATGTCCAGTGAGCGGCTCGATGAATTGGACCGACGTACGCCAGTTCAATTTGATGTTCGGCACCCAGATGGGTTCTGTCGCTGAGGGGGCATCGACATTGTATTTACGTCCGGAAACTGCACAGGGTATTTTCTTGAATTACCTCAATGTTCAGAAAACTGGACGCATGAAAATTCCTTTCGGAATTGCACAGATTGGTAAAGCGTTCCGCAACGAGATTGTAGCGCGTCAATTCATCTTCCGTATGCGCGAGTTTGAGCAGATGGAAATGCAATTCTTTGTACGCCCTGGCACCGAAATGGAATGGTACAACACATGGAAAGAGCGCCGATTGAATTGGCATAAGAGCTTAGGCTTCGATACAGCGAAATACAGATTCCACGATCACGAAAAACTTGCACACTACGCCAATGCCGCGGCTGATATTGAATTCCAATTCCCGTTTGGCTTCAAGGAACTCGAGGGTATCCACAGCAGAACCGACTTCGATTTGAGCCAACATGAAAAATTCAGCGGTAAGAAACTACAGTACTTCGATCCAGAATTGGGTGAGAATTATGTGCCTTATGTAGTCGAAACCTCCATCGGTCTCGACCGCATGTTCTTAGCTGTATTGAGTACCAGCTTAGTGGACGAAACATTAGAGGGCGGTTCACAACGCACGGTTCTTAACCTTCCTGCATTCCTTGCACCTTACAAGGTTGCGGTTTTACCATTGCTCAAGAAGGACGGACTACCTGAAAAAGCTCGAGAGGTGGTGAATTTGCTCAAGTTTGATCATATGGTTCAGTACGATGAAAAGGATGCCATTGGCAAGCGTTACCGTCGTCAAGATGCTGCAGGAACGCCTTTGTGCGTGACCGTTGATCACCAAAGTCTTGAAGACCAAACCATTACCGTACGCTTTAGAGATACAATGGAACAAATCCGTATTCCGATCGCAGAATTGCCTGCCTTGGTAAATGAGAAAGTTTCATTGAGCGCACAACTTGCAAAACTTTAATTGAAATATTTGCGTAGTCAACTGAATTTCAATTAATTTTCACTTGTTATTAATCTAATCATCAAACGCGTTATGAAAAAAGTACAATGGTTTGCAGCAGCGGTAGTAGCAGTAGCTATGACTGCTTGTGCAGCACCTGCAGAAGATGCAGATGCAGTAGTTGAAGAGCCTGCAGTAGAGGAAGTTATGGAAGAAGCTACTGAAGAAGTTGCTGAAGAAGCAGATTCAACTGCAGAAGAGGCTACTGAAGAAGCTACTGAGGAAGTTGCTGAAGAAGCAGCTGAAGAATCTCACGAAGGCCACGAGCACTAAGATCTCGGAAAACTTCATAAAGCAAACCCTGGGCCGCGCCCGGGGTTTCTTTTTTTATTGAAGGCTACCCGATGCCTGACGGACGACCTCGTTTAAAATTGGATCTTGTTCTTGCAAGACTAATCGGTACGCATCGAATCCCCAAATATTCTTGGCAAGCGCGGACTTCAGCAACAGTTGTAACTCCTCAATCTCATTCATACTGAGATCGTCCAATATAATTCCGTAGCCGCCGTAGTCTAAAAATTCATAGAGCAACTCATCTGAAATCACATGGTTTTGAATGAAATCTGCCTTGTCCCAACGCTGAATAATGGAGCGTCTCCCGTCGATCCACTCGAAAGCAAAATCATCAATTGTCCCAAAAGAAAATCCCCAATAATAGGCTTGCGTAGTATCGTTGACTACCGGAACATCAGGTTCTATGCCACCGCTCGTTGCCAATACTTTACCGCTATCACTAGTGAAGACCAGACCCTCCATTTCCCCAGGTAGGTCTGCCCCATCATATGGCTTCTGAATAGAACGACCTGATGGGGTGTAATAATAAGCAACGGTCAAGCGAACTGTAGAACCGTCGGGCAAAACTTTATCTTCTTGGACCAACCCTTTACCAAAAGATGTCGAGCCATAAATGGTGGCACGGTCATGGTCTTGCAGTGCACCCGAAACCACTTCCGATGCTGAAGCACTCTGTCCATTTAAAATGATGTGAAGCGGCAAGTCCTCATAACCGCCTTCACTGGTTGCCTCGGCAATATTGGTACGACCGTTTTTGTATTTCGTGCTCACAATGGTCTTGCCTTCCTCTAGAAATAAGTCAGCAATATCGACTGCCTCATGAAGGTATCCCCCCGGGTTATCGCGCAAATCCAGAACCAGTGAACGCATGCCCTGTGCACTTAATTCTCCTAACGCAGCTTCTAATTCTTCGTAAGTGGATTCCGCAAATCGTTCGATTCGAGTATATCCAATTGGACCAAACATCCTTGTACCCGTAACACTTTCGAGCGGAATCAAACCACGCTGAACTGCAGCCGTCAAAAGCAAACCGTCACGTTTGATCTTGAACACTACATAGGTATCAATAGGGCCCTTGATCTTTTCAGTGACTAAAGCATTCGTCAGGTCTGGACCAACGATCGTATCGTCATCGATGGCATAAATGCGATCACCAGCCTGCAAACCATAATCTTCAGCCGGACCGCCCTCCATGATGTGAACGAATACCAACGTGTCCTTGTAGATGGTAAACTCTACCCCTACACCGGAGAAACTGCCTTGCATTCGCTCTGATATTTCGGTCTCATTCTCTTGAGGAATGAGCACGCTATGTGGATCAAGGTTCGATAGGATGTAGTCCATCGCATCTTGTTCCAGCGCTGGGATATCAAGTGTATCGACGTATTCGTTTTCGAGATAACGGAAAAATCGGTCCAGGGTAGAGCCATTTTCGATGTACACGGCTTCACGGAAATTCAGCCCGACCCAAATTCCAACCACAAAAAATGCGGTTACCCATATGATGATGCGTTGCGGCCTCAAATTACCTCCATTTGTTCGATCTGAACACCCGCTTTCTCAAGGAAGGCTAGGCCAGTATCGTCCTTGTATTTATTGCGATAGACCAAGCGCTTGATGCCCGCTTGATGGACCAATTTGCTGCATTCTTTGCACGGGCTCAACGTCAAATACAATGTGGCGCCACGAGCCGACGCCGTGCTTGACGCGACCTTCAAAATGGCGTTTGCCTCTGCATGCAAGACGTACCATTTTGTGTAGTTTTCCTCGTCTTCACAAGGATTTTCAAACCCCGTTGGCGTGCCATTGAAGCCGTCAGAAATAATCATTCGATCCTTCACAATGAGCGCGCCAACCTGCTTGCGTGTGCAGTGGCTGAGCTTTGCCCATTCCTCCGCCATTCGCAGGTACGCCTCGTCGTATTTTCTCTGTTTTGCGCCGTCTTTCATGAAGATGTGAAATTACCACATTCAGCCCGAAGCGGGCCATACACGACCAATTATTTTAGCGATGCATTAATCGGCACGGTGTATTGAATACGCACCGGCTTTCCATCATAAGTTGCCGGTATCATTTTCGGCAAAGAACGCACCGCTCGAACAGCCTCCGCATCCAACAACGCATCCAATCCTTTCACCACCTTTACATTATCGATTGAACCGTCCGCCTCTACAACGAAATTCACATAAATCTTCCCTTCAACCCCCAACGAACGAGCAGCCTCTGGATAGGTATAGGCATCCGCCAAATATGACCCAAGCTTTTTATTGAAACACTCGAATTGGGCATCGGCATTCTTGATGTGCTCACATCCTTCATAGCTCGCGTTAGTCAATCGTGGCTTTTCCGGCTGTACACCACAGGCAAACAGGCTTAACAGCAAACCAAGAGCAAAGTATTTCTTCATAGCGGTATTTATTTATAGCAATATACAAACTGCCTTCGGCGTGCTCGCCCTTTCCCTGCCAACGGAGCATCACCCTCNAAGTTTCGGCCACTGCCTTCAGCAGTGCGCAAAAAGCAGAAAACCCACCTTCGAACAACNGGGAATGGCCTGCGCCGCCTTCGGCGTGCTCGCCCTTTCCCTGCCAACGGAGCATCACCCTCAAAGTTTCGGCCACTGCCTTCAGCAGTGCGCAAAAAGCAGAAA
>BB_Man_B_Liq_inBBDRAFT_1000149_pt1 | contig 12335 bp, 20 predicted proteins | sample BBManParaguerPR_4_FD_10244 | JGI IMG/M metagenome (IMG submission 10244) | reverse complement strand
TAGGCGTAACGGACACTACAAGGGGCGTTTTGGAGAGTTACACCGAGCGGTTTGTGCTTTACAGACGGGTGAGCACCGACGAGCAAGGACGGAGCGGCCTTGGCTTAGAGGCCCAGAAGCGGGACCTTGACCTTTACTTGGCGACCCGTGAGGGGGCCGAGGTAGTGGCTGACCTCGTAGAGGTAGCGAGTGGAGCGAAGGGTGACCGGCCTGTGCTGGCTGAGGCGTTGGAGCTGTGCCGGAAGCAGAAGGCCACGCTGCTAGTAGCGAAGCTGGACCGCCTGAGCCGACAGGTGAGCTTTGTGGCAAACCTGCTGGAAGAGAAGGGCGTGGAGTTTGTGGTGGCCTCGCTGCCTCAGGCCAGCCGCTTTGAGCTACACCTCTACGCCGCACTCGCCGAACAGGAACGGACCTTTATCAGCCAGAGAACGAAGGCAGCTCTGGCCGCGGCGAAGGAACGGGGCGTGAAGCTCGGCGGTTGGAGGGGCCACAAGTTTGGTGGGCTACACCCACACCTGAACGGACTGAACGACGCCAAGAAGGAACGGGTGAGGGAAGAGGCCGAGGCTCTGGCCCCGTTGCTACTGCCCCTACGCCGTGAAGGGAAGAGCCTGAGGGCTGTGGCCGAGCACCTGAACCGAGCTGGCGTGAAGACCAGAACGGGGAAGCCGTTTTACGCGGTGAAAGTGGGGAGGCTGCTGGACGCGTTGGAGGTTGTGGCCTGAGAACAGGGGGAGGCGTAGGGTTGAGCTTGTAGTTAGTAGAGAGCCAGCTGTGGCTTTGAGCAAGGAAGAGAGGGCAGCAGCCTCAGCCGCCCGTAAGAACGCCGTTGCGACGGCCAAGGGTTGGAGCGATAACGAGAAGGTAGCCGTGCTGCGTGAGCTACTCGGTGAGAAGAAGCTGGGTGGCTACGCCCTGGAACTGCTGCTGGAAGGTTGGGCCAGCGAGCTGGGAGGAAAGAACCCGACCCGCCTGAGCTGGGTGCGTGACTACTTTGGAACGCCCTTTGAGCGGGAAGGGCAGAAGCGGTTTAGGCAGGCCTCGCTGAGCAGCGTGGTGACGAAGCTGGTGAAGTTTTGCCTGAGTGCTGCTGACCGTGACCCAGCAAGCGACACAGAGCTGGGCTTTTTTGAGCTGACTGGTGACCCCAAGACAGCGGAAGCTCTGATGAAGCTGAGCGACGCTGGTGAAGGCGTTGTGCTGACGAAGGCCCAGTACGCCAACCTGATGAAGGTAGTGAGGCTACTGGAAGAGCAGGGCCAGACCTTTACGCTGCCTGACGGGAAGAGCGTGAAGGCGGTTGTAGAGGAAGTGCTGCCCGAGGGCTTTGCTGGTTTTGCGAAGCAGCAGGCCAAGGCACAGAAGGCTGATGCTGAGCGTTACAAGGCAGCCAAGGCAGTAATCAACAACAGCAAGTAGGCGAAGAACTATGGGGCCCAGAGGGAATAAGGAGTTATGAGGGGCAATAAAGGTTTTTTAGAAGCGACTGCTTTGCCGGCCGCTGTGCTGGTTGGACTGCTGGCTATTGCTACCGCTATAAAGACCTATGAGAGCCCGACAGACAGGTGGAGGGAGTGGTGTGCTCGCCTTGGCTACAAGGGGGTGGAACACTACACAGCCGACGACATTACACAGAGTGAGCCGAACCCGAAGCAGAGGCCAGCACGGGGTAGTGACCAAGGTGACCTTGAAGCCTCGTTTTGCTCTTACTACCACCCAGCCGCCCCTTACCCGAATGACTGGCTATCGCCGGAACAGCGAGCGAAGCTGAACCTTAGCGGGAGTTTGCCGCCGTTTGAGCCTTAGAAGGCAAGGGTAAAAGTAACCGAGTGGAAACCGCTGGTTACCTTTATGAAGACCGTGAAACAAGAGACAAGGCCAGGCACAGAGCACCTGGAAGAAGAAGACACCTACGAACTACTGGAACGGCTGACGCCTGTGAAGGAACAGCGTTGCCCGAGGGGCACCAAGGCGGTTGGCCGTGCCTGCGTAAAGGCTTGGGCGCCTTACACCGTGACCCTTGACGACAGAGTGGGCGTTGCGGTGAGCCGAGCTGCTTACTACCTACTGACGCTGCCTGAGCGTGTTGCTGAGGTGAAGCAGGCTGCTGAGGAGGTGCTGTTGGCTGCCCGTGAGCTTGAAAAGGGCAAGCGACCTAAGTAAGGACAGCACCCACAGCGAAGAACAGAAACAACAAGACGAAGAAACCGACAGGGCCGACGCTGAAAAACAACTGAACGAGCAGCGGCAGCAGAACTACCAGAACAGCACCAGTAACAAGAAGGCTCAGGCCTCTTACGAAGAACTCACCCACAGCTGCCCTGCGACCTGAACCCGTTATAGGAGAGAACCAATGAAGAACCTCTTAGGACTACCGCCCCTGCCAACGCTCAGCACAGACCGAGCAGAGCGAGGCCACGCCACGAAGGTGAGCTACGAACTGACCGAGCAAGTGAGGCGGGCCGTAGGTGCCCGTTACACAGGCTTGAAGGTGACGAAGCGGGCTGCCCTGGAGGTAGCCCTGAGCGAGTGGCTAACGGAGGAGCTTGACCGTGGGACTGGACGCTGAGGCGGCCTTAGAGCTGGCCGTTGTGACCCTCGGGGAGGTGTGCCGTGAAGGCGACCCCGAGACCCGTGTGAAGGCCTCTGTGGCCCTCTTACAGGCGGTGAAGGAGGAACGGGAGTGGAGGCGGAAAGGTGCCTTGACGGCCACGCTGCTGCCGCTGCTGGAAACGCTCGGGGCGAACCTAAGCGGACGGTTGGAGGAGGGGAGCCCTTACGGCCCTGTGTTGGAGCTGGCCCCCGTTGAGCAGGGGAACCTGCTGTTAGCCCTTACGAAAGCGACTGAACGCTGAGCGGGTAGGGGCGGAGAACCGCGTTTTACACCAGAGAACCGAGGTGACGACTGTGTTTGGAAGTTTTAGCGAAGAAGCCCTGACCGCTTACGCGGAGAAGGTGAAGCAGAAGAGAGTTGCCCCGACACAAGGGGCGGAGTGGGCCGACAACGACGGTGTGGGCGACCACGACCACAGCTTTATAGACAACGACGAGAGCCAGGACGCTCGGGACTACAACGAGTTTGCTGACTACGACTTTGGAGCGTGCGTGAGGGAGGGCCAGGAGCTGTGAGCCGACAAAACGACACGAGAACCCTTGACGAGAAGGTGCTGGCCGCGTTGGACGGCCCTTACCGCGAACTGAGGGACGACACCCACATAAACCCACACGCGGTGCTGGTGTTTGACGAAGCGACCGAGACAGTAGAGGCGGTTGAGCTGTGCGACCTGCCGCTGCGTTACCCCGTTGCGGGGCGAGGGGCTCGGTGGGGTTACGGGTGCCTCGGAGAGTTGGTAGCAGCCAAGGCCCTGCTTTACCGACAGAGCAAGGTGGCTCACGAACTACACGACGAGGACCCGACCTCACAGGCACCGTGTGGAACGCCTGTGTTGGCTGTGCCTGAGGGGCACGGACCTTACAGCTGGTTTGACGTAAGAGCCCGAACGCTGCCTGAGGATGAGGTGTGAGCGGCTACTACCGAGACGGAAGGTGGGTGAGTGCCGTTGTGGGTGCTTACCGAGAGGGAGCCGAGGAGGCTGAGCGAGAGGTTGCTGAGGCGACCCGACGCGTTGAAGCGGGCGAAACAACTGCCCGAAACGAACTGAGGGAACTACTGAGCCGTTACCCGAGCTTGAAGCTCGACAGGGAGAACCACCCGTTACTGGCCTTGGCCGGCCACTACGCCAAGGAAGTGTTGGCGTGACTTTACAGACCAGACAACTTACCTAAACTAACTTTATGACTAAGACCGGAGAAGTGCGAACTGTGTTTGACGCGAAGCGACACCTAACGAGCTGCTTTGAGCTACCGACACGAGACCCCGAGCCTTTTTATAACCTGAACCGGAAACAACGCCGCCGCTACTTTGACGAGTGTGTTGTGCTGAACGACCACAGCAACGAAGTGGATAAGCTAAGACGGGCAGGAGTGCCCTTTTACTTGGCCGAAGCCTTGGTGCTTACGACCTACGCTCACACTCAACCGACACTGGAAAGACGAGTGAAGGAGGCAACGAAGCTATGAGTAACCTTGTAAAGGAGAAGCTCTTAGAAGAGCTGAGCGAACTGAACGACTGGTTTAGCAGGGTGAAGGCTGCCCTTGGGTTGAGCCAGAAGGCGGACAGAGGAAGGGTTTTAGCCAACCTTGAACGACTTGGGGAAGAGAGAGAAGAGGCTAAGAGAGAACAGCAACTGGTAGCAAGTTACCTCGGTTACAAGTTTTGGGGTGATGTTGTTGCTGCTGCTGTGAAGGCAGGTGAAGAGCTTGTAGTTGCGGTTGAGCTGCCTGCTGAGTGCTGTGAGGTGCCTACTTACTGGGTGAAAGGGGAAGGTAAGCCCAGTTACGACGTAGCCAAGAAGCACCTGCCTGAGACACAGAGGCTGATAAGGAAGGTGCTTGTGTTTATTGAGAGTAGGCGTGAAGTAGAAGGCGACGAGTGGGCTGACGAGAACAGACAACTGGTAGTAGAGGCCTTTTTAGAGAGCCAAGGCTGGAAGGAGCTGAACCAGAGGCTGTGGGAGTTTTACAAGGAGGTTGAGCCAGAACCTGACCCAAGTGAAGTGTGGCTACCAGCAGCAGAAGAGAGCAGAGACACGCTGGAACGCTCTGCGAAGCTGCCGCCTTTTGCCGTTACGGAGCTGCTTGACTACGCCGAACTGCACGGGGTTGAGGTAAGTAAGCAGGGAGCAGAGGTGAAAGCCAACAGCTCGAACCCAGCCTCGTGGTGGTTTGACTACTTACTTTGTGCTTACCTAACGGAGGAGCAGCGACCGGAACACGAACAAGTTTTGAAGGTGGCTGGCGAAGCCTTGAAGGCAGCGAGGCTGGGAACGCTTTACACGACAGAAGGAAGAAACGCGGTAACAGGTTTATTTGAGAGTGTTTGGGACCCAACTACAACGCTGAGTGACCTTGCTACTGCTTACAGCACTTACACAGCTGGTTTGAGGGAAGACAAGAGCTGGGACGAACTTGAAGACGACGTAAGGGAAGCCTTGGGAAGACAACCCGCTGAAACTAACTAAGTTGGTTGGTTACCAACCTACCTAGTTTGATGATTTTTTAGAGGCTCAAGGAGGAAAGAAGAGTTATGGACCACGACGGTTACCAGCTCTACGAACTACTGAAAGACGGAGCAGAAACAACGCTCAGACACCGAGGCAGCACCTACAAGCTGCGTTTTAGAGGCAAGCCCGTAGGCAGCGACAACTACTTGGCCGTAACCAACCAAGACGGCGAAGAAAAGCGGTTTGGCTGGGGGTGGAGCTGTGAGCAGGTGTGGCGTGCCCTCGCCCACTTGGAGGCAGGTTGGAACAGCAAGCAGACCCCGCCTTACCGCCCCTACAACGAGAAGGCAGAGGTTGAGGGAGGGCTGACTTACTGACGAAGCTTGCCTGAGGTGCTTTTATGGTGGGACTGCTATTGGACGATGCGTAGCAACCACGAAGCCGAGAAGGGTTTTACTGTTTATCAACTGCTGGTAAGCATTGTTGTTTTGGTTATTGCGGGCTCACTGTGGCTTGCCTACAACCAACACCAGAAGACCCAGCAGAAGCAAGCACTTGTGATTACGGAGGAAGTGTGCCGTGGATGAAGACACACGCCGTAACTGGGAGCAGGTTGCCGACCGCTGTTTTGATAAGGCTTATGAGGCAGTAGCGAGACGAGTGGCGAAGAAGCCAGCCAACAACCGAGTTGTGGGACCACGAGCCGAGAAAAAGGACTAACGGAGAAACCCTGCGGCTTGGGGGCTCTCAGCCTTGTAGGCAACAGGCGGAACAGGCTTGGAAGCAGAACGCTGTTGCGTTTGACCGAAGCCCCTGTAAGCCGCGGCCCTCTGGACGACCTCAGCCAGCCTCTGCTGTGCCTGCTCTAAGCGGCCGCTGTAAGCCGCTGTGCGAGGCGTTGGCCGTGTAGGCCGCGGCCTACCCCAAGCCCTGCTTACGACCTCTTGCTGGGGCTCTGGCTGGCCACAGGGGGCCTCCCCCGTTTGCTGCTGTTGGGCCGTTTGGCTGCTCGCTGCTTTTTGAGTTGAGAGTGAGAGTTGAGCAGATAGAGCTTGAAGGGACACAGGCGACCCCTCGGTGCCCCCCTTTTGGGTGGGCCGTGAGGACCCTTGTGAGGCCCCTTTTGCTCGGTGCTGCTTGGCTACCACCGACGGCCTGTGCTGCTCGGCTTGCTGCTCGGCCTCGCTCGGGGCGTACCAGTAAGTGCGGTTGTAACGGTGCTTGTAGAGCTGACGCCGTGTGAGGTGCCCGCCCACTACGAGCTCGGTAAGTGCCCGCTGGACTGTTTTGGTGCTGACCTCTACGCCCTGCTCGGCCTCTAACTGCTCTCGGACCTCGCTTGCTTTGAGGCGTGTGTAGGGAACGCCGTTGCGAAGCTCACCGCCTTTGCCTCGGCGAACTACGCCTAACCAGCCTTTGACGACGCGTAGGCACAACGCTGCGACAGGGCTAAGCCCTGACCTACTTACTTGGGCCACTTGAACTCTGAGGTTTAGGGGGTTGCGTGGAGCCCGCGAGTGCCCTAACCTCTGTGGAGCTACGCGGCTCACAGAGTTGAGCACCCGAACCCCTTTGCCGTTGGTAGCGGCTGAGGGGTTTTTTGCTGGGCTTGACGCGAAGGTTACCGCCTTTTGGACGGGAAGCAAGAGCTGCCGGTTTTTTGTAGCTGGAACGACAGCTGACGACGAGCGACGCTTGACGGTTGGCCAGAACGACTGGCCTGACTGGGAAGTGGCCGGCTTGACGACAGCTGACGACGACGACTGACGACGACGACCCTTGACGGGTGCTGACGGTGCGGTTACGAAGGACGGACCTGACCCGCCGACCGCCCCGTGGCCTTTGAGACGCCAACCCGAGACCTGAGCGTTGAGGACCTGAAAGCCCGTTACGGCATAAGCAAGCAGACCCTCTACGCCCGTAAGAACGCCGCTCAGGTTGTAGGCAAGCACATAAAAGGACGGACCTTTTTTACGCCTGAGGAAGTGTGGTGCCTCGACCAAGTGGCGGCCTTTGTGGAGCGTGGCCTGACCCTTACTCAGATAGAGAAGCAGGTGAGGGAGTGGAAGACAGAGCAAGGTGAGCCAGACCTAAGGCCGGGACAGCCTGAGCCCGACCTACAACCTCTACACGCCCCACCCCAGAACGCCTACACGGTTGGTGTGCCGCCGGCCCCCGACAGTGCTGCTGAGACGGCAGCGAACGCGGCTGCGTTAGCCAAGTTTGACGAGCGGGAGGAGCAGGCTTACGCGTTGGTAAGAGCTTTGAGCTCGGTGGGCCAAGCCCTACAAGACACACAGCAGGTTGTGGCTGACCCGCTACGGACACACCGCCTACTCGCTGAGGCTGCGAGAGAGGAGTGGGTGCTGAGTGCTACTCAGCTTGCCGAGGTGTGTGGTGTGGGGCGAGCGACCATAACGGGCTGGCGACCCTCAACCGTGAAGTGCGGCTTTTTACTGACCGCCGTGAGCGACGGCCTGTGGGAGGTAAAGAAGGCTACTCGGGAAGAGCTACTCGCTAACCAGAAAGCACGGAGCAGAACCGTGCCGACGAACCCCAACCCGAGGGGCCGGCCACGGAAGACGACGCCTGACGCCGACACTTGACGAACGGTGCTTGACGCTTGACGACCCCTGCTGTGGCGGGGGGTTTGAGGCACCGACGACCTTTGACGCCGACTTACGACGACACCCGACGACCCTTTACGACAGGGGCTGAGTAGAGGTAGCGTTAGGCGTAACGGACACTACAAGGGGCGTTTTGGAGAGTTACACCGAGCGGTTTGTGCTTTACAGACGGGTGAGCACCGACGAGCAGGGCCGAAGCGGCCTTGGCTTGGAAGCCCAGAAGCGAGACCTTGACCTTTACTTGGCGACCCGCGAGGGGGCCGAGGTAGTAGCTGACCTTGTGGAGGTGGCGAGCGGCGGGAAGGGTGAACGCCCCGTGCTGGCTGAGGCGTTGGAGCTGTGCCGTAAGCAGAAGGCCACGCTGCTGGTGGCGAAGCTGGACCGCCTGAGCCGACAGGTGAGCTTTGTAGCGAACCTGCTGGAAGAGAAGGGCGTGGAGTTTGTGGTGGCCTCGCTGCCTCAGGCCAGCCGCTTTGAGCTCCACCTTTACGCCGCCTTGGCGGAACAGGAGCGGACTTTTATCAGCCAGAGAACGAAGGCTGCCTTGGCCGCGGCGAAGGAGCGAGGCGTGAAGCTGGGCGGTTGGCGGGGCCACAGGTTTGGTGGGCTACACCCGCACCTGACTGGCCTGAACGACGCCAAGAAGGAACGGGTGAGAGAGGAGGCCGAGGCCCTGGCCCCATTACTGCTGCCCCTACGCCGCGAGGGAAAGAGCCTGCGGGCAGTAGCCGAGCAGCTGAACCGAGCAGGCGTGAAGACCAGGACGGGGAAGCCTTTTTACGCCGTGAAGGTGAAGCGGTTGCTGGAAGCATTAGAGCCAGTTGCGGCGTAAGACCCGACAGGAGCTAACTTGAAGGGTGAAGTTAGATAGAGCCGGCCGTGGCTTTGAGTAAGGAAGAGCGGGCAGCAGCAGCAGCAGCCCGTAAGGCAGCCGTTGAAACGGCCAGAGGTTGGAGCGACAACGAGAAGGCAGCCGCGCTGGGCGAGCTACTGGGTGACAAGAAGCTGGCTGACGCGGCCCTGGAAACCCTGTTGAAGGGTTGGGTGAACGGGCTGGGAGGAAAAAACCCTGCCCGCCTGAGCTGGGTGCGTGACTACTTTGGGACACCCTTTGAGCGGGAAGGGCAGAAGCGGTTTAGGCAAGCCTCGCTTAGCAGCGTGGTGGCGAAGCTGGTGAAGTTTTGCCTGAGTGCAGCTGACCGTGACCCTGCGAGCGAGACTGAGCTGGGCTTGTTTGAGCTGACTGCTGACCCAAAGACCGCAGAAGCACTAATGAAGCTGAGCGATGCCGGAGAGGGCGTGGTTGTGACAACCCAGCAGTACGCTGCGTTTATGAAGGTGATGCGACTTCTGGAAGAACAAGGCCAGAGCTTTATGCTGCCTGACGGCAAGAGCGTGAAGGCTTACGTAGGCGAGGTGCTGCCTGGTGGCTTTGCCGGTTTTGCTAAGGAAAAGGCTAAGGCTGAGAAGGCTGAGGCTGAGCGTTACAAGAAGGCGAAAGAAGTGGCGCACAAGCAGCTGCAAAAAGGAAGCAATTAAGAGGTTCTTTCTGGCTCCTGGAATGAAGTTAGCTTGCGCCTGACATAGCCTATAGGAGGCGGCAGTTCACCCAACCTCCTTTAACGTAAACAAAGAACACAATGAAGCACCTGTCACTATTGGTGTCTTTCCTATTTTTCGCGGCCATTCCGGCCAATGCACAGTTCACCGGCCGGTTTGGAGGACCTCCGGCTGGACGATGCACAAGCAAGTCATGCCGCTGCTACCTTGACCTGGGCGCACTAACCAGAAGGCTGTCAGCCATCTACAGTGTGACAATCGATGCCAATGGAAAGTACTATGGCGATTACAATGAGCTAAGGGTCGCAGAAATTTCAGCCGATAACATCAACGGGGTCTACACAAGAACACTTAAGTCCTGCAAAGAGGCCGGGCTGGAGAAGTGGGTGCCTTATGTTTGGCCGAAAATGAACAACATGAAGTTCCTGGCACGGTAAGGAAGATGAAGGCATTATCTTCTCTTTGAGAAGCGTGGGTAAAAGTAACCAGTCATAAACCGTTGGTTACCCGAGTGAAAACCCTTAGACAAGCATTAAAACCAGGGACAGAGCACCTGGAAGAAGAAGACACCTGCGAACTGTTGGAGAAGCTGGCCCCTACCAAGCGAGGGCGATGCCGTGGAAACAGGAAAGCGGTAGGCCGTGCGTGCGTAAAAGCGTGGAAGCCACAGGCCGTAACCCTTGACGAAAGAGTTGGGGTTGCGGTGGGCCGTGCGGCTTACTATCTGCTGACGCTGCCTGAGCGAGTGGCGGAAGTGAAGGAGGCCGCGGCAGAAGTGCTGGCGACTGCCCGACAGCTGGAAGGGAGGGCCCAGTGAAGAACCTTTTAGGACTGCCGGCCCTGCCGACACTGAGCAGCAATAGGTCAGAGAAGGGCCACGCCACGAAGGTGAGCTATGAGCTGACGGAACAGGTGAAGCTGGCGGTGGGTGCCCGTTACAAGGGCGTGAAGCTCACGAAGCGAGCTGCCTTGGAAGTGGCCCTAAGCGAGTGGCTTACAACGGAGCTTGAAAGTGGCCGGGCTGGACACTGACGCCGCCTTAGAGCTGGCCGTTATGACCTTGGGCGAGGTGTGCCGTGACGCCGACCCTGAGACCCGCGTAAAGGCCTCTGTGGCCCTCTTACAGGCGGTGCGGGAGGAAAGGGAGTGGAGGCGGAAGGGTGCCCTAACAGCCACGCTGCTGCCGCTACTGGAAACGCTTGGGGCGAACCTGAGCGGACGGCTTGAAGAGGGAAGCCCCTACGGCCCCGTGTTGGAGCTGGCCCCCGTAGAGCAAGGGAACTTGCTGCTGGCCCTGACGAAGGCGACTGAACGCTGAGACGGCCATTTGAACTTTGAATAACAGGAGTGAATTTTGTGTTTGGAACCTTTGATGAGAAAGCCCTGGCGGCCTACGCCGAGCAGGTGAAACAGAAGCGAGTGAAGGGAGGCCAAGGGAGTGAGTACGCCGACAACCTGGGAGTAGGCGAACACGACCACAGCTTTTTGGACACTGACGAGAGCCAGGACCGAAGCGACTACGCCGAGTTTGCTGGCTACGACTTTGGAGCTTGCCTGAGGGAGGGGGAACAGCTGTGAGCCCAGACAACGACACCCGAACACTGAGCGACAAGCTGTTGGCGGCCTTGGACGGCCCTTACAGGGAGCTGAGGGACGACACCCACATAGACCCCTACGCGGTGCTGGTGTTTGACGAGGCGACAGAGAAGGTTGAGGCGGTGGAGCTGAGCGAGCTGCCCCTGCGTTACCCAGCGGGAGGGCCAGGAGCTCGGTGGAGCTACGGGTGCCTTGGCGAGTTAGTAGCCAGCAAGGCCCTGCTTTACCGCCAGAGCAAGGTGGCCCACGAACTACACGACGAAGACCCGACCTCGGAGGCCCCGTGTGGGACGCCGGTGCTGGCTGTGCCTGAACGTCCAGGCCCTTACAGCTGGTTTGAGGTGAAGGCCAGAACGCTGCCCGAGCTGTGAGCGGCTACTACCGAGACGGCAGGTGGGTGAGTGCGGTGGTGGGTGGCTACCGCGAGAGTGCCGAAGAGACTGACAGAGCCGTTACCGAGGCTATAAAGCGTGTGGAAGCGGGCGAAACCACAGCCCGCCACGAGATGAAAGAACTGCTGAGCCGTTACCCGAGCTTGAAGCTGGACCGAGAAAACCACCCCCTGAAAGGGTTAGTGCCCCACTACACCCGTGAAGTGCTGAGTTGAACTTTACTCAGGTAAAACCTACCTATGATAGAACTATGACCAGAACAGGAGAAGTGAGAGCTGTGTTTGACCCGAAGCGACACCTTGCGAACTGCTTTGAACTACCGACACGGAACCCAGAACCCTTTTACGACTTGAATAGAAAGAAGCGGCGGCCTTACCTTGACGAGTGTGCTGTGCTGACACGACACGAAGCCGAGGTGGAGCAGCTACGAAGGGAGGGCGTGCCCTTTTACCTGGCCCAGACGCTTGTGCTGGAAACCTACGCCCACACACGGCCGACACTTGAAAGACGCGTGAAGGAGGCAAGGAAGTGAGCCTGCTACCTGAGAAAGAGCTACTGGCCGTTGAGGCTTGGTTTAGCGACCTGAAAGAAGCCCTTGGTGTGAGCCAGAATACTGACCGAGGGCGTGTGCTGGCCAGCGTTAAGAAGTTAGTTGCCGACAATGAAAGGTACGACAGAGAGAAGCGTGTGGTTGCTGCTGCGTGTGGTAACAAGCGTTGGGGTGACCTTTACAGCTGGGCTCAGGAGAAGCTCAGAGCTGTACCAGAGGTTGAACTCCCAGATGTGTTTAGCCAGCCGCCGAACGGTTGGGTGTTTAGGCCAGGCGGTGACTACGACAAGGCTCAGAAGCGACTTATAAAGACAAGACTAAGGGTGAAGGAGCTGTGGGCTTACCTTGACGCCGAGGTGGCAGCTGACCCGAGGAACCAGGAGTGGGCTGACAGCATAAAGGCACAAGCAGTAGAAGAGTTTGAAGCAAGCAAGGAAGCCAGTGAGTTTGAGCAGCTTTGCCTTGCCTTTGTAAGAGGTTATGAAGAGGAGGACCCTGCTACGACTTGGATTGATGTGGCGGGGGAAGCTGCTGCGATGCTTGAACG
>BB_Man_B_Liq_inBBDRAFT_1000148_pt1 | contig 12340 bp, 26 predicted proteins | sample BBManParaguerPR_4_FD_10244 | JGI IMG/M metagenome (IMG submission 10244) | reverse complement strand
CCGATTGATCCAAGCGAGTGATCTGCCTGCCGCATCAGCCGGCACTATTGGTGCAGTGTCACCAGGCACCGGCCTTGAGGTTGATGTTACCGGCACGCTGGATCACACCAACAGCGCAACGCCTGGCACCTACACCAAAGTCACCATTGATTCAGAGGGACACGTCACAACAGGCGCCAGCCTTAATGCAGCGGACATCCCAGACCTTGATGCCGCAAAGCTGACCACCGGCGAGCTTGACGCTGAACGTATTGCCAATACGTCGATCACGGGCACCAAGCTGGCTGATGCGTCTACGGTGCAGTTTGGTGGTGCCGGATCAACTGCCGGTATCGTCACCTTCCCAACTGCTGAGTTCAAGGGGCAGTATTTCTGGGATGAGCTGAACGGCGACCTGTATATCTGGTCCGGCAGCGCGTGGCTACCGGTCACGATTACCAGCGGTGAGCTGATCTTTGCTGGCACTTATGACGCCAGTACAAATCAAGTTGATTCGGTCACTGCTGCAGGTTCTGCGCTTGGCTTGACCGTTGGCGGTGCGCTGCCTGCCGCATCTGATACCAACAACCGGTATTACTTGGTGGTGAGCACCAGCGGCACCGGCACTGGTAATGCACCGGCCGAAGCATTGGCGCCACCGGACATGATCCTGTCCAATGGCACTACATGGGAACTGATCGACGTTTCAGGTGCTATTGCCGGTCAAACTGCAACCAACATCAGCGTCACGCCGTATGGTGACATCAGCTCCACCAATGTGCAGCTCGCGTTGCAAGAGCTGGACGATGAAAAGATTGGAACGGCGCTAACTTCTGGCCGCGTTTATGTCGGCAATGCCAGCAATGTTGCCACAGCGGTTGCATTTACCGGTGATGTCACGATCAGCAATACCGGCGTTACGAGCATCGCAGCTGGCGCGATTGTTAACGCTGACATCAACGCATCAGCAGCGATTGATTACAGCAAACTGGCTGCACTGACATCCGGACAGATTATTGTTGGCAGCGTCGCCAACGTGCCAACAGCACGCGCGATGACTGGTGATGTCACAATCAATAACACCGGCGTCACAAGCATTGCGGCTGGCGTGATCGTTGATGCAGACATCAGCGGCACTGCTGCGATCAGCGGCAGCAAGATCGTGGCTGGCACTACCAGCGCACGCGGCACGCTGCAGCTGACGGACTCGACAAGCAGCACCAGCACGACAACTGCTGCGACACCGAACGCAGTCAAGACTGCCTACGACTTAGCTGCTGCGGCACTGCCGAAGTCTGGCGGCACCATGACCGGGGCGATCACGTTTGCCGCAGGGCAGACGATTGCCGGCTACGGCTTGCTGGATGGAGCGCAGACCTGGACAAAAGGCCAGCGTGGCGAGATTACGGCACTCAGCGATGGCGCCACGATTACGCCAGATTTTGCTGATAGCAACAACTTCAGCGTGACGCTTGGCGGCAACCGCACGCTGGCTAACCCGAGCAACCTTGTCGCTGGCCAGTCGGGCTGCATCTGGATCACGCAGGATGGCACAGGCAGTCGCACATTGGCGTATGACACGCACTGGGACTTCACTGGTGGCACGGCGCCTACGCTGAGCACTGCTGCTGGTGCGGTTGATTGCTTGGTGTATGCCGTGCAGTCGAGCACCAAGATCACCGCCACCCTAATCACCAACCTGAGCTGATGATTCCCGGAAGCGCTAATCCTCTGCTGCTGGCCAGTGCTGCTGGGGCGGCTGAATATCAGATCGAACGTTCGCTGCGGTTTAACAGTAGTGACAGTGCCTACTTGTCCAGAACGCCCGGTAGTGCGGGTAACAGGAAGACGTGGACTTGGGCGGGCTGGGTGAAGCGGAGCAAGCTCAGCACCTTCACCGTTCTGTTTGAGGGTGCAGTTGATTACACTAATCAGATTACAAGAATCATTTTTGATGCTAGTGATAGATTGGATGTTCTTTTCTTTGCATCCGGGGTCGTTGGGCGCAAGAGGTCTAATGCTGTTTTTAGAGATTGCTCTGCCTGGTATCATATTGTTGTCGCTGTCGATACTACTCAAGCGACTGCTGCAAACAGGATTAGAGTTTACGTAAATGGAAGCGAAATAACTGCGTTCTATTCAACGCTAAACCCCACGCAAAACTACGATACCTATGTCAACGCAACAGTTGGCCATAGAATCAATACTGAAACTAATTCCCCGGGTGGATTCTCTGACTTTTATGCTGCTGATTATTATCTCATCGACGGCCAAGCCCTAGATCCCACCAGCTTCGGTGAGTTCGACGACAACGGTGTGTGGCAGCCCATCGAGTATGCGGGCACCTACGGCACCAACGGGTTTTACCTTCCCTTCTCCGATAACTCCACCGCCGCCGCACTAGGGACGGACACTTCTGGCAACAGCAACACTTGGACCGTCAACAACATCAGCGTGACTGCTGGCGCAGACAACGACTCCCTCGTAGACTCCCCCACTAATGGCACGCAGACGGATACAGGCGTGGGTGGTGAGGTTGTGGGGAATTATGCGACGTTGAATCCACTTGATAAAAGCTCTGCATCGACTCTAACCAACGGAAATCTCGAAGCTGCAGCATCCACTGCATACCGCGCAGCACGAGCATCTATAAAATTACCATCCAGTGGAAAATGGTACGCTGAATGCCAGATTGGTCAATTTATTGATATGGTCGCGCTTTTGGGGCCAGGATATAGTATTGAATCTGGAAGCTATAACGAAACAGAGTCATATCATTTTCAAATTTACAACAGCACGACAAGTTACGCGTACTATCCAACTTCTGGCTACACATCCTATTCTGGAACATTCACAAGTAATTCAATTATTCAAATAGCTGTTGACTGTGATACAGGTAAAGCCTGGTTTGGGGCTGACGGCACTTGGATGAATACCGGAGATCCAGTTGCTGGCACGGGTGAGATATTCTCAAGTTTACCAACTGCTACAACGGGATTATCTTTTGCTGCAGCTCCTTACTCCACTAATCCACAAAAGTGGAACTTCGGCCAACGCCCCTTCGCCTACACCGCCCCCAGCGGCTACAAGGCACTCTGCACCGCCAACCTTCCGACACCGACAATCGAAAAGGGCAGCGATTACTTCGACACCAAGCTCTACACCGGCAATGGTTCAACCCAGACCATTAGTGGGCTTGACTTCTCGCCTGATTTTGTTTGGATTAAAATACGAAACGGCGTCTATAGACACCAACTATACGATATTGTCAGGGGTGCCACACAGTCATTGGCATCAGATCTGACTAACGCAGAATTCACTGTCGCTGGAGGCGTTCAATCTTTTGATTCTGACGGGTTCACAAACGGTAATTCTGTATATGTCAATCAAAACGGCGAATCGTACGTCGCCTGGACCTGGAACGCCGGCAGCTCCACCGTCACGAATAACGATGGCTCCATCTCTAGTCAAGTGAGGGCTAATCCGAGTGCGGGGTTCTCGGTGGTTACCTTCACGATGGGGTCAGGAAGCAACACCGTTGGCCACGGGCTCAATGCAGTTCCCGGCCTTGTGATTTCCAAAGCAAGAAGCACAACCGGCAACTGGTGGGTCTTTATGGATCCCACGCTCGGCAACGACAAGCATTTGTCTTTGAACAGCACAAATGCCGCAGCCACTCTTGCCAGAGGTACTACAACGTCTTCCTTGCTAGCGGTTGACAATAACTTCTTTGCGAACACATTTGACTACGTCGCCTACTGCTTCGCCCCAGTCGAAGGCTACAGCGCGTTCGGCAGCTACACCGGCAACGGCAGCTCGGATGGGCCGTTTGTTTATACCGGATTTAGGCCGAGGTGGATTCTTACCAAGGTTTCATCAACAGGCGGATATGACTGGATGATTTACGACACAGAGCGCGACACATACAACACCGCAGATAAATTCTTGGTCCCAAATTATGCCGGAGCAGAACAGGTTGAATCCGGAGGTACGACTATAACAACTTCTGATATTGATATTCTCAGCAATGGTTTCAAATTCCGCACAACTTATCTGGACATAAACCGTAGTGGCGAAACCTACATCTACGCCGCCTTCGCCGAGCACCCCTTCCAGTTCTCTAGGGCGCGCTAAGATCATATAAGTTGCCCAACAACCGTTGTCTCATCGCGCTGAAATGGTCGGACAGAAGTTCGGTCTGCTTACCGTCCTAGAAGAAGACGGATACATCGGGCAACACTTGGCGTACAAATGCGAATGCACGTGTGGCAACACCAAGACGGTGCAAGGAAATTCTTTGCGATCCGGCAACACAGGTAGTTGCGGATGCCGCAAAAAAGTAGATCTTACAAACTACGAAACAAAACATTGCAAAGTCTTAAGTCAAACACGAACCGGCTACTGGAACATTGAGTGCAAACACTGCGGCAAAATACATGAGCAGCACGCTAGAGAAATCAGAAAAGAATCTAGACCGCGAAATTGCGAAAAATTTAGATCTCACAACTGGTCAGGGCTGAACAGGGAGGATGCTATCGTCCGCAGAAAGTACGGAATTTCACTGGAGCAATACGCAGATCTAATTGAGAAGCAGGGTGGAGGGTGCGCCATTTGCGGAAGAAGCAAAGAGCCAGATGGTCGAAGGCTCTCAATTGACCACGATCACGAGACAGGACTTACTCGTGGTGTTTTGTGTTATGCCTGCAATAAAGCCTTAGGATTGTTCTACGACAAAAAAGATTTACTTTTGAATGCTCACGCATATCTAACCAACCCGCCGGCCAGAATCCATCTTGGGATTGGATGACCTTCCAATACGCCCGCGCCCGCTAGTAGTGAACACGACTAGCCACCCCATCTAAAGTAGTACCAACGCGCCAGTACCATGTTTGTCCTCGGTTCCACGATCCTTAGCCCTGACCGTGCGTTCACCGCAAACGGCATCCAATACCCAGCTAACTGGCTCCGTCTAAGCACGCTTGCGGAAAAAGAAGCAATCGGCATCCGGGAACTGCCGGACCCTGCGCCATATGATCAGCGCTTCTACTGGGGCTACGACCAAGACGGCCAGCTGATCCCTAAGGATCACACCCAACTGGTGGAGCAATGGACGCAGCAGACGCGCACCACCGCCAACACGCTGCTGCAGCCGACCGACTGGGTGATTATCCGCGAAGCCGACAACGGCAAGCCGGCTGATGCTGCGCTCAAGCAGTGGCGCGAAGACATCCGCACCGCAAGCGGCGTCAAGATCACAGCCATTGCGGCAACAGCAGACACCGCAGAACTGGCCACTTACATTACAAGCGCCGACTACAGCACTTGGCCCAGTGATCCCTACGCTCCTGTTGTCGATGCTCCTGCTGATGGGGTGGAGCCTGCTGGCGATCAACCCGCGTGATGACTGATGGAGCGCTGGTTGGCTACAACCGGCGCAGCTCTTGCGGTGCCCACGATTGCCGTGAACACCACCAGCTGAGCGGACGTTGCAGCAGTACCTGCAGCAGGAGCTAGACAAAGGGCAGGGCCGGTAGCCTGTATTGGTAGCCAGTGCTGCCATGATCGAGATCATCGCCGCGGTAGCCGGCGCCAGCATCAGCGTCGCGGCCATGGGGGCAGCAGGTGCCAGCAGGCGCAACGAAGAGGCTAGAGATGCCGTTGTGCGGCTCACTGCAGCTGTCGAGCACATAGCCACCCAGCTGGAGGTGCTCCACGCGGATATGAAGGAAGATCGCAAAGAAACTTTCGGAAGGTTATCGACGGTCGAACAGCGCGTATCTAAGTTGGAAGCACGACCGCCTTCCTGCTGACCATGGACCAGGCCACGACCCTCGCTATCGTCGCCATTGTGGTGGCGGCCGGCTCTGAAGTGATCGGGATGCTGCCGATCCGCGAGAACAGCTGGGTGCAGCTGATCCTGAAGGTGCTGGAGACCGCCTTCCCAAAGCGTCACGGCTGAGCCATGGCCAACGAGTCGCCGATCACGCTGCAGCAGCTCTTCAGGTATTACAAGGGCTTGCCGCACCAGGCGGCCGCGGTTCAGCAGCTGGAAAGCGATCTAGAGCAGAACGGTTACGCCGTCGCGATGCGAAGAAGTCGCGACTGGTTCGCAACCTGGAGCCAAGACGGAAAGCAGACCGACCTCGCCGCCGCGATCGCTCTGATTAAAGAGTTTGAGGGCGTTCACCTCTCGGCCTACCCCGACCCGCTGAGCGGTGGTGAGCCGTGGACGATCGGCTACGGCACCACGCGCTACAGCGGCAACACTCCGGTGAAGCGCGGCGATCGAATCAACATGATCGAGGCCGACATGCTCCTGCGGCTCGAGGTGGATCGGATCGCTGAGAAGCTGCGCACCACGGTGCCGCACTGGAAGGTGATGGACGACAGCCAGCGCAGCGCCCTAGTGAGCTTCGCCTACAACCTCGGCGCTGGCTTCTACGGTGCCGCTGGTTTTGAGACGATCAGCAGGTGCCTGCGCGATCGTGACTGGGCAGCGGTGCCGGCTGCGCTGGAGCTCTACCGCAATCCTGGCACCAACGTCGAGGCAGGACTGCTTAGGCGCCGTAGGGCGGAAGGCAAGCTATGGGGGCAGCACCGGCCAGCAGCTGAGCCAGAGACCAGCAAGCTGCGCCCCGGCAGCCCCTTCAGCAGCAGGATCACCCCGCACATCAGGCTCGGTGAGTTCGCGCTCGATCAAGAGGCCCGGCGCTTCGATCGCCAGGACCAGGTGAACATCGCCGCCGAGCTGGCCGCCTTCATGGAACGGGCCCGCACGCAGTTCGGCGGGCGCCCGGTGGTGATCACATCCGGCTATCGGCCCCCGGCCATCAACCGCCAGGTGGGCGGCAGCAGCCGCAGCGAGCACCTTTATGAACATGGCTGCGGTGCGGTGGACTTCTTCATCGATGGCGCCGACATCTATGAGGTGCAGCGCTGGTGTGACAAGAACTGGCCCTATTCACTCGGCTATGGCGCACCGAAGGGTTTCGTGCATCTGGGCATTCGCAGCAGCAGGGCTAAGGTCCGTTGGGACTACTGAGGCCTGATGCTGCTGCCTGATCACGAGATTCGCCGGCTGTGCCAACAGCACGCGATGGTGACGCCGTTCGATCCTGAGCTGCTGAACCCGGCCAGCCTCGATGTAACTCTCGGCGATCGGATCATGGTCGAGCAGCCCCAGACGCCTGATCTGCAGCTGATCAGCCTGCAGGGCTACACACAGCAGGATCCGTTCCCGGTGCTGCCTGGCACGTTCTTCCTGGCCGAAACGCGCGAGATCTTCAACCTGCCCGATCACGTCGGTGCTCAGTTCGTGCTCAAGTCCAGCCGGGCCCGCGAAGGCTGGGACCATGCGGAGGCCGGCTGGTGTGACCCAGGTTGGTATGGCAGTCGCCTGACGATGGAGCTACGCAACCAGCGCCGGTGGCATGAACTGGGCATCTGGCCTGGGATGAAGATCGGCCAGATGAAGTTCATCCTGGTGAACGGCACCGTCGAGCGCAGCTACGCCGAAACGGGCCGGTACAACGCCGACCTGGTGGTCACCGGCAGCCGCGGTTGACGAGCGGCGCCATGCGCAGCCGGTGGATGATGCCCGGCGCTTCTGCCGGATCATCGATCGGGATCATGGTGTAATCGTCGCAGGCGTGCGATTCAGCGAAGTGGCTGGCGGCCTGGTGTGTGTCGAAAGGCCCGATATGCCACGGGCCGATACGGAGGATGTAACGCATGGTCAGGCGTTCACAGGGATGATCTGCAGCCTGGCGCGGAAATTAGGGCACGACACGCCAGCGAGCCGCTTCTGAGCCAGTTCGTAGGATCCGCAAAAGCCGATGACCGAAGAGTTCGAGCAAAGAGCATGGGTGTAGGTGCGGGCGGTCCTGCGCTTGGCGATCTCGCCGTTGGGAAGTGTGACGGTGATGGTGGCGGTGGCCATGGGTCCGGTGCGTTGATGCAGGAACTATACACCGTCCACGGCACATAGTGCGAGCATTGCGGCGGCTGCCCCCGTCGCCTTCGCTACCGTTGGGCCAGCAGCAGCCCCCCATGGCCGGCTACTACCTGGAGGTGCTCGCAAAGCTCTTCATACGCTCCGACACCCCAGCCGACTACATCCCTGGCGACATCTACAGCCTGATCGCTGAACACGTTCGCTCCGACGAAGACATCATCGACATCGAGGTTCACTGCGTGCCGGTGCCGGAGGATCTCGGTGGATCGACATCACATTGACGAAACCCGCCTGGTCACACGCCGCAGCGGACGCGATCAGATCTTCCTTGCCTGGGACTACCGCTGCGCATACTGCGACACTGAACTGGGGCGCAGCCCGACGCTCGATCACATCATTCCCAAAGCACACGGCGGCCTCACCGTGCGCAGCAACCTTGCCGCCTGTTGCCTCGCCTGCAACTGCTCCAAAGGGCACAAGCCCTGGGTGGACTGGTTCCGCCAGCAGCCCTTCTGGTCAGCCAGCCGTGAGTGGGCCATCGTGCAGTGGCTGGCTAGCTGAAGTCCTGCGCCAGCAGCTGATCCAGATACAACTCGGCTTGCCACAGATCTGAGCTGTACCGGCACATGCCCTGCGCACAGCTGCGGTAGTACATCTCCCCGCCGCCCTGGGGCTGCAGCACCTCGATATAGCCACCATCACGATCGTGGCGGCTGATCACCTCTGGCGTCTTCATAGAGCTCGCACCTTGCCGCATAGCGGCCGCCGGTCTTCTTCGATTCTGGTAACGCCAGTCCGCAGCGGTGCTGCCCCATCTCCCACTGCGCACAGTCCCAGCACATCAACGGAGCATCAGCAGGGCGCAGCCTGGCCGCCGCAGCCTGGTAGATCGATTCAGCACGCACCAGCGCTTCCTGCAGGTGGATCGTCCCGGTGTCACCCTCGAACTGGTCCTCTGGCTTCGGTCCCATCACCACCCGAGCGTGCCACGTTCGATCTGCGCGATCGCACACCAGCAGCAGCCGGCCGCCGCGCAGCCTGATCATTCCTCTTCCCCGAATGCCGGCTGGTGATAGATCCGCTCCAGCTGCATCGAAAGCGGCACCTGCTGCTTGCCGCTGGTGACATAGAACGCCACCGGATCGCACGGGTTGGATGCCACGGCCATCTGAGGATCACCGATGCACTTCACCACCACCAGCGCCGTGCGCGGGCTGCGGATCAGCAGATGCAGCGCCCAGCGCTCCAGCAGATTCAGGGCAGGCAAGATCATGGCTCCAGTTTGCCGATCAAACGGTCGAGATACCAGCGGGCTTTTTGGGCATCCTCAGCAGCGTTGCCCTTCAGCCATAGACGCAGCAGATACTTCAACGCCTGGCCCTGCAGGTATGCCGGCACCATGTGCGGCGCATCTGCCACGGCGGCCTCGATGATGTCGATCGCTTCTACCGGGCCGCGCCGGTAGTGGTCTGGGTTGATTGCGTCGGGCATGGTGTGGTTGCTAAGGTTTTTGGCGATGATTTCTACGTCATCGCGTCCCAGGCGCTGCCTGTCCCTGGGTAACCAATGGACCATCGGTGCGTGAGCCATGGTTGACAGGCACCTATTCCACCCAGGCCCACTGCTCGCGTTGGCAGATGCGCCAGCACTGCTTCGCGCTCATCCCGAAGCGAACAGCGATCTGGCCGTAGGTGAGCCCCTCTTCGCGCATCCTGCGCATTCGCCGCACATCGTCAGGCGTGAGCACAGAAGACGGGTTCCCTTCGCCACGCTTGAACCGCCCCTGGGTTGGCATGGCGAGAGCCCGGTTCACATAGGACAGAAACGGATCATCGGCAGGGACGTGCTCGGCCAGGCGCTCGGCCAGCTCGAGGGCCAGGGCGTGGTGGTTCAACGCCAGCGCTCCCCCAGCAGCTGCTGGCGGCAGACTTCGATGGCCTGCTGCGCCTGCTTCTGCGTCATCACCGACTCTGTGGCGTCCATCGCCTTCACCACCCTGTCGAGCAGCTCTGGGTAGTAGGTGTCACGGAAGTTGGCGGCCAGATCATGCGCGAACTCATCCCACAGCCCGGTGTAGGTGCTGCAGGTGCGGCCGCTGCGCTGATAGAGCGCCTCAAGCAGGTCGGCACGTTGCTGATCCAGGAAGATGCGGCGGTTCATGGTTCAAGGCGTTGGCGGAGTTGCAGCAGCTCGGCGCACAGCTGGCGCCGATGGTGGCCATCGATCGCCTGCAGTTCGTCGATGCGCACATCGATCAGCTGCTGCAGGCGGTGCCGTTCATCATGCCGGCCCTGCTGATACGTGCTGCTGTCCGTGATCAGATCGGTGATGCGGCGGCGAATGTCGTTCACAGCAACTCAGCTTTGCAATCAGGCCAGCGGTTCTGGGCGTAGCGGATCACAGCCCTGCGGTTCTCGGCCCTGGTGAACCACTTGAAGGCCGGCGCCTGTGGCGGCTTCACCAGCACGGTGTAGTCGCGCAAGCGGGCGTTGTGCCGCGGCCGGCTGACGCCTTCGCCGTAGCTGGCCTGCAGATCCTCATCGTTTCGCCACTGAAACAGGGCGTTCTGTACTTCAGCCATTGGAATCATCGTCGGGGTTGATCCACTCGAGCTGCGACCACCACTCGAGCCAAGAATCGGCGGCGATCAATTTGGCCTCGGTGAGGCTGGCAGCTGTGACGCACTCGAGCACGTTGGCTGCCTTGATCTCGAAGTAGAAGCGGCGGGGTGTCATTTGCGCACCACCTGCTGCGTGCCGGAGTGAGTGGGCTGATGGTGTGCGCCGGATTCGATGCCGATCATGGCGAACACGGCCGCGGCGATCACCAGGCAGGCCAGATTGTTGATGCGGTCGATCATGCTGCGAGCGCCCGGCGGACGCGATAACGGGTCAGGTTGAGGCGATCAGCGATCTGTCGCTGGCTGTGGCCGCTGCGGTGCAAGACGCGGATGCGGCGATCGTCGCTGGCGGTGAGCCAGTCGATCACTGCAACCAGCAGCAGCAGCGGCAGGAGCAGCTTCCAGATCACCAGGATTGTGGTGGCGAGCATGGCTGGAGCGGGGAATGGGGGGAGAGCCCCGTAGGGCTCACATCTCGTCCAGGAGGCGAGCGATTTCCATGCGGCGTTCGTTGACCGCCCACCACTCGTCAAAACGCATGGCCTCTGTCAGCGCATCAGCCTGATCGTTAAGTTCGGTCAGCTCGCGAAGCAGAGCTTCCATGTTCAGCGCAGCCTCTGGGCTGCCGAGTGGGGAACCGCTTGCCCCCGGTGAGCTAACTATACACCACAGACAGCGCATCGTGGCCATGCGCTGTTCACATTCCTTCACGCGGCCAGCGCTCCTGCTCCTCCACTGGCTCCACACGCAGCAGCGTGTGCCCGCTGCTCAGCTCCAGCGGTACACGCAACACCGGCTTGTTGTTGTGCGCGGCGCTCCAGCCCACCGCGTAGTCCGGCACCGTCAGCTCAACCGTGAACCACTTGTGCCCGCAATCCACACAGACCCGGCGCCGGACCACCTGGTCTGCCAGCTTGTTATTGGTGCAGGGCACCTGCAGCGCACTGCTACTGCATCTTGGGCATTTCAAAGCATTGCCTCCTGTTTTTCGCGATATATAATTTTGCGGATTAACCAGATCGAAACTCCGTACTGTTCGGCTAGTTGCTGCTGGTGATGCGCTGTTCCGTTGTATTCTCTTTGTATAGCAGTGCGTTGTTTTGGCGTGAGCTTCGCTTGCCTGCGGCAAAAAGCAAAAGTTCCTCTTTCAATCGACTGCTGAACATTTTTCTTTTGAGTGATCGCTTCCAAGTGCACAGGATTGCAGCAAGAAGTGTTGTGGCATTTGTGGGCAATCACTAAATCGTCCGGCACAGGGCCGCAGTGATGAAAGTAGCTAACAACATGCACCAGTCTCTGTTGTGTTCCAAATGTGGCAACACGTCCATAACCATCTTTGCTTTTGCAGCCTTGCCACTCCCAGCAACCGTGGGGCGAGATTTGGAGCCGATTAACGCATCTGTTCCAGACAGGCTCAAGATTTTGTGGCATCGATGCTCGTTTCATGGTCAGAATTGGAGCACTACGCCCCAGACAGATGAACTTCGGTGAATGGATGGTGGTGCAGCTCACACCCGAGCAGCAGTTTCAGATCGAGAAACAGGCACGCAGCCTGCTCAACAGCCCCGATGCCGGCACCATGGCCGCGGCACTGCTGAAACAGGCCTGCTACCAACAACAGCTGCTGCAGCAGGCCGTTAACGAGATCGCGCGGCTCGAGTGCGAGCTGATGGGCTCTTAGAAGAACGGTTCCTCGATCACCACCTCGTTCACCACGCCATCCGTCGCCGTGGCCAGCCCCTGGGCCGCGGCATCGGCCTGCGCAGCAGCAGGAGCCGGCGGCACCC
>BB_Man_B_Liq_inBBDRAFT_1000147_pt1 | contig 12360 bp, 14 predicted proteins | sample BBManParaguerPR_4_FD_10244 | JGI IMG/M metagenome (IMG submission 10244) | reverse complement strand
CCCGCATCAATCCCGCCGAATGGCCGCCAAAATGCGGCGCAATCCCCCAGGGGCCACGAAAAACGATACGCCAAACCCCACAACAAACGCCGCCAAATCGGCGATCCATGTTGCGTTGGAGCCAAATAGCATCCCAAACACCAACTGCACGCCCATCAACATGGCAATCAACGTAAACGCCTGCGCCTGCGGCCCTTGGCCCGCACGCAATGCCACCCAGTTCAGAAAAGAATAGGCCCCGATCAATCCATAAATTCCAACGAAACTGCCAAACAGCCATTGCGTATCAGGGGCAAACACCGAAAACGCCAAGGCACCTGCGATTGTTGATAGAAAATAGATCACCAAAATGGCCCATTCGGCAAACACCTGTCCAACCATACGTCCCATGGCCAACAACAATGCAATGGCAACCCCTGCCCCCACAGTGGACGCATTCACAAACGAATAGCTGACAAAACGGACCAATAATTCGGTCGGATATTGTCCCTGTTCTAACATCCACCCCAAAACCGCAGGCGTCAGCGCATAATCGCTGACCGCAGCATTGCGCCATCCGATGGCGGATGCGTCGCCCAAGATCCCCATATTTCCCAAAACGAAAATTACCTCGATCCCGGCGATAAAGACGAACAATCCCATAATGACCGACGGCATTGGGTTCAGGATAGGTTGGGGGCGATTTTGATCCATTGGGTCCTCTTGCTTGACGTGGTATGGCCCTAGGGTTAGACGGTTTGCAACAAAACTTCTAGTCGGAGAATATAGATGACTGATGCGGCGACCACAGACGTAAACGCCAAATTCACCCCGCGCGTGTTTTCCGGGATAAAACCATCGGGTGGTTTGACCTTGGGCAATTACCTAGGCGCGATCAAACGCTTTGTTGATATGCAGGGTGGCGATTTTGAAACCATCTATTGCGTGGTCGATCTGCATGCGATCACCGTTTGGCAGGATCCAACCGAATTGCGCAACACCACCCGCGAGGTTGCCGCAGGGTTCATCGCATCGGGCATCGATCCGGAACAATCTGTCCTGTTTAACCAATCCCAAGTCAGCCAACATGCCGAACTGGGATGGTTGTTTAACTGTGTGGCCCGTGTCGGCTGGATGAACCGCATGACACAGTTCAAAGACAAGGCGGGCAGCAATGCCGAAAAGGTATCTTTGGGCCTATATGCCTATCCATCCCTGATGGCGGCGGATATTTTGCTCTATCATGCGACCCATGTCCCTGTGGGCGAGGATCAAAAACAGCACGTCGAATTGACCCGCGATATTGCGCAGAAATTCAATCACGATTTCAAGGTGGATTTTTTCCCCGAAACAAACCCCGTCATCGAAGGCCCCGCAACGCGGGTTATGAACCTGCGCGATGGGGCCAAGAAAATGTCCAAATCCGGCGAAAGCGATATGGAACGCATCAACATGACCGATGATGCCGACACCATTGCCAAGAAATTCAAAAAGGCCAAGACCGATCCAGAACCACTGCCAGACACCTTGGACGGACTGGCAGGCCGACCCGAGGCACGCAATCTGGTCGATATTTACGCCGCCCTGTCCGATCAAACGTCCCAGCAGGTCATTGCCGAATATGCGGGGGCCGGTTGGGGCAAATTCAAACCCGCGCTGGCGGATTTGGCGGTCGACAAACTGGCCCCGATTTCCACGGAAATGTCGCGCCTGATGGCGGATCCAGCGGAAATCGATCGCATTCTGGCCCGCGGTGCAGAACGCGCACGCGCCATCGCGCAGCCCGTTTTGCAACAGGCCTATGACATTGTGGGGTTCGTGCGCTAACCTGCGCCGCCCCTTTGTTTATTTTTGCACATTAGCCCTGCATTTGCGGGGCTTTTGTTTATTTGCGCAATAGTTCAGGGTGTATATGAATTCACAACACCCCAAGGACACATAATGACACCCGTACATCCCCAAACCCGCATCGGACATATCCACCTAAAGGTATCAGACCTAGAGCGTGCCATCGCGTTTTATTCCGGCGTCTTGGGATTTGAGGTGACCCAACGCTATGGCAGGGGGGCCGCGTTTTTGTCGGCTGGTGGATATCACCACCACATCGGATTGAATACATGGGACAGTCTGGGCGCAGGCCCGGCCCCACAGGGGTACCCTGGCCTATATCACACCGCATTCCTGTATCCCGATCGCGCAAATCTGGCCGATGCCTTGCGACGGGTTGTGGCCGCGGGCATTCCAATTCAGGGGGCCGCCGATCATGGCGTCAGCGAAGCGATCTATATCAACGACCCCGACGGAAATGGCGTCGAATTATATCGGGACCGCCCCGAACACGAATGGCCACGCGATGCAGATGGCAATTTGCAAATGGTCAACGCGCCGCTAGACTTGGATGCGCTTTTGTCCGAGGCGCCCCAACCTTTAACTTGACACAGCTAGGGACCTGACGGCACACTGCCCCCTGCGAAATCGCTAAGAATGGGGACGCAGATGCGTAAATTTCTGGTCGTATTGGACGACAGTCGCGAATGTCTGAACGCGATGCGGTTTGCCGCCATGCGTGCGAAAAAATCAGGGGGCGGCGTGTCGATTTTGTCGGTGATCCCCCCGGATGAATTCAATCACTGGATCGGGGTTGGCGACATTATGCGCCAAGAGGCCCGCGAACGAATCGAGGCGCATTACGAGGTGTTCGCCAAATGGATGCGGGATCGGCAAAACATTAATCCCGAACTGCACATCCGCGAAGGCGAGGCCGTTACCGAAATCTTGGCACATATCGAATCTGACCCCGAAATTGGCATTCTGGTTTTAGGGGCGGGTATCGACAAAAAAGGCCCCGGCCCCCTGGTCAGCCAGTTATCAAAAAACGCAGGGACCCTGCCCTGCCCGATAACTATTGTGCCTGGCAATCTGACCAAAGACCAACTAGAAGCATTGACTTAGAACTATTCTAAGAACTTGACATTCTAGGGCGGCGCTTGCATATCTGTTGCAACTTGCGGAGGCAGCATCATGTTTATTCAAACCGAATCCACACCGAACCCGGCAACACTGAAATTCCTACCTGGCTTGACTGTGCTTGAGGATGGAACAGCTGATTTCCCATCCGCCGATGGGGCAGACGCATCACCCTTGGCGCAGCGCATATTTGCTGTGAACGGGGTCAGCGGCGTGTTCTTGGGGCGGGATTTTGTGACCGTGACCAAATTGGATGATGTCGACTGGGATCATATCAAACCATCGCTACTGGGCGCGATTATGGAACATTTCCAATCCGGTCAGCCTGCGTTGATCGGTGCAGGTGCTGCAGAACACGGCGATAACCACGATGGCGAAGATGCCGAAATCGTAGGCCAGATCAAAGAATTACTAGACACCCGCGTCCGCCCCGCAGTCGCCCAAGACGGCGGCGACATCACGTTTCATGGATTCGAAAAGGGCATCGTTTATCTGCAAATGAAAGGCGCCTGCGCGGGCTGCCCATCATCCACCATGACGTTGAAAATGGGCATCGAAAATCTGCTGCGCCATTACATCCCCGAAGTGGCCGAGGTGCGCCCCGTTGGCCTGTGACCCCGTCATAATCGCATTTGACACATCGGCCGCGCATTGCGCGGCCTCTGTTCTTGTGGGGGACCAAATTCGCGCCAGCATCGTGCGATCGATGGCCAAGGGCCAAGCAGAAACCATCCCGTTACTGTTGGATGATGTCCTAGAACAGGCGGGGCAAACTTGGAACACTGTCAACGCCATTGCCGTTGGAACGGGACCTGGTAATTTTACGGGGATCCGTATCTCGGTCTCGTTGGCGCGGGGCTTGGCACTGGCCCGCGCTCTTCCGGCGATTGGGGTCACGCAGTTTGATGCGGCATGGGCCACGGTTGACGCAAATGTGGTGGCCACGGTCAGCGCCCCCCGCGATCAGGTTTATTTTGCCGCACGTGATCAGGGCACAGATAGCGCCAAACTGGGCGCGCCGTGCGATGCTGCAGCATTGGGACTGCCCGTTTTACCGCCGTTGAACGCACAAACATTGGTCGAACACATCGCACAGGTCGGCCGCCACCGCCTGTTACAGGGCCACCCAAACAGCCGTCCGGTACCATTTTACATCAAACCCGCAGACGCAGCACCGTCACGCGACATTGTCCCCCAGCGATTGACATGACCCCCGAAAAAATGGCCGACCTGCACCACGAATCAGGACCTGACCAGCGACCTTGGACGGCCCAAGAATATGCCAGGGCGCTAGCTGATCCTAACTGTGTTGTTGTGACACAAACGACTGGTTTTGCCATTGGAACAGTTGTCATGGAGCAGGCCGAATTGCATATGATTATCGTCGATCAAAATGCCCGCCGCAGTGGCGTTGGACGCAGCCTCTTGGACCAGTTCCAACAGATCTGCATCAGCAAGGGTGCTGAAAGCATCGTATTAGAGGTCAGCACCGAAAATACAGTGGCCAAATCATTTTATTTGGCTCGTGGATTTCACCATGTTGGGACCCGAAAAAAGTATTATAAAACCCAAAATGGCGCATTTACTGATGCCCTTGTGTTATCAAAATCATTGAAATCAAACGAAAACCCAAGCTGACCTTGCGTCAGGTGAGAAAAACGGGTTGACCATTCGCCCAGATAACGTCCTAAATACCGTATCCAAAATTAAAAGAACCAGACTGAGTCTGTAATCTGTGGGAGAGAACCATGACATTTATGAAAAAATTGCTAGGCGCGACAACAGCGTTGGTTGTTGGCGCGGGCGCAGCGATTGCTGAACCTGCGTTGATTTTCGATTTGGGCGGCAAGTTCGACAAATCATTCAACGAAATGGCATTCACTGGCGCAAAGCGCTGGGCTGACGAAACAGGCAATTCATTCCGTGAAATCGAACTGCAATCCGAAGCGCAGCGTGAACAGGCTCTGCGTCGTTTCGCAGAAGCGGGCGCAAACCCAATCGTAATGGCGGGCTTTGCCTTTGCATCAGCGTTGGAAACCGTTGCGGATGAATATCCAGACACAAAATTCGCGATCATCGACATGGTCGTTGACAAACCAAACGTGCGTTCCGTTGTGTTCAACGAACACGAAGGGTCATATCTGGTCGGTATGATGGCGGCGCAAGCGTCGAAATCAGGCACCGTTGGGTTCATCGGTGGCATGGACATCCCGTTGATCCGTAAATTCGCCTGCGGCTATGTCCAAGGCGCCAAAGCGGTCAATCCAAATGCAACCGTCATTCAAAACATGACCGGCACAACACCTGCCGCATGGAACGACCCGGTCAAGGGATCTGAATTGACCAAAGCACAAATCGCCCAAGGCGCAGACGTTGTTTATGCAGCGGCAGGCGGAACAGGCGTTGGTGTTCTGCAAACCGCCGCAGACGAAGGCATTCTGTCCATCGGCGTCGACAGCAACCAAAACTATATGCACCCAGGTAAAGTTCTGACATCCATGATGAAACGCGTGGACAATGCCGTTTATGATGCCTTTACCCAAGGTGAGAATCTGGAAACAGGGTTTAACGTTATGGGTCTTTCCAATGGTGGCGTAGGCTACGCGATGGATGACAATAACGCATCCCTTGTCAGCGCAGATATGCAAGCCGCCGTTGACGCAGCCGCAGCTGCAATCGGGGCCGGCGAAATCACTGTGCATGACTACATGTCAGACAACAGCTGCCCAGTAGAATAAAAAATGGCAGCGGTGCAATCTCAGGGGCGACAGGAAACTGTCGCCCCAGCCATTGAGCTTGTTGGTATTTCAAAAGCCTTTGGCCCAGTTCAAGCAAACAAAGACATTTCAATTCGGGTAATGCCGGGAACCATCCATGGGATTATCGGCGAAAATGGTGCGGGCAAATCCACACTGATGTCCATTTTATATGGTTTTTACAAAGCGGACGCCGGCGAAATTTTCATCCATGGCAAGCGAACTCAAATTCCGGACAGCCAAGCCGCCATTTCAGCGGGCATTGGGATGGTCTTCCAACATTTTAAGTTGGTCCAGAATTTCAGCGTTCTGGAAAACATCATTCTTGGCGCAGAGGACGGCGCATTACTACGCCCGTCCTTGGGCAAAGCGCGCAAAATTTTGGCAGATTTGGCCGAGGAATACGAATTAGATGTTGATCCAGATGCGTTGATCCAAGATTTATCTGTGGGACATCAGCAACGGGTCGAAATCCTAAAAGCGCTGTATCGCCAGGCGGATATTTTGATCTTGGATGAACCCACCGGCGTTTTGACCCCATCCGAGGCGGACCAGTTGTTCCGCATTCTGGGCCGTCTGCGCGAAGAGGGTAAAACCATCATCCTAATCACGCATAAACTGCGCGAAATTATGGATATCACGAATACGGTGTCCGTGATGCGTCGTGGACAAATGACGGCAACGGTTAAGACGGCTGAAACCAATCCCGAACATCTGGCCGAATTGATGGTCGGCCGCAAAGTGTTGTTGCGCGTTGATAAACAACCCGCGCAACCGGGCGCACCGATCCTGGAAATTGAAAACCTGCGGGTTCGTGACGATGCAGGCGTAGAACGGATCAAGGGAATTTCCCTGTCCCTGCGCGCGGGCGAAGTGTTAGGGATCGCAGGCGTTGCAGGCAACGGGCAATCCGAATTGCTAGAGGTTCTGGGCGGTTACATGCCCGCCACCGGCACCCTGCGCATGATGGGATCAGAATTACCCCTGACTGGCCCCAACAGCGACGGCAAATCCCGCCGCGCCGCGGGCATTGCCCATGTTCCCGAAGATCGCCAAACCGAAGGTCTGGTCATGGATTTCATGGCCTGGGAAAATGTCGCCTTTGGCTATCATCGCAAGGACCGGTATCAATCCGGCATTTTGATGAACAACCGCGCGATTTATGCGGATGCGTCGGACAAAATGGAACGGTTTGATGTTCGTCCCCCCAACCCCAAACTCTCGGCCAAGAATTTTTCAGGCGGCAATCAACAAAAAATCGTCGTCGCCCGCGAAATCGAGGCAAATCCAGAGGTGTTGTTAATCGGACAGCCCACGCGGGGCGTGGACATCGGCGCGATTGAATTTATTCACAAACAAATCATTGAACTGCGCGATCAGGGCAAGGCGATTTTACTGGTGTCCGTTGAATTGGACGAAATCATGTCACTGTCTGACCGCATTGCCGTAATGTTTGACGGCCGCATCATGGGCGAACGTTTGCCAGATCAAACCAATGAAAAAGAATTGGGTATGATGATGGCCGGCATCGCAGAGGGGGCACAATAATGCAAAAAATGCCAGCTTGGGCAGACATTGTTCTGATCCCATTAATTTCATTGTTTTTAGCTGCTGCAATTTCAGGATTGGTGATCCTGGGCATCGGCGAAGACCCGGTGGCTGCCGTTAAAATGATGGTGTCCGGCGCGGTCGGGTCGACCTATGGTTGGGGCTATACGTTATATTACGCAACCAACTTTATGTTCACGGGCTTGGCCGTGGCTGTGGCGTTCCATGCGCGGATGTTTAACATCGGTGGCGAAGGACAGGCCATGCTGGGCGGTTTGGGCGTAGCTCTGGTCGCGCTTTATATCCCCTGGCCACATTGGACCGTGGCACTGATCGGCTGTAGCGTTGGGGCTGCCCTTTTGGGGGCCGCTTGGGCCTATGTTCCGGCTGTTTTGCAGGCCAAGCGTGGCAGCCATATCGTGATTACGACGATCATGTTCAATTTTATCGCGGCAGCTTTGTTGAATTATTTGTTGGTAAACATTTTGCGCCCGCCATCGTCGATGGACCCCGCGACCGCCAGTTTTCCAGCCAGCACACATTTGCCCACATTGCATGATTTGTTAACACCGCTTGGCATCAGCTTTTCCAAAGCGGCGCCCGCGAATGTTAGCTTGGTCGTCGCGCTGTTGGCTGCTGTGTTTGTGTGGTTGCTGATATGGCGCACGAAATTGGGCTATGAAATACGCGCCTTTGGCCAGTCAGAATCGGCGGCCAAATATGCGGGGATCAATCCGATCAAAATTACCGTGGTATCAATGCTGATTTCTGGTGGTTTGGCCGGAATGATGGCCATTAACACCACAATGGGTGAAAGTGAACGGTTGATTTTGAACATGACCGAAGGTGCTGGATTTATCGGCATCGCTGTGGCTCTGATGGGGCGCAGCCACCCGTTTGGCGTGGTATTGGCATCCATCCTGTTTGGGTTTTTGTACCAAGGCGGGGCAGAATTGGCGTTGTGGACATCCATCCCACGCGAATTGATTGTTGTGATCCAAGCTTTGGTCATTTTGTTCACGGGTGCGCTGGATAACATGGTGCGCGCGCCGTTGGAAAAAATGTTTATCAAACTGAACCGGAACAAGGGGTAAAGCCATGCAATTTTTTATCGACTTGTTAACCGTATCGGATTCGACATTACGTTTGGCAACACCACTGTTACTGGCCTGTCTTGCAGGGTTATTTTCAGAACGCGCCGGCATTTTCGACATCGGGCTAGAAGGCAAGATGTTAGCAGCCGCGTTTTTTTCAGCGGCCGTGGCATTTGTGTCGGGATCTGTGTTCTTGGGACTACTGGCGGGGATTGCAGCGTCTTTGGCGTTGTCTCTGCTGCATGGATTGGCCTCGATCACATTTCGCGGGAATCAATTGATTTCCGGCGTGGCCATCAATTTTTTGGCGGCAGGCATGACCGTATTGGTCGCCCAAAGCTGGTTCCAGCAAGGCGGCCGAACCCCGTCGTTGTTTGGGGGCGCACGATTTGAATCGCTGGACCTGCCCTTTACCAATGCGCTTGCGGGTCTGCCATTTCTGGGGCCCATCTATGCGGAATTGATTTCAGGGCATTCGATTTTGGTTTATCTGGCACTGGCATGCGTACCAGCGTCCTGGTGGGTTCTGTACCGCACCCGCTTTGGCCTGCGGCTGCGCGCCGTCGGAGAAGCGCCCGAAGCGGTCGACACCGCGGGCATTTCTGTGGTTGGACTGCGTTATAGCGCCGTGATGATCTGCGGCGTGTTGTGCGGTATTGCAGGCGCCTATATGGCGACGGCATTACAGGCCGGGTTCGTCAAAGATATGACCGCTGGGCGCGGCTATATCGCGCTTGCCGCTCTGATTTTTGCCAAATGGCGGCCTTGGTATGCGCTGTATTCTTGTTTGCTGTTCGGGTTTTTGCAGGCTTTGGCGTTGCGTCCTGACCTGATCGAAAAATACCTAGGGTTCCATGTCCAGGTGCAATTGCTAGATGCTCTGCCCTATGTTCTGACGGTGATCATCCTGGCCGGGTTTGTTGGCAAAGCCATCCCCCCCCGCGCCGGCGGCGAACCCTATGTAAAAGAACGATAGATAACATCTAGGCCTGCGACAAAATTACGCCGCAGGCCTTGCTTTTTCGATCCAGACTGCGATAGATCATATATGCAGTTTTACCTACCCATAGCAGAAGTATCGGTGAACATTTTCCTGGTCCTTGGACTGGGGGGAATCGTTGGCATTCTGTCGGGTATGTTTGGCGTTGGTGGGGGGTTTTTGTTGACCCCTCTTTTGTTTTTTATTGGCATCCCGCCGGCCGTCGCGGTGGCCACGCAATCCACGCAAATTGTAGCATCGTCCATTTCCGGAGTTTTGGCGCATTTACAGCGTAAAACCGTCGATTTCAAAATGGGGTCGATATTGGTGATCGGCGGTTTGATCGGCGCCGGACTGGGTGTTATATTATTTAATTACCTGAAATCACTGGGTCAGGTCGATCTGCTGGTTCGCCTATGTTATGTGGTGTTCTTGGGCGTCATCGGTGGGCTGATGTTTATCGAAAGTCTGCGCGCCATGCGCCGCCAAAAACAGGGCTATACCCCTGCCCCACGCCGCAAACGGGGTTTGGTGGAAACGCTGCCATTCAAAATGCGGTTTCGAACATCTGGCCTGTATATCTCGGTGATCCCCCCTTTGATCGTCGGATTATGCGTGGGCGTCCTATCGGCCATCATGGGCGTTGGCGGGGGATTTATCATGATCCCCGCAATGATTTATGTCCTGCATATGCCGACCAAGGTTGTTGTGGGAACATCCCTGTATCAGATCATTTTTGTAACTGCATTCACCACCATCCTGCATTCCGTCACCAGCCAGACGGTGGACGTGGTTTTGGCGATATTGTTATTACTGGGTGCGGTGATCGGCGCACAATTTGGCACACAAATCGGGGCAAGGCTTAAGGCGGAACAGCTGCGGATATTGTTGGCCACTATGGTATTACTGGTTTGTTTCAAAATCGCATTGGAACTACTGATTGAACCTACAGAGCTGTATTCGATCAGTCGCGTGGCCATCCTGCCATGATCCGTATTGTTTGCGCCCTGATCCTGTTCCTTGCATCCGCAGCGCAGGCGGAAAATATCGTTTTGGGCATGAACCATGACGAAGTCAAAATTACCGCAAATTTTGACGGATCGGAAATCTTGATTTTTGGTGCGATCAAACGCGATGCACCGCAGGCGCAGGGCGCATTGGGCGTGATCGTGACCATCGTTGGCCCCAATGAACGCGTCAAGGTACGTCGCAAGGAACGCAAATTCGGGATCTGGATGAATACCGACGAAATCGAAGTTGACGCAGCGCCCAGTTTCTATGCTGTCGCCACATCGATGGCATGGGGCGACATTATTTCCGATACCGAGGATCTGCGCCATCGCATATCCATTCCCCGTGCCATCCGTGCAGTGGACACCCGCGTGACGGATACGGACCTGTTTAATGACGCGCTAAAACGCATTCGTGAATCGCAGGGCAAATACGGGATCTATGAAAATGGTGTGATTTTGGACCAAGACACGCTGTTTCAAACACGCATCCCCATGCCGGCCAATTTGACGGCGGGCGATTACAAAACACGCATTTTTTTGACGCGCGACCGGCAGGTTGTTTCAAATTTTGAAACGGTCATCGATGTCCGCAAAGTGGGGATCGAAGAATTCCTATACACCCTGGCGCATGAACAGCCGTTTTTATATGCGCTAATGTCCTTGGCCATTGCGGTTGTGGCAGGATGGGGTGCGTCAGCATTTTTCCGCATGCTGCGCACCCAGTGATGTCACCGCGGCGCCATGCGAATGGCACCGTCCAGTCGAATTGTTTCGCCGTTCAGCATATCGTTTTCGAAAATATGACAGACCATTTTCGCATATTCAGCCGGATGGCCCAGTCGTGACGGGAACGGCACCTGTTGGCCCAGCGATTCCTGAACCTCTTGCGGTAATGATTCCAGCAGTGGGGTTAGAAACAAACCGGGTGCGATGGACATAACACGCACGCCCGTTTGTGCCAAATCGCGCGCCATCGGCAGGGTCATGCCAACAATGCCACCCTTGGATGCGGCATAGGCCACCTGCCCAATTTGCCCGTCATAGGCGGCCACGGACGCGGTGTTGACAATCACCCCCCGCGCGCCATCTGCCGTTAGCGGGTCGTTGCGTGTCATCCACATCGCCGCCTGCGAGGCCACGTTAAAGGTGCCGATCAAGTTGACGGAAATCACTTTGGAAAACAAACCTGCGTCATGGGCCTGATCACGCGATACGGTTTTGGCAGCTGGGCCGATACCGGCGCAATTCACTGCCAAATGTAATCCGCCGTCCTGCGCCACCTTGGCGACGGATGCCGCGACCTGATCAGAATTGGTCACATCGACCTGTTCGAAGCGGGCCCCTGTTTCTGCGACCACCTGTTCAGCCGCGTCTGCGTTCATATCGAATATGGTGACACGCACACCCTTGGCAGATAACGCGCGCACTGTGGACGCGCCCAGCCCCGATGCACCCCCTGTTACAATCGCAACTGTTTTTTCGGAAAACTCCATGCCTATGCCTCTTGCTTGGGAAATTGGGGGGATATTAGAACGGGGTTTGCAAAATGTGCATGTGACCCTACGTCACGAAAAAGAGATTGTTATTTTTGTCCCCTTGTTTGAATATGCCACCATGACACAGACAGCCCCAGACCACCGATCCGATTTTTTCGATTTCCAAACACTGGACACACGGTGGATGGATAATGACGCCTATGGCCATATGAATAATGTTGTGCATTATTCGCTGATAGACACGGCCGTCACGAATTGGCAGCGCGCGCGTGGATTTTTCGATCTGACGGATGTGCAATTTTTCGTGGTGGAAAGCGGCTGCAAATATCTGGCACAGGCGGCCTATCCCGACACAATCCATCTGGGGCTATGCGTGACGCATATCGGGCGCACATCTTGGCGCTATGATGTTGGACTGTTTCGCAATGATGATGATCGCGCCTTTGCGCTTGGGTTTTTCGCGCAGGTCCAAGTGGACGCGAAAACACAACGCCCCACACCGATGGGGGCATTGGTGTTGGATCATCT
>BB_Man_B_Liq_inBBDRAFT_1000145_pt1 | contig 12420 bp, 10 predicted proteins | sample BBManParaguerPR_4_FD_10244 | JGI IMG/M metagenome (IMG submission 10244) | reverse complement strand
AAAACAGTCGTCTGGGTTTGGATCAATCTTTGCGGTTCATCCGGTTTTCAATCAGATCGTCCACCACAGAGGGATCGGCCAATGTTGATGTATCGCCCAAGGCGCCGAAATCATCCTCCGCGATTTTGCGCAGGATGCGGCGCATGATTTTGCCGGATCGGGTTTTGGGCAAACCAGGCGCCCATTGGATCAGGTCAGGTGATGCAATGGGACCGATTTCCTTGCGCACCCAATTGCGCAATTCGATGCGCAATTCGTCGCTGGGCTCTTCTCCGGCCATCAGTGTGACATAGCAGTAAATGCCTTGTCCCTTGATGTCATGGGGGTACCCGACAACGGCGGCTTCGGATACTTTGTCATGCGCGACAAGGGCGCTTTCGACTTCGGCGGTGCCCATGCGGTGGCCGGATACGTTGATCACGTCATCGACGCGGCCGGTGATCCAGTAATATCCGTCTGCGTCACGACGGCAGCCGTCGCCTGTGAAATAATACCCTTTGTAGTCAGAGAAGTATGTTTTCACAAAACGGTCATGATCGCCGTAAACCGTGCGCATTTGGCCGGGCCAGCTGTCTTTCATGCACAGCACGCCTTCGGCCTCAACTGATGTGATTTCCGCGCCGGATTGGGGATCAAGGATGATAGGCTGTACGCCAAAGAATGGGGTTGTGCATGACCCTGGTTTGGTCGCGGTTGCACCGGGTAGGGGGGTCATCAAATGACCGCCGGTTTCGGTTTGCCACCATGTGTCAACGATGGGGCATTTGCCCTTGCCGACCACATCATTGTACCAATTCCAGGCTTCGGGGTTGATGGGTTCACCCACTGTGCCCAGTACCTTCAACGATGACAGATCGCATTTTTCGACGAATTCTGTGCCCTGACCCATCAACGCACGGATTGCGGTTGGGGCGGTATAGAATTGATTGACTTTGTGTTTTTCGCAGACCTGCCAGAACCGCGATGCGTCGGGGTATGTGGGCACGCCTTCGAACATCAATGTGGTGGCGCCATTGGCCAAAGGTCCATAGACGATATAGCTGTGACCTGTCACCCAGCCTACGTCAGCGGTACACCAGTAAATGTCACCTTCGTGATAGTCGAACACATATTCATGCGTCATCGCGGCCCAGACCAGATAGCCACCAGAACAATGCTGAACGCCCTTGGGCGCACCCGTTGAACCTGATGTGTACAGGATAAACAGCGGATCTTCGGCGTTCATGGCCTCGGGCGCGCAGTCAGCGGATGCCGATGCCATGGCGGCGGTATAGGAATGATCGCGGCCCGAGGCCATGGTGACATCACCGCCGGTGCGTTCAACGACCAGAGTTTGCACATCGCCGCAAATTTCCAGCGCCTTGTCAACGTTGGCTTTCAGCGGTGTGTTGCGTCCGCCGCGGGGGGCCTCATCCGCGGTGACGATCAAGGATGCTTTGCATCCGTCAACGCGTGCGGCCAAGGCTTCGGGTGAAAATCCGGCAAAGACGATGGAATGGATGGCACCAATGCGCGCACAGGCCAGCATCGCATAGGCGGCCTCGGGGATCATGGGTAAATACAATACAACCCGGTCGCCTTTGCCGACGCCCATTGATTTATAGACGTTTGCCAGTTTGTTCACCTGTTGCGACAGCTCGTTATAGGTGATGTGTTTGCTTTCATCTGGGTTGTCGCCTTCCCAGATGATGGCGGTTTGGGTACCGCGCGTTGGCAGGTGGCGATCCACACAGTTTGCCGCAACGTTTAATTCGCCGTCCTCAAACCATTTGATGGAAACATCCGGATGGCCATAGTTGACGTTTTTGATTTTGGTATATGGTTTGATCCAATCGATGCGTTTGCCATGTTCGGCCCAAAATGCGTCAGGATCATTGATCGACTGCGCATACATCGCGTCATATTTATTTTTGTCGATATGCGCATTTGAAATGAAATCTGCGCTGGGTGGATACATTTTATCAGACATAATTTCCCCGTATTCTTGGTTATTAGGGTCCAGAAAGATTTCAGGGCAACCGGTAAGTTGCCCTGACGTTTTGATCAGATTGCCAGATATTCGGCCCGAAGGTCGGCATTGTCCAGCACCTCTTTGGCGGTGCCATCAAAGACCACGGATCCGGTGTCCAAAATCACGGCACGATCGGACAGGTTCAATGCGCGAACAGCGTTTTGTTCAACGATCACGGTTGTGATACCCTGTTCGCGGATCAGATGCAGTGTTTTTTCGATTTCGTCCACGATCACGGGCGCCAAGCCTTCGTATGGTTCGTCCAGCAACAATACCTTGATGTCGCGGGCCAAGGCGCGGGCGATGGCCAACATTTGTTGTTCGCCGCCCGACAATGTCACGCCCTCTTGTTTGCGGCGTTCGCCCAAGCGGGGGAACAGGTCGTACAACCGATCAATGCCCCAACCTACGGGTTCAACAATTTGGGCCAATTGCAGGTTTTCCTCGACCGTTAGGCCGGGGATGATGCGACGATCTTCTGGGACCAGACCGATCCCAGCGACGGCCGCTTCGTGGCTGGCCATTGTGTGCAGGTGTTGGTGATCCAGCCAAATTTCGCCTTTGACCAGCTGGGGGTTGTCCAGACGGGCAATGGTGCGCAGGGTCGATGTTTTGCCTGCGCCGTTGCGCCCCAGCAGGGCCAAAATTTCGCCTTCATGAACGTTAAAGCTGACACCTTGGACGATATAGCTCTCTCCGTAGTAGGCATGAATGTCATGCACAGACAGGAATGCAGGTGCATGCGTTTGTGTTGCAAGATTTCCACTCATCATGCTGTCTCCTTATTGTGTTTCGCCCAGGTAGGCTTCTTTGACTTTGGGGTTGCCTTTGATGTTTTCTGGCGTGTCCTCAACCAAAGGTGTGCCTTGTGCCAAAACGGTGATCCGGTCTGCCAAAGAAAACACAACATGCATGTCATGTTCAATAATGGCGATGGTGATGTCACGTTCTTCTTTGATCTGTTTTAGCAGATCGATGGTGTTGTTGGTGTCAGCACGCGCCATACCTGCGGTTGGTTCGTCCAACAACAACAGGCGTGGGGTTTGCGACAGACACATGCCAATTTCCAAACGCCGTTTATCACCGCGCGACATGGATGCCGCATGCATGTGACGTTTGTCAGCCATATTCATGTCGACCAGCATTTCCTCGGCTTGTTCCATCACATCGCGATGTGACAAGAACCCGCTGACGGCATCCAATTTGAATGACCCATCGCGTTTGGCGAAAATTGGGATCATCATATTTTCCAATACGGACAGATCACCGAAAATTTCGGGGGTTTGGAACACCCGTGAAATCCCCATTTGGTTGATTTCATAGGGGTTGCGGCCCAACACGGATTGGCCGTCAAACATGACGCTGCCCGTATCCGGGATCAGTTTCCCGATCAAGCAGTTCAACAAGGTTGATTTGCCCGCTCCGTTTGGCCCGATAATCGCGTGGCATGTGTTTTCTTGTACACTTAGGTTCACATCACCCAGCGCCTGTAGGCCGCCGAAACGTTTGCCTACGTCTTTTACGTCTAGAATACCCATTGTTTGTACCCCTTATTCCGTAGACTTTGTTTGTTTGTCATCAGATTTGCCCGACATTTTGCGCGCAATCTTTTGACCCAGTTCGACCAAGCCACCTGGCAAGAAAATGATGACTGCCATAAACATCAGACCCAATGTCAGGTGCCACCCTTTGCCGATAAACGGATAGATGATGGCGACAACGAAATCCTCAAGCCCGTCGGGCAGGAATGCAAACCATTCGTGCAGCAGGTTCGAGTTGATTTTTGAAAAGATGTTTTCAAAGTATTTGATCAAGCCTGCGCCCAGAACCGGACCGATCAGGGTGCCGATGCCACCAAGGATTGTCATCAAAACAACTTCTCCTGATGCGGTCCATTGCATACGCTCGGCGCCGGCCAATGGGTCCATGGCGACCATCAGACCGCCGGCCAGACCAGCATACATGCCAGAAATCACAAAGCAGGCCAGCATATAGGGGCGTGTGTTCAATCCGGTATATGTCAAACGCTGTTGGTTTGATTTGATGGCGCGCAGCATCAATCCGAATGGTGACCGGAAAATGCGGATCGCAACATAGAATGCAATCAACAAAATCACGCCCGCCAGATAGTAACCGACATTGAATGTCCACAACCAACCAGCGACATTGACCTGTAAACTATCGCTCATTTCCATGCCGAACAGGCTGGGGGCTGGGATGTTACCAGTTGTATTGGCCCCATCCAAAATGCGCGGATCGTCCAATGCAGTTTGCAAACCGGTTTCCCCGCCTGTGATCGGTGTCAACACGGATGCGGCCAAGGCAAATGACATCTGCGCAAAGGCCAGTGTCAGGATCGAGAAGTAGATGCCGGAACGACGCAATGAGATATAGCCGATCAGGATTGAAAACAGACCCGCAACCACCGTTGAAATCAAAATCGCAGGGATGACGTTTATCGTCAGCAATTTCAGCATCCAAACGCCGGCATAGGATCCTGCGCCCAAAAATGCGGCGTGGCCAAAGGACAGATACCCTGTCAAACCAAACAGAATGTTAAAACCAACCGCAAAGATGCCAAAGATGACAAAGCGTTGCATCAGGTCAGGATAGCCCGCATTAAACTGGGCCAATGCTGACCCTTCGGGAAAGGGGTTCAGGATGATTGGTGCAAGGGCAACCAACAGCGCGACAGCAACCAGCAGGGACGTGTCTTTTTTGTTTAAACCTAGCATGAATTAGTCCTCCATCACGCCTTTACGGCCCATCAGACCACGCGGACGGGTCAACAGAATTACGATTGCAGCAAGATAGATCACAACTTGGTTAATCCCTGGCAGCAGTTCGATGATTTGGCGCATGGACGCAAAGCTTTCAAGAATGCCCAACAGTAGGCCGGCCAAAATCGCACCGGGTAACGACCCCATGCCGCCAACAACAACCACAACGAACGAAATCACAAGGAAATCCATCCCCATGTGATAGTTAGGTGGGTTGATCGGGGTATACATCACACCCGCCAGACCCGCGACCGCGGCGGCAATACCGAACATAATGGTAAAACGGCGGTCAATGTTGATCCCCAGCAATCCAACGGTTTCGCGATCGGCCATGCCGGCACGCACAACCATACCAAATGTGGTGAATTGCAAAAATGCCAGAACGCCGCCGACCAAAACCGCCGCAAAGCAGAAATAAATGATCCGCCAGTAGGGATAGATGATTGCGCCGGGCTCCATGCCAATCATTGCACCAAAGTCGAATGATCCGAAAAATGCCTGGGGGGCGTTCATCGGGATCTGGTTCGCACCAAAGTAATATTTTACGATTTCCTGCAAAACAATGGCCAGACCAAAGGTCACCAAGATCTGGTCCGCATGGGGGCGCTTATAGAAATGTTTGATCAAACCGCGTTCCATGATCACGCCAATGGCGATCATGACGGGGATCGTAAACAAAATCGCAAGCGGCACACTCCAATCAATGATGGCCTGTCCGGTGCTTTCGCCGAACCACCCTTGGACATAGGGGACCTCTACCTTGAGTGGATTGCCCAGAAAGTCCTTCTTGGTTTCGTCGATGACCGTATGCGACAGTGACAAAATGCGGTTCAATGTGACCGCACAGAATGCGCCCAACATAAACAACGCACCATGCGCGAAATTCACGACACCTAATGTGCCAAAGATCAGTGTTAGACCAAGCGCAATAAGGGCATAAGCGCTGCCTTTGTCTAACCCGTTTAAGATTTGTAGAATGATTTGATCCATGTAGCCCCCTAGATCCCGCATGCGAGATCAAGAATTTATAGCGGCCCGGGCCGCTGTTGAATTTTCCCAAAAATATGGAAGGACCCCGCGATTAACGCGGGGTCTGTGTGCAATTATGCACCTGGGTTACATGAACCCAATTCGCCACCAAAGATTGAGGCGTCATATGTCACTGCGGCTGCAGGTGTCACGTCAACGATTTCCAACAGGTCAAAGTCTGATGTTGGGTTTTCGTTACCCTTCACAACCAGAACGTCTTTGAAACACTGGTGGTCTTCGGCACGGTACAATGTTGGACCATTGCCCAGACCGTCGAATTCGAAACCTTCTAGGGCTTGGCCAACACCACATGGGTTGAATGTGCCCGCACGTTCACATGCGTCAGCATACAGCAGTGTCTGACAATATGTTGTGTGTGCCGCCTGTGAGGGTGGGAAGCCGTATTTTTCACCGAATGATTTCACAAATGCGTTGGTACCTGCATAACGTGCGCCTGCAACGTTTTCCAAAGACCAGTGCCAGTTTGTGGACCCAAAGATGCCAGCCACGTTTTTACCCGCACCTTTCGCCATCAGGCGTGAATACAGGGGAACAACGATTTCAAAGTTTTTGCCATTGGCTTGGGCTGCGCGCAGACCAAACTGAACCGCAGAAGTCAAAGAGTTGACCATGTTGCCGCCGTAGTGGTTCAGAACCAGAACGTCCGCACCCGAGTTCAGAACAGGGGCGACATAAGACGAGAAGTCAGTTTGTGCCAGTGGTGTTTTCACCGCTGCAACTGTTTCCCAGCCCATCGCTTCTGTGGATGTGCGAACCGCTTCTTCTGTGGTGTAACCCCAGTTATAGTCGGCGGTCAGGTGATAGGCCTTGCGGTCTTTGCCGTAACGGTCGGCCAAGATCGGCGCCAGTGCCGCACCAGACATGTAAGAGTTAAAGAAGTGGCGGAAGCCATTTGCTTTTTTGTCTTTGCCCGTTGTGTCGTTTGAGTGTGTCAGACCGGCCATAAAGATGATGCCCGCTTCTTGGCACAGGGCCTGAACCGCAACAGCCACACCAGATGACGAACCACCGGTGATCATAACTGCGCCGTCTTTTTCGATCATCGAACGTGCGGATGCGCGTGCGGCGTCTGGTTTGGTTTGTGTGTCACCTGTGACGTACTCAACCTTTTTGCCCAAGATGCCGTTGCCCTTCAGCGCTTTCGAGCTGAACGTGTTCAACATGCCGCCGTCGCCTTCACCGTTCAGGTGTTCAACCGCCAGCATATAGGCGCGCAATTCGTCCGCGCCTTCGTCGGCATAGGGGCCAGTTTGTGGTACGTTAAAACCCAGGGTAACAGTTGAACCAGTTGGTTCGTTTACATAAGCAGCAGCGGATGAGGCTGTGAAAATTGTTGGCAGAGCAAGGCCCGCGCCTGCAACTGCACCAGATTTGATCACGCCACGGCGCGTCAGGTCTAATTTGGACATAAAATCCTCCCATTAAGTTTTTGCAAATCGGCTCCTCCTGCCGATGCAATGCACATTTGTGCTGTCTTATTATTCCCGTGTTTCAGAAAATTTCGCAATAACACTTTCAAATACAATAATCTTTTTGTAAATTATTACACAGTATGCAAAGGTATTTTGTAAAGATATTTACAATTCTTGGGGCATCTTGTTGTTACTTGGGGGTTTTTCATGGCGTTAGATACTGGATCGACTGGTGCGCGACTGCGTGAACGGCGTATTGCGGTGGGGTTAAAACAGGCAGAATTGGCTGAAATGGTCGGAATTTCGGCGTCATATTTAAACCTGATTGAACACAATCGGCGCAGAATCGCAGGAAAATTGTTGATAAATCTTGCCAATGCACTAGAGATGGATGCCGCGACCTTGTCAGAGGGGGTGCAATCTTCGTTGGTTGGGCGGTTAAAGGAATGTGCCAGCGACCATGGGCGGGATGGCCAAGTTATTGAACGCGCTATCGATTTTGCAACCCGTTTCCCGCAATGGGCGGAATTGACGATTTCACTGGATCGCAAATTGCGTCAGATGGAACAGACAGTAGATGTTTTGAATGATCGTCTGTCGCATGATCCACATTTGGCAACATCGTTACACGAGGTTCTGACAACAGTTACGGCCATCCGGTCGACATCGTCAATTTTAGCGGATACAGACGATATCGCCCCTGAATGGCGTAGTCGATTTCACCGGAATCTAAACGAAGACAGCCGGCGATTGACCGAAGGGGCCCAAGCCTTGGTGTCATATCTGGATACATCATCCCAAGATACAGTGTCCATAGGTACGCCATGGGATGAATTGGATGCGTTCTGGGCCGCGCATGAGTATTGTTTTGATGACTTTGATCATTTTTCCCCCCAAGACTGGCAGGCCTATATCGCGGATGCGCGTGAATTGATGTCGGGGCAGGCGCGATCATTGGCGATGGATTTTGCCAACCGTTACTTGGACGATGCGGCCAGAATTCCCAAACAAACCTTGATGGATGCTGTTGATGTATGTGGGTTTGACACGGTGCAATTGGCCCAAGCGGTGCGATCTGATATTCCGACCGTAATGCGGCGCTTGGCGTTTTTATCATCGCAGGATTTAGGAACCGATATTGGTCTGGCCTGTTGCGATGCCTCGGGCAGTTTTACTATGCGAAAACCGGTTGCGGGGTTTCATATTCCGCGATTTGGGTCGGCCTGCGCCTTGTGGCCCATTTTCGCGGCGATCGGTCGGCCCATGGCCCCCATTTCAATGGTATTGCGCCATACAGGCCGCGAGGGCGGGACATTTGACACCATCAGCTATGCCGAGGTCCAGCCTGCCTATGATACAACACCCTATCCCATGACGCGGTCCTATATGTTGATCATTCCACGGCACGAAACAGACGGAATTGACCCTTTGCGTGTTGGGGCCGCCTGCCGGGTCTGTGCGCGCAATGCCTGTCCTGCCCGGCGCGAAGGCAGCATTCTAGGGCATCAAGGTCTTTGACAAATTTGGCAAATACGTCTTAGATGTCATAAAAAATGTGCAGCGCGACAAACGGGGGAAACGGGATGAGCAAGACTGTCTTGCTGATCGAGGATGAGCCAAACATCATCGAGGCGATCAGTTTTATACTGTCACGGGATGGTTGGACGGTTGCCACACATTCAAACGGTCATGATGCTAACGATGCGATTTTGCGCCGCAAACCGGATTTGGTGATCTTGGACGTTATGTTGCCTGGCAAAAGCGGATTTGATATTTTACGCGATCTGCGGCAAGACGCGCAGTTCCAAGATTTGCCCGTATTGATCTTGACCGCGCGTGGCCAAACCAAAGATCGCGAATTGGCCCAGTCTTTGGGGGTCAGCCGTTTCATGACCAAGCCGTTTTCTAATGCCGATGTCTTGGCCGCGGCAAATGATCTGGTGCCCTAACAATGGCCAAGAAGCCCCCGATATTTCTAGAACGCGATCGATACCGCACCCGCCGTTTGGTAGATGCGCTGCGTGTTTTGCCGATCTTGGCTGGCATTTTGTGGCTTTTGCCCGCGCTTTGGGCCAATGACACCCAAAATCCACCAGAAATCGCCCGTCTGGCGATTTATTTTTTCTGTACCTGGGCGCTTATGATTGTACTCAGTTTCGCATTGTCACGCCGGTTGCGCCATTCTGCCGAATTTGCGGGCGGAATTGGCACTGACGGGCCATCAGCACCGCGGGACCGCGACTGACATGATCAATTTTCTGATTTCAGCCAGCATTTTCTATGTTGCCGTGTTATTTTTCGTGGCATTTTGGGCTGAACGTGCTGCCGCGCAGGGGCGGGGGGCATGGTTGCGGTCGCCTTGGGTCTATACGCTGTCACTGTCCATTTACTGCACGGCGTGGACATTTTATGGGGCTGTGGGATATGCGGCACGATCTGGGTTGGAATATCTGACCATTTACCTTGGGCCCAGTTTGGTGATGCTGGGATGGTGGTGGATCCTGCGTAAATTGGTACGTATCGGTCGGGCGCAGCGGGTGACATCGATTGCGGATTTGTTGTCATCGCGGTTTGGAAAATCAAATTTATTGGCCGCATTGGTTACCGTTTTGGCCGTTGTCGGAACAACGCCCTATATCGCGTTGCAATTGCAATCCGTGACCTTGTCATTTTCGGCCTTTGCGCAGGCTGACGATCTTGGCATGATGGGGGCGGGGAATGACAGGTCAGCATTATGGGTTGCGCTGGGTCTGGCGTTTTTCACGATTATTTTTGGGACGCGAAATCTGGATGTGAACGAACGACACCACGGTGTTGTCATGGCCATTGCTGTCGAAGCGATTGTAAAATTATGCGCGCTTGTGGCCGTGGGCATCTTTGTGGTCTGGGGTGTCAGTGGCGGTCTGGCCCCGATGTTAGAGGCGATCAACGCATCCCCGCACCAGAATTGGCACATGGATAATGCGCGCTGGGTGGCTTTGACATTTTTATCAGCTGCAGCGTTTTTAACACTGCCGCGTATGTTTCAGGTGCTTGTCGTCGAAAACGAAGACGAACGCCATTTACAGACGGCATCTTGGGCATTTCCCACCTATGTTTTGTTGATGTCCCTCTTTGTTTTGCCCATCGCCGTTGTTGGGCAATCGATATTGCCCCAAGGGTCGAACCCAGATTTATATGTTTTGACAATCCCTTTGGCATTAGGACAGGATACCTTGGCCATTTTGTCGTTCTTGGGCGGGTTTTCATCGGCCACCTCAATGGTGGTGGTGGCATCCTTGGCCTTGGCGACCATGGTGTCGAACCACATCGTTATGCCCATTTGGTTGCGGTACTGGCAGGGCAAGTTTTCGGCGTTTGGCGATGTGCGGCGTATTGTGTTGTTGGCGCGGCGGGTCTCGATCGGGTTCGTATTGTTTTTGGGCTATCTCTATTATTCGCTGTCTGGTGGCAGTGCAGCATTGGCCGCGATCGGGTTGATTTCGTTTACGGGCGTGGCCCAAGTGTTACCTGCCATGATCGGTGGGTTGTTTTGGCGCGGATCGACCCGCATGGGTGCGATTTGCGGGCTGCTGGTTGGGTTTTTTGTTTGGGGCTATAGCCTGTTTTTGCCCAGTTTTGGGGCCGATGTGGTGATGTCGGCAAACCTGATGCAGAATGGCCCGTGGGGCATTGGGGCGCTGCGGCCACAGGCGTTATTCGGAATTGATGGGCTGGATCCGCTGGTTCACACAATATTCTGGAGCATGCTGTTAAATGCCGTGGTTTTTGTCTTTGTATCACTGATTGATTTCCCATCCCCCTTGGAACGATTGCAGGGTGCACAGTTTGTAAATGTATTTGATCATTCTTCTGCGACCAGTGGCTGGACCGGCAAAGCCGGCCAAAGCGAAGATTTAATGGTCATGGCGCAACGCATCATCGGATCGGTGCAGGCGCAAAAATTGTTCCAGTCCGAGGCGCACAAGCAAGGCGTATCCGGATTTTTGCCCGAACCGACCCCCGAATTCCTTGAACGTTTGGAACGTGAATTGGCGGGATCCGTTGGGGCGGCCACGGCCCATGCGATGGTCGGGCAAATTGTGGGCGGCACATCGGTCACAGTGCAGGATTTGATGGCCGTGGCCGATGAAACGGCCCAGATGATGGAGTATTCGTCGCGTTTGGAATTGCAATCAGAAGAGCTAAGTCGAACGGCCCGTCAGCTGCGCAATGCAAACGATAAACTTACACAGATCTCGGTACAAAAGGATGCGTTTTTATCCCAGATCAGCCATGAATTACGCACGCCCATGACCTCAATCCTGGCATTTTCCGAAATCATGAAAGAGGCAGGTGACCTAGATCGGCAAGATTTGAACAAATATGCCACCATCATTCATGCAGAATCGACGCGCCTGACCCGATTGCTGGATGATTTGCTGGATCTTAGTGTTTTGGAAAACGGGCAGGTCCATTTGAATTTGGTGGCCTGCAGTCCAAATGATTTGCTGCGCAGGGCCATTGCGACCGTTCAAGCCGGTGAAGCGCATCGGATACTGCGTATAAATTTGCGCCTAAGCGATACGGTTCCCGATGTGATTACCGATCCTGATCGCTTGGGACAGGTCTTTATCAATCTCATCACAAATGCACGCAAATATTGCGATGCCGCTGCGCCTGAATTGACAATTTCGCTGACGCATCGCGCGGGGCGCATAATTTGCGATTTTGTTGATAATGGATCGGGCATTCCCAAAGAGGATCAGGAAATGATTTTCGAAAAATTCGCTCGTGTTGGCCAAACCAAGGCGGGTGGCGCAGGGTTGGGATTGGCCATATGTCGCGAAATCATGGGGCGTTTGGGGGGCGACATCGCTTATCTACCGGGGCAGGGCGGTGGGGCGTTTCGCGTGACCTTTGCTGTGGATGCGCATAATTTTAGTGGCCATTAAGGAAATTGTAACCGATCACATGCCATTGTTCGGACATAGCGTCGGCACATGGTTTTAGGATGGAACATCGCACAATTATTCAACGCAAACTGTCGCGTTCGGATCGGGGCAAGGCACCGCAAAATGCGGGGCAGTGGGCCAAATGCGTGACCCGCGCGGCCCATGTGGCGCTGGCGCTGCCGTTAACGGCCGGACGGCGGCATGCGTTGCGGGTGCTGTCGGACGACGTGCCT
>BB_Man_B_Liq_inBBDRAFT_1000144_pt1 | contig 12465 bp, 12 predicted proteins | sample BBManParaguerPR_4_FD_10244 | JGI IMG/M metagenome (IMG submission 10244) | reverse complement strand
TATAACAGATTTATATTAAAGGAGAATAGCACATGTCAGCATCAGTTGACCAAAAATTTGAAACTTTCGTAGAAGAAACTCTTGAGGAAAAAGCGCCAACTGATGGTGCCAAGAAGGCAGACGGCATGATTGCTGCATCTATTCCTGCACCTCAAGATACCGCAAAGGATAACCTCGGCGGTCCTACGAATCAGAACTATAAGCAAGATAACGATTCTGCAAAGATTGCAAACAAGGGTACATCAAAAGTTAACGATGTACAAACCAAGGGCGCTAAACCAGCAGAAGGTTCACCTGGCAAACTCAAGGAAGAAGAGGAGACCACCGATGAGGTAGTTACCGAAACTCCTTCGTTCAGTGTTGAAGAGGATGTAAATGCTCTGATTGCTGGTGAAGATCTTTCCGAAGAGTTCAAAGAAAAGACAAGAACAATCTTCGAAGCAGCAGTCAAGTCGAAACTTGCTGAAGAGACCAAGAAGATTGAAGAAGCATTTGAGGCACGCCTCTCTGAGCAAGTTGAAACTCTTAAGTCAGAACTTGCTGAGAAGATGGATAAGTTCCTCGATTATGTTGCTGAAGAGTGGAAGAAAGAGAATGAACTCGAAATCCACAACGGCATCAAACTGGAAATGGCAGAGTCCTTCATGTCTGGCATGAAGAATCTTTTTGAAGAAAATAATGTACAACTCCCTGAAGATAAATATGATGTTCTCGATGAGATGACACAAAAATTAGATGAGATGGAAGAGAAGCTCAATGAGCAGATTGAAAAGAACATGTCACTCAATGGCACAATCAAGACCTTTGTAAAGGAATCGATTGTCGCTGAAGTTTCCAAGGGTCTTGCTCAAACCCAAGCAGAGAAGCTTGCTTCTCTTGCTGAAGGAGTTGAGTTCGAGTCCGAAGAATCCTTTAAGTCGAAACTTGAAACCATTAAGGAAAATTATTTCCCTAAGGCGAAGGTAGAACTTAAGGAAGACATTGCAACTTCTGAAGTTGCATCTCCCGCTGAGGGTCCAATGGCTGCCTATGTTCAGGCAATTTCCCGTTGGAAATAATTATTAACTAAACCACTACTACTTACTAGGAGAAAAAACATGTTAGGCATGTCCCAACAACTCCAGGAGAAGTGGGCACCTGTTCTTGAGCACGGTGATCTTCCTAAGATTGAAGATAACTACAAGAGAGCTGTCACTTCTGTCCTGCTTGAAAACCAAGAGCGTGTTATCCGTGAGGAGCGTCAAATCCTGTCGGAAGCACTGCCTACCGTAAATACTGATCCAACTGGCGCTGGCGTTCCAGGTTTCTCTGGTTCCGCTGCTGCTGCTGGTCCTGTTGCAGGTTTCGACCCCGTTCTGATCTCTCTGATCAGACGTGCAATGCCAAACCTGGTCGCATATGACCTGGCAGGCGTTCAACCAATGAACGGTCCTACTGGACTGATCTTCGCAATGCGTGCTCGCTACGATAACCAGTCAGGCGCTGAAGCATTCTTCAACGAAGTTAATCCTAATCAGTCGGGTACTCAAGGTGCTAACGACGTTTCGGGTGCTGCTGATGCTCTGGTTGGCGACAACCCTGCTGTTCTGAACGACACCTTCAGTGGTACTGAAGCAACTGTTCAGGCACTGTATGGCAACGCTCACGCAATGTCCACTCAGGATTCTGAGGCACTGGACAGCGACGGCAACGCTCCTGACTTCCGCGAGATGGGTTTCAGCATCGAGAAGATTGCTGTTACCGCTAAGTCCCGTGCTCTGAAGGCAGAATACAGCATCGAACTCGCACAAGACCTTCGTGCTATTCATGGTCTTGATGCTGAGTCGGAACTGGCAAACATTCTGTCCTCTGAGATTCTCGCTGAGATCAACAGAGAAGTTGTTCGTACCATCTATAAGTCCGCTAAGCGTGGTGCTCAGCATGATACCGCTACCGCTGGTATCTTCGACCTGGATGTTGACTCGAACGGTCGTTGGTCGGTTGAGAAGTTCAAGGGTCTTCTGTTCCAAATCGAGCGTGATGCAAACGCAATTGCACGCGAAACTCGTAGAGGAAAGGGCAACATGATCATGTGCTCTGCTGACGTTGCTTCTGCACTGGCAATGGCAGGCGTACTTGATTACACCCCTGCTCTGGAGGGCAACAACCGTCTCGCAGTTGACGAAACTGGTAACACCTTCGCTGGTGTTCTGAACGGTCGTTACAGAGTTTATATCGACCCATATGCAACCATCACTCGTGGTGGTACAGGTACTCAGTCGGGTAACCAGTATTATGTCATCGGTTATAAGGGTACTTCACCTTATGACGCTGGCATGTTCTACTGCCCATATGTACCTCTGCAAATGGTACGTAGCGTCGGTCAGGATGACTTCCAGCCACGTATCGGGTTCAAGACCCGTTATGGCATGGTTCTCAATCCATTCGCACAAGGCGCTGCACAACTCAGCAACAGCGATCCTCTGCATGCTAGCAACCTGGGTGCAAACGTATACTACAGAAGAGTATCGGTCGCAAACCTTATGTGAGTCATTCACATTTTACTGGACCCCTTCAAGGGGTCCTTTTTTTATGCCCATAAATATAAATGTGAAGGATTCTATAAATGACTCTCTGTAACGAAAACTTTTTATCACCATCAGGATTTAAATTAGTAATCCCTGGATTTTCAAGTATTGGATTTCAATGCACTTCTGCAAACATTCCAGGTATCGGCATGGGTGGTCCTACTCAAGCGACGCCATATAATGATTTTCAACTCACTGGTGACAAACTTAACTATGAAGATTTTAATGTAACATTTTTAATTAATGAAGATTGTCAAAATTATTCATTAATTCATAACTGGTTAGTTGGAATTACATATCCACAAAAGGCAACTCAGTGGAGAGAATTTATTGACCAGATGAAAGATAAAGATTTTCAAAATGATAATAATTTAGAACAAGTTGATATCTTTCTTCATGTATTAAACAGTAATTATAATACTGCATATAAAGTTCATTTTTTTGATGCATTTCCAATATCATTAACTCCTATGGAATTTTCTACAGAGTTATCTGATATTGATTATTTAAAAGCAAGGATTACATTTAGATACACTTATTTTAAACTATTAGACATATTCGACAAACCATTAACATTATGAGTTTACAACAACAGATCATGGAAGAGTGGAGAGAAGATGCTGATATGGGTGATGACCTATTTGAGGCAGCAAGAAACATTCCCATTCTTCATTCAAAATGGATTGATAAGTATTTAAGAATTCAATTATTAAAAAAAGAAAAAGAATACGAGTATAATAAAATTTACAAACAAAAATATAGTTATTACATGGGTAGGGAGGAAGACGCTCCTGAAGAAAAGATTATGAAGACCGAGGTTCAAATTTACCTTAATGCTGATGAAGAAATTATTAAATTAAAAGCAATGGTAGATCTGTATGAAAAGTTAGAAGGAACTGTTAAAGAGATTCTAAATAATATTAACAATCGGTCATTCCAAATTAAGAATGCAATTGATTGGTTAAGATATTCTAGAGGTATAGATGAGTGACGTTATTATCCGAAAGAAAAATGAAGTATATCTTCAATTAAAAACACCACCACATATTTCATATGAATTATCTGACCACTTCACATTTGAAGTAGAAGGTGCAAAGTTCATGCCTGCATACAGGCAGAAGTATTGGGATGGCAAAATCAGATTATTCTCACCTGGCACTGGAGAAATCTACGCTGGATTGAGAGAGTATATTGAACAGTTCTGTCAAGAACGTCAGTATACGTATGAATATGCTGACAATGAATTTTTTGGTATGCCTGATGCTGAAGATGAATTAGTTTCATTTGATGGCGTAAAGTCATTTACCAAAAAGTTTTCCACATTGAAGGCACGGGACTATCAATATAAAGCAATTTACGAAGCACTTAGAAAGAAAAGGAAACTGATTGTGTCTCCGACAGGATCAGGTAAGTCCTTTATGATCTATTCTATCGTTCGTTTCCTTCAAGAAACTGGTCAGAAAATTTTGATCGTGGTTCCAACCACCTCCCTTGTCGAACAGATGTATAAAGATTTTGAATCTTATGGTTGGGATGCTGAAGAATTTTGTCATAAAGTTTATGCTGGTCATGAAAAAGTATCATCTAAACCAGTAACTATTACCACTTGGCAATCAATTTATAAACAACATAGAAAATATTTTGAATGTTTTAGTGCTGTTATTGGAGACGAAGCGCATCTTTTTAAAGCAAAATCATTAACAGATATTTTAACCAAACTACATCATGCCAAGTATCGCATTGGATTTACTGGAACACTAGATGGCAGTAAAACAAATAAACTTGTTCTAGAAGGTTTATTTGGTCCTCATCAAAAAGTTACAAATACAAATGAATTAATTAAACAAGGACATCTTTCTAGATTAAAAATTAAAATTATTTCTTTAAGGCATAATCATATCAAATTTGATAGTTATCATGAAGAAATTGATTACTTAATTTCTCATCCTAGAAGGAATAATTTTATTAAAAATCTTGCATTAGATCTTTCTGGAAATACCCTGGTTCTTTTTAATTATGTTGAACGTCATGGTGATCCACTTTATGAACTCATAAATAGTGGTGCAAAGGATGGGAGAAAAGTATTCTTCGTACACGGTGGGGTTGATGTAAAGGACCGAGAAGAGATCCGAGCAATCACTGAGCAGGAGTCCAACGCAATCATCATCGCTAGTTACGGTACTTTTTCCACAGGCATCAATATTAAGAACTTACATAATATTATTTTTGCTTCACCTTCAAAATCTAGGGTAAGAAACCTTCAATCAATTGGTAGGGTATTAAGGAAGGGGGAGAACAAAAATACAGCAGTTCTTTATGATATTGCCGATGACACATCAAAAGATTCAAACAATCCAAATTATACTTTGCGCCATCTTTTTGAAAGAGTAAAGATCTATAATCAAGAGAATTTTGATTATGAGATAATCAACGTTAGATTAAAGAACTAAATATGGGACCTTTTTACGCAAGTATCAAATTTAAAACTGGAGAAGAAATATTATGTTATGTGAAGAGCGCCAATCCTGAAAATGATATCCTTGTAATAGAAAATCCTATAGAGGTAGAAGAGATTGATATTCCTGGAGTAATTCAGGGTATGAAACTTAAAGCATGGATGAAAGTGTCTCATCAATCTCAATTCATTATTTCAGGTGAAGATATAGTAACAATTACTGAAGTAGATACTACAGTAATCAATTTCTATAGATCTGGTCTTAAAAAACTAGATCAAGTAAACACAAAGAAACCCTCCATGTCTAGAAGAAGACAAAGAGGGCGCATTCCATTAGATAATGATATGGGATTAATTGGTTCTATAGATGATGCTAGAGAACTCTTAGAACAAGTATTCTTAAAGGATATCAAAGATAATAAAGAATCTTAAGAACTTAAAGCTTCTCTGAACTGCTGACCCAGTTATTATACACAGATCTAGGGGTCTTGTCAAGCCCCCCTTGATGTGCTACAATGGTACGAGAAGAACAATTTAGTTTCAATGTCAAAACAAAAAGAACATTACGTAAACAACAAGGACTTCTTACATGCTATTATTCAGTATAAGAACAAAGTAGAAGTTGCACAAAAAAATGGCGATCCAAAACCACCTGTCGGTGAATACATTGGTGGGTGCTTTCTCAAGATTGCTACTCACCTTTCCTACAAACCAAATTTCGTCAACTACATGTTTAAGGATGACATGATTGGTGATGGTATCGAAAACTGTATTACATACATTGACAACTTTGATCCCGAAAAATCAAAGAACCCTTTCGCTTATTTTACTCAGATCATCTACTACGCTTTTCTACGTAGAATCCAGAAAGAAAAGAAACAAGTAGATATTAAACAGAAGATGATAGAAAGATCAGGGTATAGTGAAGTATTTACTGCTGATGAAATGGGCAATGATGTCTATTATGATGGCATCAAAAATTCACTTGAACAAAAAATGAGGAGTTGAAATGAAGGTTGCTATTATTACCGATCAACATTTTGGTATGCGTAAAGGTAGTCAAATTTTTCATGACTACATAAAACAATTTTATGATGAGGTTTTCTTTCCTACATTGAAGGAACATGAGATTGATACCGTTATTGATCTTGGTGATACTTTTGATAATCGTAAGTCAATTGATTTTTGGTCATTAGATTGGGCAAAGACAAATTACTACAGCAAACTTGCTGACATGGGTTGCACTGTGTATACAGTTGTTGGTAATCATACATCTTATTATAAAAACACTCTAGATCTGAATGCAGTTAATATACTTCTGAGTGAGTATCCAAATATTGTTCAGATCAGCAAACCTCAAACATTAAATGTTGGTGGTCTTGATGTTTGTTTTATCCCTTGGATCTGTGTTGATAATGAGACCGAGACATTTGATGAAATTTCCAAAACAAATGCCAAGGTTGCTATGGGTCATCTTGAACTGTCTGGATTTGAAGCACACCCTGGTTACGTTATGGATCATGGTATGAGTGCTGAAGTATTCTCTAAGTTTAAAAAAGTATACTCTGGTCACTTCCACCATCGCTCTCATGCAGGTAACGTTTATTACCTAGGTAATCCTTATCAGATGTACTGGAGTGATTATGGTGATGTTCGTGGATTCCATCTATTCGATACTGCTACAATGAAATCTCAGTTCATTAAGAATCCTTTCAGTATGTTTGAAAAGATTTTCTATAATGATGAAACCACAAATTATGCTACAATTAGTGGGGAGCAATACAAAGATAAATTTATCAAGTTGATTGTAGAAAAGAAAAAGAACTACTATGATTTTGATATGTTTATTGAGCGACTTTACCAAGTTGGAATTCATGAACTGAAAATTATTGATAACAGTCATGAGCAAATTAATACCAACGGTGATATTGAAGTCGAAGGAACTTTATCTTTTCTTGAAAAGTATGTAGATGAAATTGATTATGAAGAAAAGGACAACCTAAAAAATATTATAAATTCAATATATGTTGAATCACTTCAAGTAGAATAATGTACTTGCTAGCAATTAAAGGAAGAGAGCACGAAGGAGCATATGCTCCACAAGTTGGAAATGCTCATGTTCTATATTTGTTTGTTGAAGAATCAGATGCAGAACGACATTCAGATCTTCTTCTTGCTGATGACTATCCAGAAATGAGTATTGTAGAAGTTGAAGATGATGTTGCCATTGGCATCTGCGAAGAAAATGGTTATGCTTATTGCATAGTCACTCCTAATGACATTGTAATCCCACCTAAATTAGATGATTGAATTCAAAACTATTAAATGGAAGAATTTCCTTAGCACTGGAAATAATTTTACTACTATTGATTTAAAGAGTCATCAGAAAACTTTAATTGTTGGAGATAATGGTTCTGGAAAATCAACTATATTAGATGCATTGTGTTTTGGTCTGTTCAATAAACCTTTTCGTAAAATTAACAAACCTCAACTAATTAACACCATTAATTGTGGAGATTGCCGAGTTGAGATTGAGTTTACTATTGGTAGTATTGACTGGAAAGTTATTCGTGGGATGAAACCTACGGTCTTTGAGATTTATAAAAATGATGATCTTTTAGATCAATCTGCTGCCGCTGCTGATCAGCAGAAATGGTTAGAGCAAAATGTTTTAAAACTTAACTACAAATCATTTACTCAAATTGTGGTACTGGGTTCTTCAACCTTTGTTCCTTTTATGCAGTTACCTGCTGCTGGTCGTAGGGAAGTAATTGAGGATATTCTTGATATCAGAATCTTTTCTACAATGAATGTTATTCTCAAAGAGAGAGTCAAAGTAGTTAAGGAAGAGGTTAATGATCTTGAGTATGCAGTTTCAATATTAAAAGACAAAGTGGATGTACAACGTAAGTACATCCAAAATCTTAAACATCAGAGTGAGCAAAATAAAGAAGAAAAGGAAAATACCATTTCAGTTCTTGAAGAGAATATTCGCTTTAAGAAAGAAGAAGTTGAGAGTTATATGTCTCAACTTGATTCTCTAAATGAAAAGGTTAATGAATATTCAGATCTTGATAGTAAGGTCAATAAATTACGAGAGTATAACATTAAATTTTCTAGTAAAATTGATGAACTCACTAAGGAACAGAAGTTCTTTACTAATAATGAAACTTGTCCTACTTGTAATCAAGAAATTACAGGGGATCTGAAACAAATTAAACTGACAGAAACTACAACTAAAATTGATAAATTTACTGATGCAATTTTTAAATTAAAAAAAGATCAACTGGAAGTAAATAAAACTCTCAATGAGAGAAAAGAAATCCTTGACTCCATCAGTGAGGTTCAATCTAAAATTAGGGAATGCTTTAAGGAAGTTGAGTGGAATGAAAAACGTATTGCTGATACTTTGACTGAGATTGGATCAATTAATTCTAACAACTCTCTTATAGTTGAAGAAACTGAAAAGATTAAAACCTTGATTGAGCAAGGTAAGTCACAGGAACTTCAACGTCGTAAGTTGATCAAGAAGCAAACAGAACTTAAAATTGTTTCTGAAATTCTTAAAGATGGTGGAGTAAAGTCCAGCATCATTAAAAAGTATCTTCCTGTGATGAATACATTGATTAATAAGTATCTTCAAGAACTTGAGTTCTATGTTAACTTTAATCTTGACGATACCTTTAATGAAACAATTAAGTCCAGGTTTAGGGATGAGTTTTCTTATGCTTCTTTTTCTGAAGGTGAAAAGATGAGAATTGATCTGGCACTTTTGTTTACTTGGAGGGAAGTTGCTAAACTCAAGAATTCTGTTAATACCAATCTTCTTATTTTGGACGAAGTATTTGACAGTTCACTAGATAGTAACGGCACTGCTGACTTTATTAACATTCTTCGTAATATTACAGAAGGTAACAATGTGTTCGTTATCTCACATAAGCAGGACATCCTGCACGACAAATTCGACAGTGTGATACAGTTCAAGAAGGTCAAGAACTTCTCCAAACCCGTACAGATCAATGAAAGTACCTAACTGGCAACACAACTCTGGTAAGGATCAGAAGCGGAAATTAAAACCGCAGGCAATGAGGGCACGTCGAGAGGCACTCAAACAGTTTAAAAAGCGTCACATGGGTCGTCCGAAAGGGCGACCTTTTTCTGTATTATATGCTCATACTGATTCGGAGTGCTCCTGATGTACGCTCTTTCCCATGAAGTCAAAGGTAATCTTGCTCGACTTCTTGCAACTGAAAATCTGATCGTTGAACATAAGCAAGTTCCTACTGCATCATTCCATGTAGAGGATCGTGTTCTTACTTTGCCTATGTGGCAGAAAGCATCCAGCATTGTTTATGATCTTCTTGTTGGTCATGAAGTTGGTCATGCTCTTTATACTCCCAACATCGATTGGCAAGAAGGTGATTATGAGGATGTTCCACCATCCTTTGTCAATGTTGTTGAGGATGCTCGTATTGAGCGTATGATGAAAATCAAGTTCCCTGGTTTTGCAAAGACCTTTTTTAAAGGTTACAATGAACTTTTTGATGATGATTTCTTCAGCATTGCTGATGAAGATTTTAACGAGATGAATTTAATTGATCGTATTAATATTCATTTTAAAGTTGGTGCATTTGCTGCTGTACCTTTTTCTAAAGATGAGAATAGGTTTGTTAAACTAGTAGAAGATGCTAAAACTTTTGATGATGTTCTTGATACCTCTAAACAAATTTATCAGTATCTTAAAGAAAGAGCAGAAAAGCAAAGTAATGCAGACCTTTCTAATAACTTTTCTGTTAAAGAAGGATCTTCAAATGGAAATACTACAACTATTAAGGTGGAAACCTCTGGAGATTCTCAGAACGGTCCTGTAGGCGATTCTGGAGGGGTCTCAGAGGACTCTGATGAAGGTTCTTCTGATGAAGAGTTTTCGAGAAGTCAAGGGGGACATTCTTTTGAAGAGTTTGAATCCCAAACAGATTCTGCTTTTGAGCAGAATCAAAAGAAACTTATCAACCAATCTTTGATGGAAACTATTTATGTTGAGTTTCCAGAAATTATTCTTGATAATTTAATTATCCCCACTCAAGATATTTCTAAACTTTGTACAGAATTTTATAAATCTGATTTCATGCAATTTGAGGGAAGTTATAGAAAATCTATGTATGAATCTGCACTTAGTGATTATCAGAAATATCGTAAAGAATCTGCTCGTGGTGTAAATTATTTGGTTAAAGAGTTTGAGTGTAAGAAATCTGCTGATGCATATTCTAGGGCAGCAACTTCTCGTACTGGTGTTCTTGACACGTCTAAACTTCATACTTACAAGTTTAATGACGATCTATTCAAGAAAGTAACAGTTCTTCCTGATGGTAAGAATCATGGTCTGATCTTTATTCTTGATTGGTCTGGTTCTATGCAAGATATTATTCTTGATACTGTCAAGCAACTTCTTAATCTTGTATGGTTCTGTAAAAAAGTGAATATTCCTTTTGAAGTGTATGCATTTACTTATGATTATGCTGATGAAAGGGAGTGTTATGAAGATGATGGATCTTCTATTCAAGTAATGAAAGCAAATACTCTTTATCTCTATCGTTCTTTCCGACTGCTTAATATTCTTTCTCACAAGAGAAAGACCTCTGATTTTGAAAATGATTGTCGCAATCTCTGGACAGTTTCTTATCTTCATCAAAAACGTTGTTGGGATTCTATTCCTGCCAAACTAGGTCTTTCTGGAACTCCTTTGGATGAAACACTTATAGCACTTCGTCAGATTATTCCTAAGTTTATTCAAGAAAATAAACTTTCTAATGTTAATACTGTCATTCTTACTGATGGAGAATCTGCAGGAATTGCTAGAGTTACTAAAACTAAAGATTATTGGGATAACAGTAAAGAACGTTTTGGTCGCTCTAATATTCATGAAGGGTGTCAAATTAGAGATCGTAAACTTGGTATTACTTATCAACCAGGTTCTTACAATGAATGGAAATCGTCTATGACTAATATTCTTCTTACTAATCTTAATGATAATTTTCCTCAAGTTAATTTTATTGGCATCCGTGTTCTTCCCAGTAGAGAAGTTCGCAAATTTTTTGAATATTATATTGATACCTATAGTGATGTAGTAAAGAAACGTTGGACAAAGGAGCGTAGTTATGTCATTAAAGATAATGGTTACAACGCTCTTTATGCCATCGCTTCAAATACTTTGAATGAAAGTGACGATTTTGATGTAGATGAAGATGCAACTCTAAGTCAAATTAGAAATGCTTTCAAGAAATCACTTAAGGCAAAAACAATGAACAAGAAGATCCTCTCTTCTTTTATTGATATGGTCGCTTAACAAACTGTCTACAGGGGGTGGTCAAACCCCCTTTATCCCCTTATACTATGAAAGTCAACAACACACATCAAGGACAAATGCCTCGCATGTCTAACCTCAATGTCACCGAAGTTATTTCTTTTCTGACCGAAAACTATGGCACCGAATTCGGTGGCGATGCGGTCAATGCTGCTTGTCGTGAATTTAATGTTTCTTATCCTACCATCACCAAACGTCTTGAACAATACAAAGTTGGTCATGGTCGTTGGAACCTCACTGTCCAAGAAGCAAGGGAGCAACTTGAAACTCAATTTACCGATCGGGAAGAAATGAACCTTATCCCTATTAAAGATGATACTTTTGTCCCGTTCGGGAACTTTTCTGATGTAAAGAAAATTATTCAATCTCGTCTGTTTTATCCTGTTTTTATTACTGGTTTGTCTGGTAATGGTAAAACATTTTCTGTAGAGCAAGCATGTGCCAAACTAAATAGAGAGTTGATTCGAGTCAATATCACTATTGAAACTGACGAGGATGATCTTATTGGTGGTTTCCGTCTTGTTAACGGTGAAACTGTTTGGCATAATGGTCCAGTCATCGAAGCTCTTCAACGTGGAGCTGTACTTCTTCTAGATGAAGTTGACCTTGCATCTAATAAAATCTTGTGTCTTCAATCTATTCTTGAGGGTAAAGGTATTTTCCTGAAGAAGATTGGTAAGTACATTGAACCTGCATCTGGTTTTAATATTATTGCCACTGCCAATACTAAAGGTAAGGGATCTGATGATGGTCGTTTCATCGGCACTAATGTATTGAACGAAGCATTTCTTGAGCGTTTCCCGATTACTTTTGAGCAAGAGTATCCTTCTCCTACTATTGAAGTAAAGATTCTTTCTGGTGTTTCTCTTGATCTTGGTCTGGAAGATTATGATTTCTGTAAGCGTCTTGCTGACTGGGCACAACTGATTCGTAAAACTTTTTATGAAGGTGCTATCGATGAGATTATCAGCACTCGTCGTTTGGTCCACATCGTTCGTGCATATGCTATCTTCAAAGATAAAGCAAAAGCAATTAAGGTTTGCCTCAATCGTTTCGATGATGAAACTAAACAGTCCTTC